>Ga0209425_10001089_pt1 | contig 32033 bp, 29 predicted proteins | sample COG_05_FD_184749 | JGI IMG/M metagenome (GOLD analysis project Ga0209425, IMG submission 184749) | Pelagic Microbial community sample from North Sea - COGITO 998_met_05 (SPAdes) (version 2) | ecosystem: Environmental > Aquatic > Marine > Neritic zone/Coastal water | place: Helgoland, sampling...
TGGTGGCGACAAGGAAGCTTATCAGTTCATCAAGCCTATCTTCGAAGCAGCATCAGCTAAGGTGAATGGAGAGCCTTGTGTGGCTCATTTGGGAAATGGTTCGGCTGGCAACTATGTCAAAATGGTACACAATGGTATCGAGTACGGCATGATGCAATTGATTGCTGAAGCCTATGATTTGATGAAAAGAGGACTCGGGTTTTCTAACGATGAGCTCCAGAAAACATTTACCACATGGAATGGCGGAAGATTACAGTCATTTTTAGTCGAAATTACTTCTGAGATTTTTGCTCAAAAAGATAACCTCACTGGAGCCGATATTATCGATGTTATACTTGATAAAGGGAAGCAAAAGGGTACTGGTAAATGGACATCTCAAAACGCAATGGATCTCGGTATTCCGATTCCTACCATTGACGTTTCTGTAAGTATGAGAGAAATCTCTTCCTTGAAAGATCAACGACAAGAAGCTGAAGCACTGTATGGAAGTCTCAATGCTTCCAACAGCGGTTTGACAGTGGATCAAGTTGAAGAAGCATTGTATTTCAACTTTATTATGACTTATGCTCAGGGCATGCAGCAGCTTGCGGCAGCTTCTAAAGAGTATGGTTATGCATTAGATATGGAAGTCATCTCTAAAATATGGAGAGGCGGTTGTATCATAAGGTCAGGTCTTTTGGAAAAAATGCGAAAAGCATTCAATCGCAACCCAGAACTATCTAACCTCTTGCTAGACGAAGAATTTGCCAACGAGGTAAAACCGTTAATCAATAATACTTCTGCTGTAGTATCAATGGCCATGCAAAATGGCATACCGCTATCAGCGATGTGTGCCGGCTTGAATTACTTCAATGCGTTTAAATCTAGCCGATTACCAATGAACTTGGTCCAAGCACAACGTGATCATTTCGGTTCACATACATATGAGCGTATTGATCGAGAAGGTATTTTTCATACCGAATGGTAATTAAAGCACTTGATAAACAACGAAGATTAATATAAAACTAGATACTGAGATCATACTGGATTGAATGGTCCAAGACCTTAGTGTTTGCTGGACCGAATGACCCAAGTATCGGTTGACTAACCAAAAGCCACTATCATTTACATGAGATAATACTATTGAGCCTGCTGCAATCGCCATCATAATGAGTGTTTTGTCTAGCATACTCAAATCCATACCCGGAATTACTGCGGCTACAATTCCAGCAGCTGTCAACATGGCTACGGTGGCGGACCCTTGCATCACCCTGACTAATACAGCTACTAAATAGGCAAGCAGGATGATTGACACTGTTCTAGACTGCATGGTACTGGCAATCATGTCGCCAATACCAGTATTGATCATCACTTGTTTTAAGACACCTCCAGCACCTGTGATCAAGATGATTGAACCAGCTGGTCCAAGTGAGCGATTGGCAACGTCAAAGAGTTCTTCTTTTGTAGCACCACGCTTCGTTCCGAGGAAGTACAAGGCCAAGAGCGTTCCAATCAATAGAGAAACAAATGGATGACCAATAAAACTCATTACCTCTATCAGTATTCCGTTGGTAATAACTTCTTCACCCGCAAGTGTTTTCAGTAAGGAACCACTAAGAATAAGGCCGATGGGCAGTCCTAATACAAAGAATATCGTTTTTACAAGGTTATCGTCTACAGAAGCAGGTGACTCTTCTTGTACCTCGATTTGTGTGGCTTCTTTAGGCGTAATAAATTTGCAAAGGTAAAGACCACATAATAAGGCGATTGGAAGTCCAATGAGGCTACCAACGACAATCGCATAGCCTAAGTCGACATTAAGAATATCTGCTACGGCAACAGGGCCGGGGGTTGGCGGAATAAAGCTATGCGTAACAGCCAATCCAGTTAGCAATGGTAGGGCGTAATACAAAACATTCTTGCCGCTTTTAGCGGAAAGTGCCTTTACAATAGGAAACAGAATAATGATCCCTACATCGAAGAAGACTGGAATGGAAACGATAAAGCCAGTTACTAAAAGGGCTAATCTTGACTTTGTCTCGCCACCTTTCTTTAAAAGGTATTTTGCCAAGGCTTGAGCTCCTCCTGAATGTTCTAGTATGGCTCCGAATATAGCTCCCAGACCGACAATGGTGGCGACAAAGGCCAATGTATTACCCATTCCAGTAGAGATCGAGTCCAAGATCACTTCGCCCGAGAGACCACCGACAAGGCCAACCCAGATACTAGCGATTAATAGACTTAGGAATGCATTGAGCTTCAGCCTGATAATAAATAATAGGAGGATGGCAATGCCGGATAGGATGGCAAAGACTAATTGTAATTCATTCATAGCGTTTCTAATTCGCTTAGAAGCTACTTAATTATATGAAATCTGCGAAATGAGATGCTGCATCTGTCACTATTTTCTCAATGCTGTGGTCTGCTTTTATTGTGATGGCATCTAGAGGAAGTTCAAGCGTCTCGAGTTGTGATTTAACGAGAGTCTTCGGCATAAAGTGACTCTTTCTTTGATTCAGTCTATTTACTGCTGCTTCTTCGCTAAGCTCTAGGAACAAGTACTTATTGTTAAGCCTTTGACCTAAATAATCTCTATAGGATTGTTTCAAGGCAGAACAAGCTAAGATAAATTCATTTCGATGTGCCTGCATTACATATTCAACAATGGCAGCTAGCCAAGGCCACCTGTCATCATCATCCAAAGGAATTCCTCTTGACATTTTTTTGATGTTTTCCTGCGGATGGAAATCATCAGCATCCAAAAAAGGGATTCCGAGACGCTCCGATAATGATTTACCCACTGTAGACTTACCAGAACCCGTAATTCCCATGATCACTATCAGCTTTTTAGATGCCATATAAACAACCCATTTATCAAGTTAATACAGAGAATAGATAATTTTTACTAAACAGTAAAACTCATAATTCGTTCTATTCATGTAAATTAAAGCTAAATGCGTGTATTTGTTATACTTGTAGGTTTGACAATTTTGTCTTTTTCAGATGTGAAAGCTCAATCATCTGGTGAACCTTCGCATGTGCTGAGTATTTATTTTGGCGGTGGAAGCTTCTTTGTAAGTAGGCGTCAAGCAGAGAATTTAGAGCAATTCCTAGATTCAATTCCAAACGTCTATAATTTTGTGATAACGGTTCATAGCCACACTGATAATGTTGGGGGTAAAGAATACAATGAATGGTTAAGTGAAATGCGAAGTGATTCGGTAATTGAAGAGCTCTTGTTGAATGAAAACGTGAAGAAAGAGGTGATTGAAAAAAGAGACTTTGGTCTTTTTAATCCCATCCATGATAACCGTACTTGGGAAGGGCGGAGAAGGAACCGAAGGGTTGACATTATCTTTTGGTTGGCTATTTAGTAAGCCATCAATCTCGAATGGTTTGATATACACCACTCACTGTTTACATTCGTAGCCATATGCCAGAAAAAATTGCTATTATTGGCGGAGGGGCTGCTGGTTTCTTTGCAGCCATTTCAGCCAAAGAGCACTCACCATCTAGTGAGGTTATTATTTTTGAAAAGACGAGTAAGCTTTTAGCCAAGGTAAAAGTTTCTGGTGGTGGCCGGTGTAATGTGACACATGCATGCTTTCAGTCTTCCGAATTGGCTAAGTTTTATCCAAGAGGAGGTAAGCAACTCAGAAAAGCATTTGACGAATTCAATACCCACAACACGGTTGATTGGTTTGAATCTCGTGGGGTCGAATTAAAAGTAGAGGAGGATAATCGAATGTTTCCAACGACCAACGACTCACAAACGATCATCGATTGTTTGATGTCTGAGACTAAGAAGCTTGGGGTTCGTATTGCATTGAGTACTGCGGTACTTCAAATTGAAAAACTAACATCAGGTTTTGACCTTACATTGAAAACTGGAGTCGAGACTTTCGATAAAGTAATAGTCGCTTCAGGGGGTAGTCCGAAAATAGAAGGCTTTGAATGGTTGAGAGCTTTGGGCCATGAGATCATTTCCCCAGTCCCTTCATTATTCACTTTTAATATGCCGAAAGAGCCTATAAAGGAATTGATGGGGCTTGCTGTGCCGAATGCAAGTGTTAGAGTTCAAGGGACCAAGTTGGTGCAATCTGGCCCACTTTTGATCACGCACTGGGGCATGAGTGGTCCAGCAATATTGAAGACTTCGGCTTGGGGTGCAAGGACATTAAGTGACATGGGCTATCATTTTATTGCCCACGTAAACTGGCTGGGTGAAGTGAAAGAGAACGACTTAAGGCAAACTATCGATGGTGTAATTAGTGAATTCGGAAAGCGGATGCTACGCAATAAGAACCCATTTGATATGCCTCAAAGGCTTTGGGAACACTTACTCGAAAAAGTAGGTCTTTCGCTAGAGAAATTATGGTCTGAATTGGGCAAAAAAGGTATTAACAAGCTTGTTAATATTCTATTGAATGATGAATATTCGGTTGCTGGGAAAACTACTTTTAAGGAAGAGTTTGTTACCTGCGGAGGAGTAAGTTTGTCTAATGTAGACTTCAAAACTATGGAGAGTCGAGTGTGTCCTGGGCTTCATTTTGCAGGAGAAGTTTTAGACGTAGATGGTGTTACAGGAGGGTTCAATTTTCAAGCTGCATGGACCACTGGATTTATCGCTGGTAGATTGTCCGTATAAGACACTTTCCATTCAAAGAAATCACTCAGTCATTTTTACAGGTTTTATACTATCTTCCACTTTATTATAAATCAACTTTGAACCTCATCCACATGTCAAAGAGAAGTCTCTTTAAAATCGCCTTACTCACATTTCTATGTCTGCCCGTTCTTGGTCAAGATGTGAGCGAATTACTTAAGTCTTATGAATTTAGAAATGTTGGTCCAGATCGTGGCGGTAGAGTAACTGCCGTAATGGGTGTTGAAAACCGGCCATCAGTATTTTACATGGGTGCCACCGGTGGTGGCGTCTGGAAAACTGATGATTACGGAATTTCTTGGAATAACATTACTGATGGATATTTCTCAACTCCATCAATTGGAGCCATTGCCGTATACCAAAAACAACCCGACATTCTTTATGTTGGAACAGGTTCCGATGGTATTCGTTCTAATGTGATTACCGGCAAAGGAGTTTATAAATCAACTGACGCTGGTAAAAAGTGGGAGTTTATGGGATTAAAGAATACTGGACAGATTGGTGCTGTTGAAATCCACCCTGACAATCCTGATGTTGTTTATGTAGCAGCAATTGGCCAAGCCTTTGGTCGAAACGAAGATCGAGGAGTCTACAAAACGATGAATGGAGGCAAGTCTTGGGATAAAATCTTATATCATTCGGACAGTATTGGTTTCTCTGATTTGGAGTTTGCACCAGATGATCCAAATACGATTTATGCAGGTGCCTGGAGAGGTGAAAGAAAGCCTTGGACCATCATTTCGGGTTCTAGTGAAGGGGGAGTCTATAAATCTACTGATGGAGGCACTAACTGGGTGAAGCTGACAAATGGTTTACCTACCAATCTAATTGGTAAAATTGATTTTGCTGTATCACCGGCTAATCCCAATGTTGTTTATGCCAACATTGAGGCATCTGATGATCAAGGAGGACTTTATCGTTCAGACGATCGTGGAGCAAGTTGGAAATTCGTTTCTGATAACTCAAACCTAACAAACAGACCGTTTTATTACACAAACATTTATGCCAATCCAAAGAATGAAAATGTAGTCTACAATAGTGCATTAAGGTTTTTGAAGTCTTCCGATGGTGGTAAGTCATGGAGTACGGAGAGAACACCGCACGGTGATAACCATGATATATGGATCAATCCAAACGATACATCAATCTGGGTGCAAGCAAATGACGGTGGTGCCAATGTGACTTTGAATAACGGTAAATCATGGTCTACGCAATCCAATCAGCCAACGGCAGAACTTTATCAAGTAGATGTAGATGATCAAACACCGTATTGGCTATATGCAGGGCAACAAGATAATTCTACTATAGCGGTACCGAGTATGCAAACTGGCAGTGCAGCTCAAACAATATTTGGAGTAGGTGGGTGCGAAACAGGACCTGCGGTACCTAAACCGGGCAATCCAAATATTGTGTATTCTAACTGTAAAGGTAATTTTGGGACTTTTGATAAACGAACAGGTCAAGAAATGCAATACAATGTCGGGGCAATGAATATCTATGGACATAATCCTAAGGATTTGAAATTTAGATTTCAACGTGTTGCACCTATACATGTATCTCCGCATAACCCTAATGTTGTCTATCATACTTCTCAGTATGTACATAAGACAATGGATGACGGTAAGACTTGGCAAATCATTTCTCCTGATTTGACTGCGTTTGATGATGAGTTCCAAGTGGTGCCAGGGGCTCCAATTACAAGAGACGTTACGGGTGAAGAATATTTCAGTACGATTTACGCAATTCAGGAGTCAAAAATTAAAGAGGGTTTAATCTGGGTAGGTGCAAACGATGGACCAGTGCATGTCACCAAAGATGGTGGGGCTACTTGGGACCGAGTAACTCCAGATATGCCAATTGGCGGTAGAGTAGATGCAGTAGAACCTTCGGTTCACAACCCTGCAAAAGCATATGTGGCCATATTAAGATATCAATTGAATGATTATGCCCCATATATCTATAAGACAATGGATTATGGAAAGACTTGGGAGTTGATAACTACAGGGAATAATGGTTTACCTGCTGATTACCCTACACGCGTAGTTAGAGAAGATCCAAATAAAGAAGGCGTACTTTACGCTGGGACTGAGTTCGGCTTATTCATCTCATTGAATGATGGAGAAACTTGGAACGCTTTCAATAATAACCTTCCAGTTACACCGATCACAGACATCAAGATCCATCAGGATGACTTAGTGATGTCAACAATGGGTAGAGGATTCTGGATACTCGATAATATCTCAAGCATTCGAAGCTTAAACGAAGCTGTTCAGCAATCAGCTTACTTATTCGACACGAAAGACGCTATTCGATTTAGAATGAATAGCCGTCAAAGTCCACAGCCGGGTGCTAACCTAGAATATTATATCGCTGACGATAAGCAAGAGGTTAGGCTTGATATCCTATCAACTTCGGGCAAGGTAGTACGATCATTTGTTAGTGGAAAGTCGGAGCCTGCTGTCAATACAGACGTAGATATGTCAACAGGTTTTAGCAATGCTCCTGCATCAGGCGGACTATCTAATAAGGCAGGAATCAATCGCTTTAACTGGAATATGAGGCATCATGGCGGATGGAGTGCTAATCCTAACAGGTCTTATTTAGGTAATGGACCTATGGTTTCAACAGGAGCTTATAAAGCTAGGTTGACTGTAGGAAACCAAGTACTTGAGCAGGAATTCAATGTGAGGTTAGATCCAAGAGCTACTTTGGTGAACGATGCTGATGTTAAAATGCAAGAGGCGCTTGCTTTGGCGGTACGTGAATTCCAAAGTGAAGTGGATCAGCTAGTGAAAACCATTGATGACGAAAGAAAAGCACTTAACAATTCCTTGAACCAAGAGCAAGGAAGCAAAAAGGAGCAAAGGAAGAAAGAGGCGCTTGATGGGGTTTACTATCAATTAGTCACTTCACCAGGTACTTATATGCAGCCTATGCTTAGTTCTCAAACAGGTTATTTGAACAGCACGATCGGTAGAGCTGACCAACAGCCAGGTAAAGATGCTTATGATAGATTTGAGGAGCTAAAAACGAAATTCCAAGAGATCAAGAAGGAGTTTGAAGCACTTAAAGAAGACTAGTGTTAGAAGCAGTGTCTAAAAAATGGTATCAGCGAATTCCGCATCCAATTGTGATGCTGTTCGCTATTATTATACTCACTGCAATACTTAGCTATATTATTCCTGCAGGAAATTTTGAGAGAGAACTCGTTGATGGACGTCAGCGAGTCATTCCTGATTCCTACAAGGCCATTGAACAAACGCCACTTTCGTTTCTCGATACCTTTTTGGCAATACCAGGAGGATTTGCATCTGCCATATCCATCATTTTTGTGGTATTGTCGAGTGGTATAATGTTTGGCATTTTAGAGCGTTCTGGCATGATAGAGAATGCCGTAGGCACTTTCATGAAGTATTTAGGACTAGAGAGAAGGTATTTAGTCGTTATTCTCATGACCTTTATCTTCGGTATGCTCGGGGTCTTCGTGGGTTACGAGAATAACATAGCCCTAATACCGATTGCTGCCATTACCAGTCTTGCGATTGGTGGTGATTTAATGCTGGCAGCTGCCATCTCAGTGGGCGGAGTGACAGTTGGTTTCGGTTTATCACCATTCAATCCTTATACAGTTGGAACGGGCCATACGATTGCCGAAATGCCCATGTATTCTGGCTGGTTGATAAGGTCTATTCTGTGTCTCAGTGCATTGTCAATATTGGCTTATTTCAATATTAGATACTTTAAGCGTATTATAAAGAACCCTGAAAGAAGCCTTTCCTTGGGTATTGACACCAAAGGATTTGAGCTTTCCAAGCCACTAGAGTTGTATCGGATGTCCGCCAATAACTGGTTGATCATGGCAATTTTTGTTGGTGGAATGGGAGTGATGCTCTTTGGTGTATTTGAATATCATTGGTTCATCGATGAAATATCTGCCATCTTCCTTATGATATCAATCGCGGCTGGTATTGCAGGAGGGATGAGTGGCCGAACAATTAGTGAAACTGCGCTTAATTCAGTCTCTGTTGTAGCACCAGGTGCTTTTATGGTTGGTTTTGCAACATCTATTAAAGTAGCAATGGAGATGGGTAATATCTCCGATAGCATTGCTTATTATCTGTCGCAAGGTTTAGCTCAACTACCATTATATGCTGCTGCAGTAGCCATGTCAGCTGCGCAATCGGTGATCAACTTCTTTATTCCTTCTGGAAGTGGACAGGCTTTAGCTACACTTCCTATAATGATCCCACTGGGTGATTTATTAGGGCTTACAAGACAAACGACTATTTTAGCCTATCAAATTGGCGATGGTGTTACGAACTTATTTAACCCAACATTGGGTGGTCTTATCGCCATGTTGGCCATGTGTCGAATACCATTTGACAAGTGGTTGAGGTTTATCATACCCGTAGTAGGGGTTGTATTGGTCGTCTCATGGATCGTTTTATTGATAACTGTCTCTATCGACTGGGGTCCCGCGTAACGATTGTTGAATTAAGAATTTTGACTGATGAAAGAAGGATTAAACCCTTAATGACTCACTAATGATACACTTAACATAAATCACATTAACCTCTCACAATTTAACATTTGAAGTAATGAAGGCAGAAGAAATATTAGCTAAGCTCGTTTCATTTCCTGTTTTAGGAGGAGAGAGTAATCTTTCCATTATCCACTGGATCAAAGATTTTCTTGCCGAGCATGGTGTAGAGGGTGTATTGGTTCCAAATGAAGAGGGGACTAAAGCATCATTGCATTGCCGCATAGGTCCAGCAGTTGATGGAGGAGTGATTTTATCAGGTCACACGGATGTTGTACCTGTTGAAGGACAAGAATGGACGACAGAGCCATTCACCCTAACGGATAAGAATGATGGCTTACTCTATGCACGTGGTTCTTGTGACATGAAAGGCTTTGCGGCTTGTTGTTTAGAGGCTTTGCCAGACATGGTGAAAGCTGACTTGAAAAGACCAATTTACTTCGCCTTTTCATATGATGAAGAAATTGGTTGCCTTGCTGCACCAGACTTGGTGAAGGGCATCAATGAATATTATACCGAGAAGCCTCAATTCGCGATTATTGGTGAGCCTTCAATGATGATTCCTACTGTTGGACAAAAAGGCATCTGTATTTTCGAAACGAAAGTAACTGGATCAGAAGGACATAGCAGTCGTATTAAACAAGAAGTTAGCGCTATCCATGAGTCAATGCGACTCGTTCTATGGTTAGAGAATAAAATGAATAGCCTCATTGGTGCGGGTCGTACAGACGATCGGTTTACACCTAACCATACTTCCATTCATATTGGTAGAATAGAAGGAGGCATTGCTCCAAATGTAATTGCACAGGAATGTAATTTTACATGGGATGTTCGAACGATTCCTTCCGAGACGCCTCAAGAAATTTTCGAAGAGTTTGAAGCGTATTGCAGAGAACGAGAAACTGAATTGCGGTCAGTGTTTCCTGGGTTTAAGATAAGCACAGGCAATATTCACCCAGCCGTACCAGGCCTAGACACGCATGAGGACCAAGAAATTGTGAGATTGACTAAGAGATTGGCTGAGTACGAAGAACTTGATGCGGTGTCATATGCGGCAGAAGCAGGACAGTTTGCAGAAGGTGGCTTTGAGGCTATTATTTGTGGCCCTGGTGATATCGCACAAGCCCATAGAGCAAACGAGTTTGTTTCGAAGGAGCAATTAGCATGGTGTGTCAGGTTTATGAATAACCTCATAAAAGAACTTTCATAGTATATGGACCTGAAATCCTTAGTTGAGAAATCGAATATCGAAGTGCATCAAGTAGTGAAGTTTGATGACTATTTACCACTCGATCTAAGTAAAAATAACACGCTTCTTTCGGACATTGACTTGAATAGTGAGACAGATTTTACTGACTTCGTATTCAATCAAATCAATAAAGCGGGGAAGCAAGTAGGTATAGGTGGCTACGCTGAAGAAAGGTCCTTATATAGTAGGAGTGATCTATTTGAAGGTGAGGAAGCTAGGACAATTCACTTGGGTATAGACATTTGGGCGATAGCAGGAACACAGGTATTCGCTCCACTAGATGGTAAAGTACATTCCTTTGCGAATCGAAAGATTCATGGAGATTATGGCCCAGTAATTATCCTAGAACATGAATTTGATAATGTAAGTTTTCATACGCTCTTTGGTCATTTAAGTAGTTCATCCTTAGAGGGACTTCAAGTAGGAAAAGAGTTTGTAGCTGGTGAGGTCTTGGGCTCCATGGGAGAATACAATGAGAACTTTCACTGGCCACCTCATCTACATTTTCAAGTCATACAAGACATGCAAGGTGCTAAAGGAGATTACCCAGGTGTTGCCATAGCTTCTCAAGGGACATATTCTCTGAACAATTGTCCAGATCCGTCAATATTGATTTTTAAATAACTTGAATGTTTTTGAACTTTATAGCGCTAATAAATGTATGTACATATATAAACTTAAATCATCATGACATACAAAGAAAGAACAGCAGACATTTACAAGATGTTAGGACAAGGCCAATTGCTCGAAGCTTTTGACAAATATTACGCTCCAAACGTAGTAATCACTGAGCCTAGAGGGACTTGGGAAGGTAAAGAAGCATGTAGAGCCCATGAAGTAGAATTCTTAGACTACGTGAAGGAGTTTCACAACCTTGAAGTAAAAAGTATTACTTCGGATGAAGCTAACGGTATAGTAATGCATGAAACCATGATGGATGTTACTTTCCAAGATGGAAATAGAGCTCAAATGGAGCAGGTAGGCGTCCAGAAGTGGGAAGGTGATCAAATTGTTCACGAAAGATTTTATTACAACAACGCACAATAAGACATTCAGTACTTATAAAAAAGGAGCCTCGAGCTCCTTTTTTTATGGCCAAAACTCTACCTTCAACTAATGCCAAAAGTCAATGCAATTCTTTTAGCTGCGGGTTTGTCGTCTAGAATGAACGGCCCCAATAAACTGTTGCTTCCTTTTCATGGAGGAGCTGTTATTCAGTCAGTCTATAGGGGATTGAGTAAGTCTAAGATTAATCAGATTACAGTTGTTACCGGTAGAGATGCGGATCAAGTGATGTCAAGCCTAAGTTTAAGGCTGAACGACCAATTTGCACATAATGATAATTTTGAGTTGGGTATGACTTCTTCCATTCAATCAGGATTAAGCAGATCACAACCTTGTGATGCCATAATGATATGTCTTGGCGATATGCCTTGGTTAAATACGGCAGATTATGATTTTTTGATAGAGAGTTTTCTGTCAGAAGGCGGAACTCAGCGAATACTTGTGCCTTGGTATGATCAGAAAAGGGCTAACCCAGTGATCTTTGGTAAAAACTATTTTGACGATATGTCGAATCATAAAGACACTAATGGTTGCGCTCAGATCGTTCGCGACAACCAAGAAAATGTATTGAACCTGAATGTTGACAATGATCGTTTCATCAAGGATATCGATAGTTTAGGCGATATAGAATTATTCGATTAAATGCTTAGCAAGGAAGAACTCATCCGGTATAACCGTCAAATCATATTACCTGATTTTGGTATTGATGGACAACAGAAGCTGAAGGCAGCTTCCGTCTTAGTGATAGGCGCGGGAGGGCTAGGTGCACCAAACTTATTATACTTAGCGGCTGCCGGTGTTGGCCATATCGGTATCATGGATTTTGATGAAGTAAGTCTCTCAAATCTTCACCGACAAGTGTTGTTCAATGAACAATCAGTTGGAAAAAACAAGGCGCAGGTGGCTAAAGACAAGTTAACGGAATTGAATCCTAACGTTAGGCTTCAGATTTATGAAGAGCCGATTACTGCTCAGAATGCCATGGAGATCATTGGAGCATATGATTTAGTCGTAGATGGCTCAGATAATTTACCCACTCGGTACTTGGTGAATGATGCTTGCTACTTCTTAGAAAAGCCACTGGTCTATGGGGCAATCTTTCGTTTCGAAGGTCAAGTCTCTGTTTTCAATTACGCAGATGAGAATGGTCTAAGAGGACCTAATTACCGTGATTTGTTTCCTTCACCACCACCACCAGATATGGTACCGAGTTGCAGTGAGGGTGGAGTATTGGGCGTCTTGCCTGGTATTATTGGTGCTATGCAAGCCAACGAAGTCATTAAGATTATTACGGGGATTGGTACAACACTATCTGGCAAACTATTTTTGTACGATGCACAAGATGTCTCTACCCGAACCCTAAACATTCAAGCCAACCCTGATAACCCATTGTCAGGTGTCAACCCAACTCTCACCGAGCTGATTGATTACGAGGCTTTCTGCAGCAATCTTGTAGAGGCAATTCAAAATGAAATTACGGTTCAAGAACTACAAGAGCTTAAGAAAGCTGACTCTATTCATTTGCTTGATGTCAGGGAGGACTACGAATATGATATTGCCAATATTGGAGGCCAGCTGATTCCTTTGAATCAAGTGGTAGACAGAGTACTTGAAATCCCTAACGATCGGCCCGTGGTAGTAATGTGTAAGTCAGGAGGAAGAAGTCAAAACGCTATTGACCTTCTCAAAAAAGAAGGTTTTGACAACCTGATCAATTTGAAAGGTGGTATCTTGGCTTGGCAGAAAGAAATAGACCATAATATGGATACTTATTAAGCTGTCGTCATCCTGAACCAGTCTACCGATAGGCAGGCTTGTTTCAGGATCTACTTTAAAGAAGGTGCTGAACTGAATTTAACATGACCTACTTTTTAAGAAATAAAGCATGAAAATACGGATTGTAGCATTTGGTATCGCCAAAGACATTATCAAAGGAAAGGAACTGACCATGGATTTAGATAATGGTAATTCCATTAGTGCGGTTAGAGAACAACTCTCCAGTATCTATCCAGAGTTCTCTAAGCTCTCATCCTTAAGGTTTGCGGTAAACGCAGATTATGTCGAAGATAGTTATGAATTAAAATCCGGTGACGAGCTAGTGCTAATTCCACCTGTAAGTGGCGGCTGATATGCAGGATATATACATCACAGTTGATAAGCTTAATTCTAAAGCATGCACTGAGGCAGTGACCTATCCTGGTGCTGGAGGCATCGTTGTGTTCGTAGGTACCGTACGAGATCAAACAAAAGGGAAAGCGGTCAAACATTTGGAATTTGAAGCCTATGAGCCCATGGCTTTAAAAGAAATGCAAAAGATTGCTGATCATGCTACAGATAAGTGGAGTCTCCATAAAATGGTGATTCATCATCGCACTGGATTAGTTGAGATCCAAGAAGAGGCAGTTGTCATTGCTTGTTCATCAGCCCACAGAAAAGAGGCTTTTGAAGCTTGTCAATATGCGATAGATACCTTGAAAGAGACTGTCCCGATTTGGAAGAAAGAAGTATTTGAAGATGGAGAGGTGTGGGTTTCCGCTCACCCTTAATGTCATTGCGAGCCTGCCGGTCGGCAGACAGGCGTAGCGCGGCAATCTCATTATTAACAGGTAGATTGCTTCGTTCTCTGAATGAAGAATTGAGAATTAACAATTAATAATTGTTCCCGACGGGAACGCAAAGCATGTTTAACCCAGAAACCATAAAGCAACAGTTTCCAATATTCAAGCAAAAAACTCCGCTTGGACAAGATCTTGTTTACCTAGACAATGCAGCTACTTGTCAAAAACCACTAGCTGTAATCGATAGGATCACAGACTTCTATGCAAAGGAATATGGAACAGTAGGTAGATCCTCTTACTGGCCAGCGACTGAAACCACGAAAAATTATAATGAAGTTAGAGGCAAGGTTCAAAGACTTTTGAATGCTGCTCATGAAGATGAAATAGTATTCACTTCTGGAACTACAGACGCGATCAATAAAGTGGCCAACTCATTTTTGAGACCAAGATTGAATGCAGGAGATGTAGTAATCATTTCAGAGATGGAGCATCACGCTAACTTGATACCTTGGCAGCAAATCTGTACCGAGAAGGGCGCTTTGCTTAAGGTAATTCCCATCCTCGATTCAGGGGAATTAGACTATGAAGCCTTGGAGAGTCTGTTAACTAATAAAGTCAAGTTATTGGCAGTTACGGGGGTTTCAAACGCATTGGGTATCAAAAACGACTTATTGAGAATCATTAAGGCTGCTAAAGGTTTTGAGGTACCTGTGTTTATAGACGCTGCTCAGTCTGTAGCTCATTCCGAGATAGATGTTGTGGCTTTGCATTGTGATTTTTTGGTTTTTTCGGGGCACAAAATCTATGGACCTACAGGAGTGGGTGTTCTGTTTGGGAAGCGTGAACGATTAAGAGAAATGGCACCATTAAGCTATGGAGGTGGTATAGTCAAAGAGGTGACGATTGAGGCAGCCAGTTTTCAACAGTCACCTAACAAACATGAGGCTGGCACACCCAATATTGCCGGTGTGATTGGTCTAGGTGCGGCTGTAGATTTTATCAACGAGATTGGTTATGCCGAAATTAGTGCTCACACAAAAGCCATAACGGGTTATGCGCTGGAACAACTTAAAGCAATGGAAGGCATTCAAGTGATTGGCGATGTTGACGATAGAGCGCCAGTTATTTCCTTTGTTATGGAAGGCGTTCATGCGCATGATTTAAGTACTTTTTTGAATGAGAAGGGAATCTGTATCAGGGCAGGACATCATTGCGCCCAGCCATTGATGCACCGGTTAAATTTGATGGCTACTGCCCGAATTTCATTTGCTATTTACAATACCAAGGCTGATATCGATGCCTTGATTATAGCGCTTAAAGAAACCCAAGCCTTCCTGTCATGAACGATCGAATAAAGGCACTATATCAATCTCATATCCTTGTCAACGCGAAGGACACAAGTCATCAAGGCAAACTTGAGGATGCGACACATGTGCTAGAAGCCTATAATCCCATGTGTGGCGACCAATACACAGTCTCTCTCAAAATAGTAGATGATGTTATTGAAAAAGCGACTTTCGATGGTTTCGGCTGTGCTATTTCAAAGGCATCCACGGCTGTGTTGACGAAGCAGATAGAAGGGAAGACCTTAGTTGAGATTAAGCCGTTCATTGAGCTCTTTCATGAGCTGGTGAATGAGTTGTCCGATCAAAGTCCTGAATCCCTCACAAGTGATGAAGATTTATTAGCCTTTGCCGCTGCCAGAGAATTTCCTGAACGTAAAGTGTGCGCCACGCTGAGTTGGGAGGAGCTACTATTGTCATTACGAGGAAGTATGATGAAGTAATCCGTTGGTGTAACAGACAATGAAATCAAAATAAAGCAAAAAAATATGGCTAAGATTACTTTCGAGGTCATGTCTTATGATCAGCGTCCTCTACGAGAGACACTGATCGCCGTTGATTCCCTGAAAGCATTACTAAGTTGGGCAGAGGTGAAGTGCATCTTATAAGTCATCAATACACCTTTACTTCAAACTCAGATTTAGTTGTGACCCCGTCAGAGGTTAAAGCCAGTTCGTATCTACCTGGGCTGATAAACTCATCATATCGGATAAAGTAGGGCTGATTGCTTTCTGCTTTTTTTAGAATTAAATCCCATCTGTAAGTATTCAGACCTTGTTTTCCATCCTCCGAAAACGTCCAAATTGTTTCATCCTTATTATCCATTATACTGAAACTTACTTTACCAGCTTTAGGAAGAAAGTAGCTAATGGCTGTCTTTTTGAGGGATTCATAATCAGGGTCACGATGTGTGTCTCTAAAGCGTGGTAATCTAAACTCAGGAAGCGCGAAAAGCTGCACTGAGTTATTGGACACGGAAATCATCTTGTGAATGGGTTTCAGATTCATCTTATAAATACCTCTGCCGTGCGTTGCGATCACTAAGTCCATGCTATTGCGATCAATCTTGAGGTCTGCTACACTCACCGTAGGTAAGTTTTGTCCCATCAAAGACCAAGATTGCCCGCTGTCAACAGAGAGGTAAACGCCTCGTGCTGTTCCTACATACAGGATGTTCTCATTCTTCGGATCTTCGATTATTACATTGGCTACTTCGTTGGGTATGTCGTTGCCCAAGGCTTTCCAATTAGCGCCATAGTCTTCAGACACATAGATGTAACGTCCAAGGTCATCGTAATTCATTCCGGTAAGCGTCAAGTAAACACGAGAGGCCTTAAAGCGAGAAGGGTAAATGCTTCTGATGTAGTTATTAGGAAGGCCTTTTGAGTTTTCTTTCCATGTTTTACCATCGTCCTTAGTGTACCAAAATGAACCTTTATCGGACCCAAAATAGAGTAGGCCAGGCTGAATTTCTGATTCTATGATGGCGCCAGCTGCAGTAGATTTTTTGTCGGGGTCTGAGGAATTGGATAAATCAGGACTGATTACTTCCCATGAATCGCCTCTGTTCTGACTCTTAAAGACATAGTTTCCGCCATGGTACATCGTTCTATGGTCATGAGAAGAAATGAAATATGGAGCCACGAAATTAAATTGTAATGTTCCTTCATGATCTCTAGGTAGCCTTGGTCGAATGGAGACAGATTTACCTGTTCTCATGTCTCTTCTTCGTGCTGCACCATTCTGCATGCTGAAGTATACGGTGTTAGGGTCTTCCTGGTCAACGCAGGTCACACAGCCATCGCCACCACTCCACGCATCAACCCACAGGTATTGCCAGCCCTTGTTATAACGTTGGTCATATTCAAGAGCAGGTCCATAGGCTGTTGCGTTATCTTGAGCGCCAGCATAAATCTGATATGGCTCTTCCTTGCTCAAGGCAATTTGATAGAATTCTCCAGCAGGGATATTGTTATGATGTGTCCAGTGTTTTCCTTTATCATATGAAGTATAAAGTCCGCCATCGTTTGCCAAAGCCATATGGTTAGGATTAGATGGATTGATCCACATTTCACAATGGTCTAGGTGAAGAGGATCGGAGGCACTAGGGAAGAGGTGATAGACCTCACCACCTAAGTATTCGAAATTCTTTCCGCCATCTGTACTGTGTGCCACCCGAACGCCAAGCCCAAAAATCTCTTCGTCATTTTTAGGATTAACATAAATATCGGTAAAGTACCAGCCGATTGTTGAGAAGAACATCTGTTCATCCTTATGCGTCTTTACCCAGCTTTTTCCTCCATCTAAAGTTCTGAATATTTTAGCGGCTCCTTCGTCTTTACCACGGTTTCGATGGTCCATAAGGGCGTATACTTTATTTGGGTCAGAATGAGACACAGCCAAACCAATTCTACCCACATTTTCGTCTGAAGGCATGCCGTTATGTGCCTTTCCCCAGCTTTTTCCACCATCTGTGCTTTTATACACTCCACTACTTTTGCCACTTACTTCAGGGCTGTGTTGCCACATAGAGGCATAGACAACATCTGGATTTGATGGTGCGAATACAATATCATTGGCACCCGTTTGTTCATTAACATAGAGGACGTGATTCCATGATTTTCCACCGTCTTCAGTCCGATATACGCCTCTGTTTTTATTGTCTGTCCAGAAATGACCCAATACGGCTACAATTGCGATGTCTGGGTTTTGAGGGTGAATCACGATCTCTCCGATATGCCAAGAGTCGCTTAAACCTAAGTGCCTCCAAGTTTCACCTGCATCATCAGATCTATAAACACCAGTGCCCGGCATGGTGAAATTTCTGGGTTTCTTTAAGCTTTCACCAGTTCCGAGATAGAGAATATTCGAATTGGAAGGTGCTAGAGCAATATCACCAATGCCTTGTGCCGCTTGATTTTCAAAGATGGCTTTCCAAGTCAACCCATTATCGACTGTTTTCCACAGATTTCCAGACCCAAAGGAAACGTACATGGTGCCTGGATTCTTCTCGTCAACTTGAATGGCGTCTGCACGGGCGGAATTGATCGTTGGACCAATTTGTACCCATTCAACTCCAAAAGGAGTCTTTTCCTTCATTTGTTTATACTCCTCAAAAGAAGCCAATAATGGAGAGGGTGTTTCTTGGGCCTGAAGATTTATTGAGGTGAAAAATACTAAGAGAAAGGAGAGTGCGAGGCGAAAAGACTTTGACTTCATATGCTATAGGTTTGCGGAATATTAAATTAGTGAAATCCTGTGAAAGGGTAAGAATAATTGAAACGGTTCGTCATGCTGAACTCGTTACAGCATCTGAGTCAAGCAGACCCTGAAACAAGTTCAGGGTGACGTTAAGGAATAAGACTTATAGATCTAACTGAGCTTAAGCTTTGGCTTAGGACTTGCCAATGCCCCCCGCTGTCTTCTGATAGGTAGAGGTTACCGTTATTACTTCCAAAAGCCATGGTCTGACCCTTTCGAGCAAAACTTGCCCTCAAGACAAGATCGAATGCTGCTTCTTGCGGAAGACCATTAGATTGTGCCTGCCAAGATTGACCAGCATCTGTTGTTTTATAAACAGCTAGCTTATTTTGGATAGGGTATCGTAAGTCATCAGATTGTGCTGGAATGACCCACGCTGTATTAATGTCCTCATCATCAATCACCATTGAGAAGCCGTAGACGGCTTTGCCTTCCTTATCTGAAATGTCATTCCAAGTAAGGCCGCCATCTTCAGATCTGTAAATACCACAATGATTCTGTTGCCAAATAATGTTTGAGTTCATTGGGTGTCTCAGAATGATATGGGGATCGTGACCGACTTCAATTTCTGAATTGGGTAGAAAGAAGGATTTAAGTCCTTTGTTACTAGGGTTCCACGTATTTCCTAAGTCCTGTGTTTGAAAAACTCCCGCACAGCTAATTCCTACCATTAAAGCATTGCTGTCATTAGGGTCGGTGACTAAAGTGTGTAAGAATGGGCTATTGCTTCCTTTGCCTCCGCCTTGCCATTGTGATCTACTTTCGTGTGCTGTAAGCTCAGAGAGCTCTTTAAAGGACTTCCCTTGATCCTCAGATAGGAATAGTGCGGCAGGTTCGGTACCGATGTATAGTCTATTGATCGGGCCGATCGCTTGGCTTTCAATACGCCAAATCGACTTTAAGAAATAAGGGCTTTCGTCACCAAATCGGGGAGTATTTACTTCGGAGAATGTTTCACCTTGGTTCTGTGACGTATATAGCTTTGGCCCCCAATGCTTGTGGTTGATGGCCACCCACCATTTGCCAGTCTGATCTTGATGAAAAGCACCAATAGGCATACCGATAAAGTGGATGTCGGATAACTTCCATGCGCCATTTACTTTTTGGTAAATGATTAGTCCTTTATCTGTTCCTGTGATGAGTTTCATAAAATCTCCCGGCCTTCGGCCACCCTCTTTACAAAGAGGGATTCTTTGTTTTTTGTGTCGTCATTGCGAGGAGTATGGCGACCGAAGCAATCTCCCAAATAGAGAGTGGATACTGCTTTGTCCTTCGTCCGTGCAGTGACGCCTAGCTTTGATAATCCGATTTACCGCCAGTCTTCTTGATAAGCTTTGTCTCTTTGATCACGATATTATGAGAGAAGGCTTTACACATATCATAGATGGTCAATGCGGCTATAGAAGCGCCAGTTAACGCTTCCATTTCTACCCCTGTTTTGCCACTACACTTAGCTAATGAAGTAATTGTTACTTCAAGTTGATCATTAACTTGAATCTGAATGTCAACTTTATTGAGGTTCAATTGGTGGCAAAGCGGAATTAATTCTGACGTTCTTTTAGCTCCTTGAATACCAGCAATAATGGCTGTTTGAAAGACAGGCCCTTTTAAGGTCTTAATCTCTCCATCCGAAATATGTGGTTTCATATCATCGGATAGTTGTACAATTGCCTGTGCAATGGCTGTACGTTCGGTAACTGTTTTATGGCCTACGTCCACCATTGAAGGCGTCTCTTGATCGATATGCGTGAATTTCTTAGTCATTAAAAGTCCTTTCGATACAAAATATACGGATAAACTTCTCCCTTCTTAAATTCAGTTTTGTTATCTGGTAGAATAACAAAACCATTGGCATGACTCATATTGGCAAAGTCACCAGAGCCATGCCCTCTGAATGGTGTGGCGACTAACTCACCAGATACATTAAACTCCGCTCTACATTCTAAGAAGTAGGTAAGCGGTGGTAGAAAGTCAATATCTTGATTGAGTTTTACATAAATCGTCTGTGGGTTTGTACCGAGAGAATGACTTAACCAATGCTTGATGTATACATTAGCGCAAGCAAAAGTAGATACCGGATTACCAGGTAATGCAAACACTGTTGTGCCATTCGGAGCGGTACCAAACCAGAAAGGTTTACCCGGTCTTTGCTTCACTTTATGGAAGTGTTTTACAACTCCGAGTTCTTCTAGTACTTCTGGGAGAAAATCAAACTTTCCTCTTGAAACTCCTCCAGTTAATATTAATAAATCAACTGTTTCGATAATTGATGATAACTCATTAACTATCAATTCCTTATTATCTACCAAATGATATTGCTTAGCATCGATATACCATTGCTGCAAAAGGCCTTGCACACCATAGTTACTCGATCTTCTTATTTGATGTTCAAGTGGTAATTCATCAATTCCAACTAGCTCATCTCCAGTGGTAATGATGGCTGCTTTCGGAGGAAGTAACACATCTAATGTTGGTCTACCTATGGAGGCTGCAATGATCATCTCTGGTGCACCAAGCACAGTACCTTTCGATAAGACTATATCTCCTTGCTTTTTATCCTCTCCTTTGAAATGGACATTCTGCTTATGCCTAACAGAATCAACATTGATGGTGGCGATATTATCTTCTATGGTAATGTCTTCATAGCGGATAATGGTATCAGTCTTCAATGGAAGCATAGCGCCTGTCATGATCTGAACGCAATTAGAAGCATCTTCTAGGCTAGACTGAGGCATTCCTGCACCAATGGTCTTTTCTATCGCAAAATCTCGTTGTCCCTTCGCATAAGCTGCATGATTGATGGCAATGCCATCCATTGTAACACGATCGAAAGGAGGGAAGTCACGATCGGCAAGAATGTCTTCATTCAATACATGTCCATTGATCTCCTCAAGCTTTAGTTGTCCTGATTTTGCCTTGAAAGGATGCTTTGAGATGATGTCTAATGCTTCTTGGTATGAAATCATGTTAAGAATGTTGAATTGTTAATTTTGAAGGTTGAATGTGCATTGAAAATTTCCCATTAAAAATTCAAAATTCATTACCCTCCAATTGTTGCCATGGATTCAAAGGAACTGGATTCAGATGACTTCTGCTTTTCAGCTTCAAAACCATCTTTTGCACGCTGACCAAAAAGCAATTTGAATTTGTCCTCTATTTCTTGATCCGTTGCCCCATCACGCATAAAGTCTCTAAAACTGAAGCTTCCGTTTTGATAGAGACAGGTCTTTAGTTCACCTTTTGGTGTCAATCGGATACGGTCACAGCTTCCGCATATCGTGCGGGTATAGCTTGGAATGATCCCTATACTTCCTTTGGCTCCAGGAATTTGATAGTTATAGGAAGTGGAGCTTTTCTCATCTTCGATTTTGATCAGGTCAGGATAAGCAGTTTGAATATGATCCAGGATTTTATTGTGATTCCATTCGATTGGGGTGTATCCTTTTGAGCCACCATTAAAAGGCATCTCTTCGATAAAACGCACACTGACTTTATCTAGTTTTGTCAGTTCACAGATGGGGATAATATCATCCAAATTATGATCCTGCATTACTACCGCATTGATTTTGGTGTTGATGTCAGCATCGAGTAATGCGCGATAATAGGTCATCACTTGATCGAACTCATCTCTTCTGGTAATCTTATGAAAGCGATCACGATCGAGGCAATCGAGGCTTAGGTTCACTGCGTAAATTCCCATGGCTTTCATTTCGGCTATCTGCGTTAAAGGACCAGTTCCGTTTGTCGTGATGCTTAGCTTATCAATGCCCTCAATACCCGAAACGGTCTTCATAAAAGGGATAAGATCCTTTCGTACGAAGGGTTCGCCACCCGTAATTCTAACTTTAGAAATTCCCAGTTTGGCTAGAATAACGATCAGTCGTTCCATTTCCTCAAAGCTGAGAATTTGTGACTTCTTACTGAAATTCAATCCTTCCTCTGGCATGCAATAGAAGCAGCGCAGATTACATCGGTCTGTGACCGCGAGCCTGAGGTAATTGAGTTGTCTGCCGTGGTTATCGAAAAGCAAATTGAATGTATATTCGTTATCAATTCAAATATACTGGCAAAGCAGAGATAATGTTAGACATTCTTCCACGAATAAAGGAACTGATCAATGAGAATAGGGAATTCGCGATGGCAAAAGTTATTAAAACCTGGAGAAGCTCTCCAAGACAGCCGGGTGCATGCCTTATTGTGACCAAGGAAGGTGATATGATTGGCTCAGTGAGTGGCGGATGTGTCGAGAATGCTGTGGTAGCGAAAGCATTGAAGGTTCTTAAAACTGGTAAGGCCGAGTTAACCAAATTTGGAATCGCCAATGAAGATGCTTGGGAAATTGGGCTTAGTTGTGGGGGAGAAGTATGGGTGCATATTTCACCATTCTATCCAGTTGATCTATGGGCAAAGCTTGACGAAAGTATCTCAGCGAATCAAGGAATAGCCATCATCACGAATTTAAATGACGGGAGCCATGTGAGTTATAATCCCAAAGATAAAATATCAGGTGATTTGATGAAGTTAGCCTCTGAAACGTACGATAAACGTAGCAATACGCTCATTAACCATGAAGGCACGGATTACTTTATACATAGCTTTCCACCTAAGAACAAAATGCTTTTGATTGGTTCTGCGCACATTACAGCTGAGCTAATTGATTTGGCACATACTTATGACTTTGAGGCAATAGTGATCGATCCACGCGACACTTTTGCCCGAAAGACCGACTATAAGACTGCTCCGGATCATTTACATGTCAATTGGCCACAAGAGGTTTTAGGAGATTATGCTTTGGATAATGAGACTTATGCAGTCATTCTATCGCACGATCCCAAGATTGATGATGAGGCATTGAAAATTCTCTTGCCTTCGAATGTTAGATATATAGGAGCACTAGGCAGTAAGAAAACACATGCCAAGCGGGTAGAGCGATTGAAAGGTTATGGTTATACAGAAGATCAAATCAGTCGTATTCATGCACCGATTGGACTTCATATTGGAGCAATGTCTGCTAAAGAGATTGCTTTAAGTGTGATTTCAGAGGTTGTTAAGGTCAAGAATGTTTTAGACTAGAAAATCTAGTCGAAGCTTTTGGTCTACTTGTCGTACTCACCATTAAGCCATAGCCAGAATTTTTTCAGTGGGTTAGTAGATTTTGGAGCAGCCTTTTTCAAAGGTCTCTTTTTACTAACGGTACTAGTAGTGGGTGCAATGTGGGCTACCACTGCCTGAGCTGGTTTCTTTTTCTTCTTTGGAGGAGTCTTGACAATCTTGGCTTTTACGTTCTCTTCGTAATGCTTCTTCTTGAGCTCTCTTAGTTTCTTCTCTTCTTCAAACTTCTTTTTCTTTTCTAGTCTTTCAGCTTTTTTACGCGCCTCAATTAAGGATGGTCCATTACTCCCCGATCTTCTACGAACGTCATCTCTTCGATTAGACTTTCTTTCACGTGTCTTACGTGCTTCTTTAACAAGATCGTCTTCAGTTTTCTCTTTTATTACAGGCTCTGGTAATTCGATTTTACCTACAACTTTCAAGCCCTCTAAAACAGGCTTTTCGGTCTTATAAAGTTCTAAACCATCGGTTTGTGCAAGAAATTCTTCTTCAAGACTGATGAATTGTGGCCTTAATGATTCAACAAATTCTGGCGTTTCTTTTTCAACTTCTTCCTTTTCCTTTTCCGCTTCCACTTCATCAACTTCTGAAGGGCTCTCTTCAACAGTTGGTGCTTCTAGAACAGGAGCTGGTTCAGCTGGTTCAGGAGCTTTAGTCTTTGCTGGTGGCGGGAAGTGATTCTGGACAAAATCCAACTCCTCATCAGTCAGTTTTACATTAGGGTGACTACTTACTTCTCGGAAGTTATCGTTTAAAAGTTTTGCTATCTGGTCTGAGGAGACTTCAAGTTTTCGAGAAAGTTGTCCGAGTCGCATGCTTTGGAGGCGTTAAAATGCGAATATAACGAACTAAGGTGCAAGAAGTCAATAAAATAGGAGAGAAGAAAAGGGCCCCGATGAATCGAGGCCTTTTTGAATTTATTTCTTTGGAAAAGATGGGATGCCCATCACTTCCTTCATCTGATCTGTATGGCGTTTAGTATAGACACGAGGGCAATGGATATTTTTTTCACTGCCAAAAAAAAATAGTGTATTAAAAAAATAGTTCAATGAAATTACTCTCCTTTTATTAGGTTTCTTCTGTATCACAAGCCTATTTTTAGAAAGGGACAAAAAGCTAACAAAATGGAGTGGACAGAAATAATGGGACATATAGGTGCGCTATTGAGTAGCATCACATTTATTCCTCAAGTGCTACAAGCTTGGAAAACAAAGAGCGTAGGAGACTTGAGTATGAATATGCTCTTGATTGTCTTTACGAGTACTATTGTCTGGTTAGTCTATGCTTTTTCGCTAAACCTCCTTCCTGTAATTATTGCTAATACTATCATTTTTATGCTCAGCGGGATCTTAATTTATTTCAAGTTAACGTTTAAAAAGCTTGTAGCTGGAGACTAGTATTCTCCATAATTTCACATCATAATATTAATACTAATATTGTTAGTAACTAATAATATTAGCTAGATTTACACTCCAATCACAAAGTCAAACATGTTGGAGTTAGAGCAATGCGTGTCCATCACTGGCCGCGATATATCAATAGAATTTTTAGATGATTTTACGCTGTATGCTCATGTCTACAGATAAAATCATCATGCACATGGACCTGGATACATTCTTTGTGTCCGTAGAGCGCTTGACGGATAGTCGCTTGAATGGAAAACCTGTGCTCATTGGCGGAGTAACCGACAGAGGGGTTGTAGCGGCCTGTAGTTATGAGGCTAGGGCTTTTGGGGTGCACTCGGCTATGCCTATGAAAAGGGCGAAGGAGCTTTGTCCCGAAGCGATTCAGATTAGAGGGAATTCAGGTACCTATTCTAAGTATTCTGAAGATGTAACGGCCATCATTAAGGAAACAGTACCGCTCTATGAAAAGACTTCTATAGATGAATTCTATGCTGATATGACAGGCTTGGATAGATTCCATAGTAGTTATCAGATGGCGACAGAGTTGCGTGAGCGCATAAAGAGAGATACCGGCTTACCGATTTCTTTTGGTTTGTCTAAGAATAAGACAGTTTCAAAAGTGGCTACGGGAGTTGCTAAGCCAGATAACCTACTAAAAATAGCATACGGTACAGAAAAGCCCTTTTTAGCACCGCTATCAGTCAGTAAGATTCCTATGGTGGGAGAGAAGACCCAGCAGATACTTTTTAGTTTGGGTGTAAAACAGATCAGGACTATTCAAGAAATGCCTGTAGAGCTAATGGAAAAAGTGCTCGGCAAGAATGGTGTGACTATCTGGAGGAAAGCCAACGGAATTGATAACACTCAAGTAGTTCCTTACAATGAGAGAAAATCGATTTCGACTGAGAGAACTTTCGATAAGGATACTATCGATGTCGTCAAGCTTAAAGGAATCCTCCTTGCAATGGCCGAAAACCTTGCCTTTCAATTACGGAGAGGCCTCAAGTTAACCGCTTGTGTCACAGTGAAAGTGAGGTATTCGGACTTCAATACTTATACGCTCCAGTCTCGCATTCCATATACTTCTGCAGACCATGTATTGATTGCTAAAGTCATGGACCTCTTTAATAAACTTTATCATAAGAGATTGTTAGTTAGGATGATAGGCGTAAGGTTTAGTCATTTAGTTGAAGGGGGCTACCAGATTAATCTTTTCGAAGATGCTGAAGAGATCATTAGTCTGTACCATGCGATGGATAAGATTAGAGACAAGTTTGGTGACCGGAAAGTGATGCGTGCTTTTGGGATGGGCGCCAAGACAATTAGTCGATTCAATCCATTCAATGGAGAGCCACCACCGCTGTTAGCGAATAGGAGGCAGTGAAGGAGCTATGAGTTGTGAGCCACGAGCTTCTAGCTGTGAGATAAAACAAAAGAGACACAATTATGAAAGATTTTAAAAAGTTAAAAGTCTGGGAAAAGGGGATGGCAATAGTAAGCCTGACTTATGAGCCTACTAAAAGGCTTCCTGATAATGAAAAGTTTGCCTTGACAAGCCAAATGACTAGGGCTGCAGTCTCTATTCCTTCGAATTAGAAACGTAAGTATTGATAGTTGAGCGATTGAACTATGTAAGTGTGCCTGAAATAAAAGGCCTTAAAGAGGAAATAGATCAAGAACAGAAAATGCTAATGGCATTTATGAATCGACTTTAACGCAAAGCTGGAACTCATAGCTAGAAGCATATTTAAATATATTAATAAAATAACATATATAAATATTGTACTAGTTATATAAAAATGTATCTAAATACACACACATATTACAGCTTCAAATACGGCACCATCAATACTAAGGAATTGCTTTTGCAGGTGCAAGGAGCAGGGGTAAATCGTTTTGCCCTAACAGACATTAACAGTACATCGGCCAGCCTTAATTTTGTTCGTTTAGCGCCCCAATATGATATTCAGCCAGTTCTAGGAGTAGATTTTAGAAACGAGGCAGAACAGCTCTTTATAGGAATTGCCAAAAACAATGAGGGCTTCAAGGAACTGAATGATTACCTGTCTTCTTGTCTACATTTAGGAGAAGGTATACCAAAACGAGCACCTATTTTTAAACAGGTATATATCATCTATCCACTTCAGAAGTACTCAGGCTTTCTTCTAGGGGAAGATGAATACATTGGTGTAAAACCAACTGACTTATCTCGTCTAATCTATCCACCACACCAGATGGATACCTCTAAAATGGTAGTACTCCAGACCATTACTTTCCGAAGCAAGGTGAACCACCTAGGGAAGCGGGAGGTACTAAAAAGGGACTTTAATGCACATCGATTACTCAGGGCAGTAGATAAGAATACTCTCCTTAGTATGCTTCCAAAATCAGAGGAAGGAAGCCCTGATGACTTTGTATACCCAAAAGAAGAACTACTCGATATCTATAAGCATCATGCTTATATGATTGAAAATACTGAGAGGTTATTGGCAGGCTGTTCTATTCATTTTGACTTTGAAGGAGATGGGCTTAATAAGAACCAGAAGACCTATACAGGAAGTGAAGAGGGAGATTATGAACTAGTAGCGAAGCTTTGCGAAGAAGGATTTTCATACCGCTATAAAACAGTAGAGGACAGGGTTTTAAAACGTATCAAAACGGAATTAGAGGTTATTAAACAGCAGGGCTTTATGTCTTACTTTTTAATGAATTGGGACATCTGCAAGTACGCACGGAGTAAAGGGCACTTCTATGTGGGCCGGGGGAGTGGTGCTAATTCAGTGGTCGCTTACCTGTTAAGGATTACAGATGTAGATCCGATTGAGTTAGACCTCTACTTTGAGCGATTTATCAATCTCTATCGCCAAAACCCTCCTGATTTTGATGTTGACTTTTCTTGGAAAGACAGAGAGGACATCACTCAATACATCTTTAACCGGTTCTCTCATGTAGCCTTATTAGCCGCTTACAGTACGTTTCAGTTTAAGGCAGTAGTGCGTGAGTTGGGAAAGGTTCTGGGTATTCCTCCACATGAGATAGACCACATCCAACGCGCTCGGTATGATGAGTTAGATGACGTACATAAACTGGTAATACGCTATGGAAAGTATATCGAAGGCTTCCCGAGTCACCTGAGTATTCATGCTGGAGGTATTCTTATTTCCGAAAGGCCAATTCACTATTATACGGCAACTTATCTACCTCCAAAAGGCTTTCCAACGACTCATTTTGACATGGTCATTGCCGAAGATATCGGCCTGTATAAGTTTGATATTCTAAGTCAGCGCGGGCTGGGGAAAATCAAAGATAGTCTTGAAGTGGTTGCAAGAAACCATCCTGATCATCCACCAATAGATATTCATGATATCCAAAAACTTAAGGAAGATGCTAAGGTAAAGGCTATCCTTAGGGAGGGAAAAGCCATTGGTTGCTTCTATGTAGAATCCCCGGCCATGCGCATGCTACTGAAGAAACTCCGGGTAGAAGAGTACCTCGGTTTAGTAGCCGCTAGTTCTGTGATTCGACCAGGTGTTGCTAAATCTGGTATGATGAGGCAGTATATCCTTCGTTTTAGAGAACCGCACAGGAGAGAAGAAGCGCATCCCATTCTTCGAGACATTATGCCAGAAACCTATGGTGTGATGGTTTATCAAGAAGATGTAATTAAAGTAGCCCATTACTTTGCTGATCTTACTTTGGGGGAAGCCGATGTATTGCGGAGAGGGATGTCTGGTAAGTATCGTTCCAGGGAAGAATTTCAAAAGGTAAAGGACAAATACTTTGAGAACTGCCTCAAAAAGGGACACACTTATGAGCTAGCAGCAGAGATTTGGCGTCAAATCGAAAGCTTTGCAGGTTACGCTTTTGCAAAAGGCCATTCAGCTTCTTACGCAGTGGAGAGTTATCAGAGCCTTTATCTCAAAGCGTATTATCCACTAGAGTATATGGTAGCTACCATGAACAATGGTGGTGGTTTCTATAGCGTTGAACTCTATGCGCACGAAGCCCACATGCATGGTGGGGATATACAGGCACCTTGTGTTAACCAAAGCGAATACCTATGTACAATTTTTGGCAAGACTATTTTTATGGGTTTTGCCTTTATAGGTGAGTTAGAACAGGGGACAGCGAAAGCTTTATTGACTGAACGCCATGAAAGCGGTGTGTTTATGAGCTTCAATAACTTCTTGAAACGTGTAAGTATTTCTCTAGATCAACTAAGTCTATTGATTAAAATAGGAGCTTTCCGGTTTACAGGTCAAAGCAAGAAAGCCTTGTTATGGGAAGCACACTTCCAATTGGGAAACCACAAGAAGACCAACCCAGTAAAAATGCTCTTCGACCCTGAAGTGAAACGATTTGAGCTTCCCGAACTGAGTTATGATATCCTCGAAGATGCTTTCGATCAGCAAGACTTATTAGGCTTTCCATTATGTAATCCTTTTGATTTATTGAAGGAACATCCGCCAAGAAATGTATTGGCCAGAGAAATGGGGCAGCATATTAATAAGACGGTGCGTATGATTGGCTATCTCGTCCATATTAAAAACACCAATACTTCGAAAGGGAAGAGGATGCAGTTTGGAACTTGGTTAGACCGCGAGGGCTACTTTATTGATACCACCCATTTTCCGCCTGTAGTTGTTCGTTATCCATTCAGAGGGAAAGGTATTTATGAGATTACGGGTAAAATTGTCGAAGAGTTCGACTTCCTGAGCCTAGAAATGGTTGCGATGAGAAAGCTACCTTATGTTCATGATCCTCGCTATGCCGAAGAGCCAAGGCATGCAAGTATGGGCATAGGCTAGACTGATTGCTGATATTTTACAAAGCCGAAAACTCTAATTACACTATTCTTTGAATCAATTTTATATACGCACATATATCCTTGATAGATCATGTTTCTTATTGATTCATCTTCAAAGAATATTGATCTACGTGATTTGAATGGGTAGTCTTTAAGGTCTTTTAGTTTAGAAATTATGGTGTTCTTAAAGTTCCTTGCAGCAGATGGTTTGTCATTAGCGATGAAATCGACTTGTCTATTCAGCTTCCCTTATAAAAGAATCCTGAAGTTCAATTCTCATGACGTTTTATTGTCTCTTCTAGAAATGCATCAGCCTCTTCAATTGTATAGGTATTTGCTATCCCTGATTCATAACGAACTAATTCTTTATTAACTTCCGTCTTAACCAAATCAAAATCATTTATCTCTTCTAGAATCTCAACCTCTCCATGATCAAACTCTTTCAGCAGTAGCTTGAGCTTCTCTAGGACCTCATCACTGACCTTCATTTTAATTGTTGTCATAGATTTAAGCTAAAGAAATTTTAAAGATCAAGCTGGTCCCCACCCACATAAATCTCCCTGCATCTCTCTTCAAACATCATTAGGTTTACCTAAAACCAACCCTAAAATGAAGAAACTTACTTATTTTTTAATAGCCCTAGCTTTTGTTTTTACGGCTTGTGAGCCCCCTCAAAAGTCTGTCGAAGAGATGACAGAGGCGGAATTAATGGAATACGCCAAAGGTATTCATGAGCGTGTGATCACCTTAGACACACATGACGACATCAATACTTCAAACTTTACTGTAGAAAAGAACTATACCGAAAGACTTTCCACCCAAGTGAACCTGCCTAAGATGGTTGAAGGTGGACTTGATGTCGCTTGGTTCGTTGTTTATACTGGACAAGGTGATTTAACAGATGAAGGATTTGCGCGTGCTTATGAAAATGCTGATGACAAGTTCAAAGCTATTCATAGGCTAGCTGAAGAAATTGCTCCAGACAAAATCGAAATCGCTTACAACTCTGATGATGTGAGAAGAATCAATGCTGCAGGAAAGAAGATTGCAATGATTGGTATCGAGAATGGTTATCCAGTGGGTAATGATATTGCAAGAGTTAAAGAGTTCTACGAACGTGGAGCGCGCTACATGTCACTTTCTCATAACGGACATAGCCAACTCAGTGATTCGAATACAGGCGAAAGAGATTCTGTTTGGTTACACAATGGCCTGAGCGATTTAGGCCGTGAGGTAATTGCTGAAATGAATAAGTGGGGTATAATGATTGATCTTTCACACCCATCAAAGGTTGCTAACATGGAAATGATGCGTTTGTCAAAAGCTCCTGTTATCGCATCGCACTCTGCTGCAAGAGCAATGAATGACGTTAGCAGAAACCTTGACGATGAGCAGTTAATGATGCTTAAAGAAAATGGAGGCGTAATTCAAACGGTAGCCTTTAGAAGCTATGTTAATTCAGAAAAGAACAGTGCCAATCGTGCAAAATCAACCGAAGTGATGGCTGCCATTGCGGAAGAAGCTGGTTTCGAAATGAAACAAAGAAGTGAATTAAGAGCTATGTCTACCGAAGAACGCACTACTTATTCTGAAGCATTATCTAATATGAGCGCTAAATATGAAGATAGAATTGCTAAACAAGTCAATGCTGAGGCTCCTGCAGTTAACGTATCTGACTTTGCAGATCATATAGACTATTTGGTGAATAAGATTGGCTTAAAGCATGTAGGGATCAGTTCTGATTTCGATGGTGGTGGTGGCGTAGAAGGCTGGTCAGATGCTTCAGAGACTTTCAATGTAACACTAGAACTTGTGAAAAGAGGCTATACTGAAGAAGAAATCGGAATGATGTGGAGTGGAAATTTACTTCGCGTTTTAGATGAAGTTCAAGCCAAGGCTAAGGAGATTCAAACAGCGGGTTAATCTTTCGGTGTTTGAGGAATTTAAAGGAGCCTTTTCGGCCCCTTTTTTTTGAATGTGTTTAACACTTTATTTCATGTCAGCAATCAGCTTCTCATTAAGCCTTACATAATCCGGGTTGCCACCA
>Ga0209425_10001090_pt1 | contig 32013 bp, 41 predicted proteins | sample COG_05_FD_184749 | JGI IMG/M metagenome (GOLD analysis project Ga0209425, IMG submission 184749) | Pelagic Microbial community sample from North Sea - COGITO 998_met_05 (SPAdes) (version 2) | ecosystem: Environmental > Aquatic > Marine > Neritic zone/Coastal water | place: Helgoland, sampling...
AAATAATTAAATAACGCTTAGGAGCGTAGTTCAATTGGTAGAGCGCCGGTCTCCAAAACCGGAGGTTGTGGGTTCGAGTCCCTCCGCTCCTGCCAAACCTTGATAAAGTTATGAAAAATCCTTTAAAATTTATTCAAGAAGTTAAGCAAGAAACTTTTAGAATTACGTGGCCTACGAAAAAAGACACTATGATGGGTGCTTTAATGGTTTTTGCATTAGCTTCAATCGCAGCTGTTTTCTTTCTAATATTAGACCAAATTTTAAGATTTTTATTAAACTTAGCATTAACAATTAACTTTTAAATTATGAATTGGTATATTGTTCAAGCATACTCTGGATTTGAAAAAAAGGTAGTCGTTTCAATTAAAGAGGAGTTAAAAAAACATAAATTAGATGAAAATATTGGTGAAATTTTAGTTCCTACACATCAAGTTACTGAGGTTAAAAAAGGCAAAAGAACTAAAAAAGAAAAGAAATATTTTCCAGGATATGTTTTACTTAAAGTAGAATTAACCAAACAAATTTATCATTTAATTAAAAACCTTCAAAAGGTAAGTGGTTTTTTAGGTTCTTCTGATAAGCCAACACCAATTTCAGATAATGAAATACAGCGTATACTTGGTCAAGTTTCAGAAAGTGCCGTAAACCAAAAAAGTGGTATTAGCTTTGAAATAGGTGAAAAAGTCAAAGTTTGTGATGGACCTTTTGCTTCTTTTAATGGTTTAATTGAAGAAATTGATGAAGAAAAATCTAGACTTAAAGTGTCAGTTTCTATATTTGGTAGAGCAACACCGGTAGATTTAGAATTTAACCAAGTAGAGAAAAATTAAATGGCAAAAGAAATAACAGGTTATGTTAAGTTACAAATTAAAGGAGGTCAGGCTAATCCTGCTCCACCTGTAGGTCCTGCATTAGGACAAAGAGGCATTAATATTATGGAATTTTGTAAAGCATTTAATGAAAAAACAAAAGCATTTATGGGTAAACCTGTTCCAGTTGTAATTACTGTTTATAAAGATAAAAAATTTGACTTTATTATTAAATCACCTCCAGCCTCACATTTTATAAGAGAGGCAGCTAAATTAAAAAGTGGTTCTAAAGAGCCAGGAAGAGTAGTCGCGGGATCTATAACAATGAAACAAGCTGAAGCGATAGCAAAAGAAAAAATGAAAGATTTAAATGCATTTGATATAAAAGAAGCTACTAAAATTATTTGTGGTTCAGCGCGTTCTATGGGTATTGAGGTTAAAGAATAATTATGAAGAAAAGATCTAAAAGATATATAAAAATTTTAAAAGATGCAGTAAAAAATAAAAAATTAACTGTAAAAGAAATTTTTGATTTAGTTAAAATAAACTCTAATACTAAATTTGATGAGTCGATTGATATTTCTTTAAGAATTAATTTAAAACAATCTAAAGGAGGTGACTTCAATTTAAGAACAACTGTTAATCTTCCAAATGGATCAGGCAAAAAAAGTAAAGTCGCTGTTTTATGTGAAGCAGATAAAATTGAAGAAGCTAAAAAAAGTGGTGCAGAAGTTATTGGCTCAGATGATTTAATAGAAAAAATCGCTGCAGGAAAATTAAATTTTACAAAACTAGTTTGCACTCCAGCAATGATGGGTAAAATTGGAAAACACGGTAAAATTCTTGGTCCAAAAGGTCTAATGCCTAATCCAAAACTTGGAACTGTTGCAACAGATATTGTAAAAGCAGTTAAAGATATCAAAACAGGACTAATAGAAATTAAAAATGATAAAGATGGAAATTTGGCAGCTACAATAGGTAGAAAAAGTTTTGTTAATGAAAAATTATTAGAAAACTTCAATTATTTTATAGACTCTCTTAAAAAAGAAAAACCCGACACTATTAAAGGAGAATTTATTAAAAATATTTTCTTAACATCTACTATGGGAATTTCTTATAAAGTTGGAACTAAATAACTATGATGAATAAAACTGCAAAAAAAAATTATGTAGAAGAAATGAAAAAGAACTTTACATCAAATGAGTCTGTGATGATTGCGCAATATCAAGGTTTAAATGTTACTGAACTTGATGAACTGAGAAAAGAACTTAGAGATAAAGGTATTCTTTTTAAAATTACTAAAAATCGAATTACAAAAATAGCAATTAAAGAAACACCTGTTAAGGATTTAGAGAAATATTTTACAGGTCCAACTGCAGCAGCTATTTCATCAGATCCAATTACTACAGCTAAAATTTTAACTAAATTTGCTAAATCTCATAATAAATTAAAAATTGTAGCTGGTTTTATGGATGGTAAGGTTTTAGATCAAAACGAAGTGGCTATAATCGCCACACTACCTACTTTAGAAGAGGCAAGAGCGAAAATTGTTGGTATTTTAGCTACACCAGCACAAAAATTAATAAGTATTTTACTTGCACCTGGCTCAAAAATTGCTAATTTAGCGCGCGCAAAGAGTTTAAAAAATTAAATCATAGGAATAAAAATGGCAGACTTAAATAAAATTATAGATGAATTATCAACTTTAACAGTAGTTGAAGCAGCAGAATTATCAAAACAATTAGAAGAAAAATGGGGTGTAACAGCAGCAGCACCAGTAGTAGCAGCGCCATCAGGCGGAGCAGCAGCTCCAGCAGGAGAAGAGAAATCTGAGTTCTCGCTTTTCTTGGCAGCAGCAGGTGATAAAAAAATTAATGTTATTAAAGAAGTAAGAGCCATAACTGGGCTAGGTTTAAAAGAAGCAAAAGATTTGGTTGAAGCAGCACCAAAAGAAATTAAAGGTGGAGTTGCCAAAAAAGATGCTGAAGAGTTTAAGAAAAAGCTAGAAGCAGCTGGCGCTAAAGTAGAATTAAAGTAAACAAAATTTAAGATTGAGTTTTACTGCATTATGAAAATTGCAGTAAAATTTATTATTATTAATGCAATTATCTTTTACTCAAAAGAAACATATTAGAAAAAACTTCGGCAAACTTGTTGAAGGATTATCCATTCCTAATCTTATAGAAGTACAAAAAAATTCTTACAACGAATTTTTAAAATCAAAAACTTTAGAGGAGCAGTTAAATGAATTTTCTAAAGGAATAGATAAAGTTTTTAAAAGTATTTTTCCTATTGAAGATGGATCGGAAAAATCTACTCTTGAGTATATTTCTTACAAATTAGAGAAACCAAAATTTGATGTTATAGAGTGCAAACAAAGAAGTCTTTCATATTCTGCAGCTTTAAAAGCAATTTTGCGTTTAGTAGTTTATGAAATAGATCCTGAAAATAACACAAAACAAATTCTTTCTGCTAAAGAACAAGAGGTTTTTATTGGAGATTTGCCTTTGATGACTCCTAGTGCTACTTTTATAACTAATGGGGTAGAAAGGGTTGTAGTAAACCAAATGCATAGAAGTCCCGGTGTATTTTTTGATCATGATAAAGGGAAAACACATGCTAGTGGTAAATTATTATTCAATTGTAGAATAATTCCAGGAAGAGGTTCATGGCTAGATTTTGAATTTGATCCAAAAGATATTTTATATTTTAGAATAGATAGGAAAAAAAAATTACCAATAACTTCAATACTTTTTGCGCTTGGTTTCACACGGGACAGAATTATAAATACTTTCTACTCAACTAGTAAGTACAAATATAATGATGAACAAAAAAAATGGATAACAGATTTCAATCCAGAGAATTATAAAAGACCAATAAAACTATCTTATGATTTAATAGACTCAAATAATAATAAAAAAGTTTTATCAAAAGGTGAAAAATTAAATTTAATTATAGCAAAAAAATTATATGAGAAGGGTTTAAAAACAATTTTAGCCTCAAACGAACAAATTATCGGCAAATACATTGCTAACGATGTAAAAGAACAAAATGGTGAAATTTTAATAAATTCTGGCTTTGACATAACAGAAGAACAATTAGAAAAAATTATTAATCAAGGGGAAAAAGTACTTGATATAGTGAACATTGATCCAATTAATAAAGGGCCTTATTTGTTAGAGACGCTTAAAATTGATAAAAATTCTAATAAAACCGAAGCATTAAATGATATCTATAAAGTTTTAAGACCTGGGGAGGCACCATCTCAAGAGGTCGCAGAGGAAATTTTTAATAATCTTTATTTTAAGAAAGAACGATATGATTTGTCCGAGGTTGGTAGAGTTAAATTAAATTCAAAACTAAATTTAAATATAAGTAATAAAAAAACAGTATTAACCACAGATGATATTGTTTCGATAATTAAATTTATGCTAAATCTAAGAGATGGTAAAGGAGAGGTTGATGATATAGATCATTTGGGTAACAGAAGAGTAAGGTCTGTTGGAGAGTTAGTTGAAAATCAATTTAGAATTGGACTTCTCAGAATGGAAAGAACTGTTAAAGAAAAAATGTCAACTTTTTTAGAAATTGAGTCAGCGATGCCTCAAGACCTAATTAATGCCAAACCAATAACAACATCTTTAAAAGATTTTTTTGCAACATCTCAACTGTCTCAATTTATGGATCAAACAAATCCCTTATCAGAAATAACCCATAAAAGAAGAGTTTCTGCATTAGGACCTGGTGGTTTAACAAGAGAAAGAGCTGGATTTGAAGTAAGAGACGTTCATCCAACACACTATGGAAGGATTTGTCCGATAGAAACACCAGAAGGACCAAATATTGGTCTTATTAATAGTTTGGCAACTTATTGCAGAGTAAATAAATTTGGTTATATAGAAAGTCCTTATAAAAAAGTTGTAAACGGCAAAGTTACTTCTGAAATTAAATATCTTTCAGCAATTGAAGAAGAAAAATTTACAATTGCTCAAGCCAATTCTGCAATAAATAAAGAAGGATCTTTCGAAGAAGAATTAGTAGCATGTAGGAAAAATCTTAACTTTGAGTTATCAAATAGAGAAAATATTGATTTTATTGATGTTTCTCCTAAACAATTAGTTTCAGTTGCTGCAGCCTTAATTCCTTTTTTGGAAAATGATGATGCAAACAGAGCTTTAATGGGATCAAATATGATGAGACAAGCCGTACCTTTGCTTAAACCAGAATCACCATTAGTGGGTACTGGAATAGAATCCGATGTCGCTCTTGACTCAGGTGTTACAATTGTAGCTAAAAGAAGCGGTTTAGTTGATAAAATTGATGGTAAAAGGATAGTTGTCAAAGCAGTAGATGTTACAGATCTTTCTCAGTCAGCTGTAGATATATACAATTTATCTAAATTTCAAAGATCTAATCAAAATACTTGTATTAACCAAAAACCATTAGTTAAAGTTGGAGATTTAATTAAAAAAGGAGACATTATTGCTGATGGTCCAGCCACTAAACTTGGTGAATTAGCTCTTGGAAAAAATGTCACCGTAGCGTTTATGCCTTGGCAGGGTTATAATTTTGAAGATTCCATTTTAATTTCAGAAAGATGTGTAACTGATGATGTATTTACATCAGTTCATATTGAAGAATATGAATCTATGGCTCGTGATACAAAACTAGGAGCAGAAGAAATAACTAGAGATATACCTAATGTAAGTGAGGAAAGCTTAAGAAATCTTGATGAGTCTGGAATTGTTTATGTTGGCGCAGAAGTCAAACCTAGCGATATCCTAGTAGGAAAGGTAACACCTAAAAGTGAAACTTCCTCAAGCCCAGAAGAGAAATTATTAAGATCAATATTTGGGGAAAAGGCTACAGATGTAAGAGATTCTTCATTAAAACTACCTACGGGAAGCACAGGGGTAGTTATCGATGTTAGAGTTTTTAACAGACATGGGATTGAAAAAGATGAAAGATCTATAGCAATTGAAAGAGCTGAAATAGAGGTAGTTCAAGAGGATAAAAAAGTTGAGGAAGAAATTTTAAATAGAAATATTAAATTAAGAGCAATAGATTTATTAAACAATCAACAAATTGATAAACAATACAAAGAACTTAAACCTGGCACAACACTCAACAAAAATGATTTTGAAAATTTGACATTAAAAGATTTATGGAAAATCTCTTTTGAAAAAAATGAAATTAATAATAATTTAGAAAAATTAAAAATACAATTCGAAAACGCAGCTGACGATATAAGATTAAGATTTGAAGATAAAGTTTCCAAAATACAAGCAGGTGACGATTTGCTGCCAACAGTTATGAAAGTAGTCAAAGTTTTTGTAGCTGTTAAAAGAAGACTAATGCCAGGAGATAAAATGGCTGGTAGACACGGTAATAAAGGCGTTGTTAGTAAAATTGTTCCTGTTGAAGATATGCCTTACCAAGCAAATGGTAAAGCTGTAGACATTGTTTTAAATCCACTTGGTGTTCCTAGTCGTATGAATGTAGGGCAAATCCTGGAAACGCACTTAGGCTGGTCTTGCTCAGAACTCGGTGAACAAATCAAAGATTATTTAAAAGATTTTGATAAAAAGATAGATCAAATTAAAGAAAAATTAAAAAATATATATGGCAAAGAATATTATGATGAAACTATATCTAAACTATCAAAAAAAGAAATTGCTGAATTAGTACAAAATCTTTCAAATGGTGTTCCAATTTCAACTCCAGTTTTTGATGGGGCTAGCACTATAGATATTTCAAAAATGCTGGATTTGGCTAAACTTCCAAATTCTGGTCAAACACAATTATGGAATGGGCAAACAGGAGAAAAATTTGACAGGCCAGTTACAGTCGGAATTATCTATATGTTAAAATTAAACCACCTAGTTGAAGATAAAATTCACGCCAGATCAACTGGACCTTATAGTTTAGTAACTCAACAACCTTTAGGTGGAAAAGCGCAATTGGGAGGTCAAAGATTTGGGGAAATGGAAGTTTGGGCTTTAGAAGCTTATGGAGCATCTTATACACTGCAAGAAATATTAACTGTCAAATCCGATGATGTAGCTGGTAGAACAAAAGTTTATGAAACAATAGTAAAAGGTAATAATAATTTTGAGTCAGGCGTTCCCGAGTCATTTAACGTGCTAATAAAAGAAATTAGAGCATTAGGTTTGAATATTGAATTGAATTAAAATGGAAAAAAATATTACTAAAAATTTTGAAAACCAAAATATTGTTCCTGAAAACAATTTTGACAGCATAAAAATTACTTTGGCTAGCCCGGATAAAATTAAATCATGGTCATATGGTGAAATTAAAAAACCCGAAACAATCAACTACAGAACATTTAGACCTGAAAAAGATGGTTTATTCTGTTCAAGAATATTTGGTCCTGTAAAGGATTATGAATGTTTGTGCGGCAAATATAAAAGAATGAAATTTAGAGGAATAATATGTGAAAAATGTGGTGTTGAAGTAACTAAATCTAATGTTAGACGGGAAAGAATGGGTCACATAGATCTGGCTTGTCCAGTTGCCCATATATGGTTTTTAAAATCTTTACCAAGCCGAATATCTTTGGCAATAGATATGAAACTCAAGGAAGTGGAAAAAGTTTTATATTTTGAAAGTTTTATCGTAGTTGAGCCAGGCTTAACAAATTTAAAAAAAGGTCAACTTTTATCTGAGGAATCATTACTAAAAGCTCAAGATGAATTTGGAGAAGACTCTTTTTCTGCAGGAATAGGAGCTGAAGCAGTTAGAGAAATTTTAGTTAATTTAGACTTAAAGAAAGAACAAAAAAAATTAAGAGACTCTTTACCTGAAATTAAGTCAAAGGTAACTGAAGAAAGAACTATCAAAAGATTAAAACTTATAGAGTCATTCATAACTTCTGGAAATAAACCTGAGTGGATGATTTTGACTTCAGTGCCAGTAATACCGCCAGAATTAAGACCTCTAGTTCCTTTAGATGGGGGTAGATTTGCAACCTCAGATCTAAATGATCTTTACAGAAGAGTAATAAACAGAAACAATCGTTTAAAAAGACTATTAGACCTAAAAGCTCCTGATATTATTGTTAGAAATGAAAAAAGAATGCTTCAAGAATCAGTTGATGCATTATTTGATAATGGAAGAAGAGGAAGAGTTATTACAGGCACTGGAAAAAGACCATTAAAATCTTTAGCTGAAATGCTTAAAGGTAAACAAGGTAGATTTAGACAAAACTTACTCGGTAAAAGAGTAGATTATTCTGGAAGATCAGTAATCGTAGTCGGCCCTGAACTAAAACTTCATCAATGTGGTTTACCTAAAAAAATGGCTTTAGAATTATTTAAACCTTTTTTGTATGCTAGATTAGATAAATTAGGATTAGCAACAACAATTAAACAGGCAAAAAGACTTGTAGAAAAAGAAAAAAGTGAAGTGTGGGATTGTTTGGAATTTATTATTAGAGAGCATCCAATTTTATTAAACCGTGCACCAACTTTACATAGATTAGGTGTTCAAGCTTTTGAAGCTAAATTGATCGAAGGTAATGCTATAGAACTACATCCATTAGTATGCGCAGCATTTAACGCTGATTTTGATGGCGATCAGATGGCCGTACATATTCCATTAAGTTTAGAAGCACAATTAGAAGCTAGAGTTTTAATGATGTCTACAAATAATATTTTAAGCCCATCAAACGGCAAACCAATTATTGTACCAAGTCAAGATATTGTTTTGGGTATTTACTATCTATCTCAAGCAGATGAAAATGAAAAAAAACCTCGTGGTATTTTTTCTGGTGTAGATGAAATCGAACAAGCTTTAGAGAATAAGTCTATTAGTTTACATTCAAAAATTATCTCAACTTTTAAGACAATAAATGAAGATGGATCCAATAAATTAGAAAAATATACTAGTACTGCTGGTAGATTTCTTTTAGCTAACATTTTACCTAAAAATAAAGATATTAAATTTTCATTAGTAAACAGGCTGCTTACAAAAAAAAATGTTTCTGAAGTAATTGATATTATTTTCAGATTTTGTGGACAAAAAGAAACTGTTATCTTTTGTGACAGAATAAAATCTCTTGGATTTAAACACGCTTTTAAAGCAGGTATTTCATTTGGTAAAGATGATCTATTAATTCCTAAAACTAAAGAAAATTTAATTGCTAATACAAAAAAACAAATTGAAGAATACGAAAATCAATATTCAGATGGATTAATAACAAGAGGTGAAAAATATAACAAGGTTGTAGATATATGGTCTAAATGTACAGATACGGTTGCAAATGAGATGATGAAAGAAATTTCTTCAGCTGAAAAAGTATATGATGACGATAGAATTGAAACCAATTCTGTTTATATGATGGCTGATTCTGGTGCCAGAGGTTCACAAGCACAAATGAAGCAATTAGCAGGTATGAGAGGTTTAATAGCAAAACCATCAGGAGAAATAATAGAAACTCCGATCATTTCTAATTTTAAAGAAGGATTGTCTGTATTAGAATATTTTAACTCGACTCACGGCGCACGTAAAGGTCTAGCCGATACAGCTTTGAAAACCGCTAACTCAGGATACTTGACGAGAAGGTTATGTGACGTGGCACAAGATGTACAAATTACAAAAGCAGAATGTGATCCTAAAAAAAGATCATCTGTAACAATATCTGAGATTATTGAAGGAGGGAACATTTTAGTTAGTTTATCTGAAAGAGTTTTAGGAAGAGTAATAGCAGAAGATATAAAAAATCCAGTTACAGGGGAAATTATAATTAAAAAAAATAAATTAATTGAAGAATTTGATTGTGAGAAAATTGATGCAGCAGGTGTAAAATCAGTAAATGTTTATTCAGTAATTACTTGTGCTTCAACTAAAGGTGTCTGCCAAGTTTGTTATGGTAGAGATCTAGCTAGAGGAAAACTTGTTAGTATTGGTGAAGCCGTTGGTATGATAGCTGCTCAATCAATTGGTGAACCTGGAACTCAATTAACAATGAGAACTTTTCACGTTGGTGGTACAGCACAAATAAAGGAAGAGTCCCAAATAGTTTCGCAAACAAAAGGAAAATTAAATATTATCAATAAAAATCTTATCGAAGACTCTAAAAAAAATATTATAGTTATGGGTAGAAATACACAATTAAGTATTGAAGATGAAAGCTCAAGACAATTAGCAATTTATAAAGTTAATTATGGTTCAAAAATATTTTTTAAAGATGGGGATATGATTGAAAAAGGGAAAAAAATTGCAGAATGGGATCCATACACAATGCCCGTGATTGCTGAAACAGGTGGAATTGTAAATTATATGGATTTAACAGAAGGAACATCATTAACTGAAACGCTTGATGATGCAACCGGTTTATCATCAAAATCAGTTACAGATTGGAAATCTTTAACTAAAAATTCAGAATTAAAACCACGTATTACTTTAAGAGATTCTAAAGGTGAAATTATTAAAAAAGCAGATGGAAATGAAGCAAGATATTATTTAGTTCCAGACACTATTTTATCAGTAAAAGATGGACAGAAAATTTCTGCAGGAGATGTTTTAGCTCGTTTACCAAAAGAAACATCTAAAACAAAAGATATTACAGGTGGTTTACCGCGTGTAGCAGAATTATTTGAAGCAAGAAAACCAAAAGATAGCGCAATTATTGCTGAAAATGATGGTGTAATTGAATTCGGCAAAGAAGTCAGAGGCAAACAAAAAATTTCTATTGTTGCATCAAGTGGAGAAACTTCAAATTATTTAATACCTAAAGGAAAGCATGTTAATTTCAATCAAGGAGAAAAAATTAAAAAAGGTGAATACTTATTAGACGGTGCTCCTTTACCACATGATATATTAAGAGTTTTGGGTGTTGAAAAACTTACAGAATATTTTGTTACAGAAGTACAAGAAGTTTATAGACTCCAAGGTGTTGTAATAAACGATAAGCACATTGAAACTATAGTAAGACAAATGCTAAAAAGGGTCGAAGTTAAAGATCCAGGTGAGTCAGACTTATTATCAGGTGAAGTCATAGATCTTTTGGATATAAATAAGATTAACGATGTCCTAAGAGCTAATAAAAAGAAACCAGCTTTATTTGAAAGGGTTTTACTTGGTATAACAAAAGCTTCTTTACAAACTAATTCATTTATTTCAGCAGCGTCTTTTCAGGAAACTACTAGAGTATTAACTGATGCCTCTATAAAAGGTAAAATAGATACCTTAGAAGGTTTAAAAGAGAATGTAATAGTTGGTAGATTAGTACCAGCAGGAACAGGACTAACTAAAATTGATTGGGATAAACAAGCTAAAAATTTAGATAAAGCGAGATTAGAAGAAATTAAAAAACAAGAGCTAGAAACCACACCTACGGCTCCTGAACAGGCCTCCTAAATCATAAGATTTAAATCATTAAATATTGACTTTTATTAATTCAATGTTAATTTACGGCACATTTTGAATGTTAGAAGTAAGACACTTTGTAGTCTTAAACACTAACTTAAAAGCTCAATAAGGCTATCTTTACTTCTCTTTCAAAATATTACTATGCCAACAATTAATCAGTTAATTAAAAAAAGTAGAATTAAACCAATAGCACGAAACAAAGTGCCAGCACTAGAACGACAACCTTTAAAGCGTGGTGTTTGTGTAAAAGTTTATACAACTACTCCAAAAAAACCAAACTCTGCTCTAAGAAAAGTAGCAAGAGTAAGATTATCAAATGGTTTTGAAGTTACAGCTTATATTCCAGGAGAAGGTCATAACTTGCAGGAACACTCTGTAGTTTTGTTACGAGGCGGAAGAGTAAAAGATTTACCAGGCGTTAGGTACCACATTTTAAGAGGAAATTTAGATACACAAGGCGTAGCTAACAGAAAAAAAAGAAGATCACTTTACGGAACAAAAAAACCAAAATAATTTATGTCACGAAAAAGAAAAGCACCAATTAGAAAAGTTTACCCAGATCCTAAATTTCATTCTGAAGTAGTTTCAAAATTTATTAACTCAATAATGTACGATGGAAAAAGATCTACTGCAGAAAAAATTCTTTACGATGCTTTAGATAAAATAAAATCGAAAAACAATGATGATCCTCTAAAGATTTTTAATACAGCGATAACCAATGTAAAACCAAATCTAGAATGTAGATCTAGAAGAGTTGGTGGTGCCACATATCAAGTTCCAGTAGAAGTTAAAGCAAAAAGGGCTCAAGCTTTAGCTTTAAGATGGCTTATGGATGCTACAAGAAAAAGAAAAAACAAAACTATGGCAGAAAAATTATATGCAGAAATTTTAGATGCATCACAAAATAAGGGTTCAGCAATTAAAAAAAGAGAAGATACACACAAAATGGCAGAGTCAAATAAAGCTTTTGCACATTTTAGATGGTAAAAAATTATGGCTACTAAATACACATTAGATAAATATAGAAATATTGGTATCATGGCACACATAGATGCAGGAAAAACAACTACAACTGAAAGAATTTTATACTATACCGGAAAAAGCCATAAAATAGGTGAGGTACACGATGGTGCAGCAACTATGGATTGGATGGAACAAGAACAAGAGCGTGGAATTACAATTACTTCTGCTGCAACAACCTGTTTTTGGAATAATCACAGAATTAATATTATAGATACACCAGGACATGTTGATTTTACTATTGAAGTTGAAAGGTCTTTAAAAGTTTTAGATGGCGCTGTATGTGTTTTTGATGGTGTTGCAGGAGTAGAACCTCAATCTGAAACAGTATGGAGGCAAGCTGATAAATATAAAGTTCCAAGAATTTGTTTTGTAAATAAATTGGATAGAACTGGTGCAGATTTTTATAGATGCGTCGATATGATAAAAGACAGACTCGGTTGTAAACCTTTAGTTTTACAACTACCCGTTGGTTCAGAAGCTGATCTTAAAGGAGTGGTGGATTTAGTGAAAATGAAAGCCATTATTTGGCAAAATGAGGATCTTGGTGCTAAATTTGATATCGTTGATATTCCAGCGGATTTGAAAGATAAAGCCGACACTTATAGAAAAGAATTAGTTGAAGCAGCCGTTGAACAAGATGAAAAATTAATGGAAGAATACCTTGACGGAAAAGAGCCTTCAGAAATAGATTTAATTAAATGCATTAGAAAAGGAACATTGGGATTTAATTTTGTGCCAATTACAACTGGATCAGCTTTTAAAAATAAAGGTGTACAACCATTACTTGATGCTGTTATAGATTATTTACCAAGTCCTCTTGATATTGGTTCAATTGAAGCTACTAAACTCAATTCTGAAGATAAATTGGAAATGAAATTTGCGGACAACCAACCTTTTTCAGCTTTAGCATTTAAAGTAGCAAACGATCCTTTTGTTGGATCTCTTACATTTATTCGAATTTACTCTGGAACTATTAAAGCGGGCACTTCAGTTTATAATTCTTCGAAAGAAAAAACTGAACGTGTCGGAAGAATGCTTTTGATGCATGCAAATAGCCGAGAAGACATCAAAGAAGCTACTACAGGCGATATAGTTGCGCTTGCTGGACTTAAATTTACTATTACAGGTCACACTTTGTGTGAAGAAGATAAGCCAATTTTGCTGGAACCAATGGAATTTCCAGATCCAGTAATTGAAATTGCAGTCGAACCTAAAACTAAAGCTGACCAAGAAAAAATGGGTGAAGCTTTAGGTAGATTAGCAAAAGAAGACCCATCTTTTAGAGTAACCTCTGATGAAGAGTCTGGACAAACAATTATTAAGGGTATGGGTGAACTACATCTAGATATTATCGTAGACAGAATGAAAAGAGAATTCAAAGTTGAAGCAAATATCGGTGCCCCTCAAGTAGCTTATAGAGAAACCATACTGAGCGCTACAGAGGTTACTTATATTCACAAAAAACAAAGTGGTGGTTCAGGACAATTTGCAAAAGTTACATTAAGCGTTGAACCACTAGATCCAGGCCAAGGAAGAGAAGTTGAAAATAAAATTAAAGGTGGATCCATACCTAAAGAATTTATTCCAGGTGTAGAAAAAGGAGTTTTAAGTGTTGCAGAAAGTGGAATTTTAGCTGGATTTCCAGTAATTGATTATAAAGTTACAATTTTAGATGGATTACATCACGATGTTGACTCAAGCGTGCTTGCTTTCGAGATAGCATCAAGAATGTGTTTTAGAGAAGCTTGCACTAAAGCAACTTTAAAATTATTAGAACCAATGATGAAAGTAGAAGTTGTTACACCAGAAGATTTTATGGGTGATGTAATAGGAGATTTAAACAGTAGACGAGGTCAAGTAGCTTCGACAGAAGCAAGAGGAAATGCTACTGCTATAAATGCAACAGTGCCTCTCGCAAATATGTTTGGGTATATAAATAATTTAAGATCATCAACTCAAGGAAGAGCTCAATATACTATGCAATTTAGTCATTATGATAAAGTTCCACAAAATGTGCAGGATGAAGTAACAAAGAAACTAGCTTAATTTATGGAAAATCAAAATATTAGAATACATTTAAAAGCTTATGATAATAAGATACTTGATCTTTCGACAGAGGAAATTGTTAATACAGCTAAAAGAACTGGGGCTCAAGTTAAAGGACCAATACCTTTACCAACTAGAATTGAAAGATACACAGTTTTAAGATCTCCTCATATTGATAAAAAAAGTAGGGAACAATTTGAAACAAGAACGCACAAAAGATTAATAGATATAATTGAACCAACGCCACAAACAGTTGAAGCTCTGATGAAATTAGATCTAGCTTCAGGTGTAGATATAGAAATAAAAATTTAAAATTATGAGCATAGGATTAATAGGCACAAAAATCGGTATGACCAGAGAGTTTATGGAAAGCGGTCAATCAGTTCCTGTTACCGTGATTAGAGTAGAAAAGGGAAGAGTTTTAGATGTTATATCAAATGAAAAAAGAGGTTACAGCGCTGTAAAACTTGGTTTTTTTAAATTAAAAAATTCAAAAATGACAAAACAAATGAAAGGTTATTTTGCTAAAAAAAATACCGAGCCCAAAAAAATCCTTAAAGAATTTAGAGTTGCAAATAATAAAGAATACAAAGAAGGTAATGAATTAGGTTTAGAAATATTTAAAGATAAAAAATTTTTAGATGTTAGAGCTAAAACAATAGGTAAAGGTTTTGCCGGAGTAATGAAAAGATGGAATTTTGGCGGCTTAAGAGCTTCTCATGGTGTTTCAGTATCTCATAGGTCACACGGTTCAACAGGGCAGCGGCAGGATCCAGGAAAGGTTTTTAAAGGAAAAAAAATGGCTGGTCATATGGGAGATAAATTAAGAACTATGCTTAATTTGGAAGTTATTAAATCTGATTTAGAGAATAACTTACTTTATTTAAAAGGCTCAATACCAGGTTCAAAAAATTCCACAGTTTTACTAAGAGAGTCAGTAAAAAATATTACTAGAAAAACTATTAAAGAAAAATATGATGCCAAAATTAAAGAAGCTGTTTCGAAGAAAGGAAAAAAATAAATGAAATTTCCTTTATTAAATATTGACGGAACTCAAGCTAACACAATAGAAATCTCCGATAAGTTAGTAAAACTAAAAGTGAATTATAAATTAATTAAATATGTAATTGATTGGCAATTTAATCACGCCAAACCAAGAACAGCGAAGACAAAACAAAGAAACGAAATTAAAGGATCTACAAAAAAAATAACGCCACAAAAGGGTGGAGGTGGCGCGAGACATGCTAGTAAAAAAGCTCCATTATTTGTTGGAGGTGGTGTAGCTCACGGCCCAAAAGGCGCTGTTTATAAAATAAAAAAGATTAATAAAAAAGTTAGAAAATTAGCTTTAGCTCAAACACTCTCAAAAAAAAATTCTGATAAAAATTTACATATCCTAGCAGATGTAAAGAAAGAGGTAAAAAAAACCAAAGAATTTAATAAGTTTTTGGAAAAAAATAAATTAGTAAACGTTCTTATAATTTCTGATCCTGATTCAATGAAAAATATTAATAAATCTGCAAGAAATATCAAAAATTTAAAGTTAATAAAAGATGAAGGTACTAACATTTACGATCTTTTTAAATATAAAAATATAATAATAACATCTTCCTCTGCTAAAAAAATACAAGATAGGATTTTAAATGAAAAAAATTAATCATATAGATTCGATTAGACATCCAATTGTAACAGAAAAAGCTACAATTTTATCAGAACAAAATAAAACTGTTTTTAAAGTTCATGCAAAAGCTAACAAAAAAACTATTAAAAAAAATATAGAAAAATTATTTAAGGTTAGTGTTATAAAGGTAAATATAATTAATCAAAAATCTAAACTAAAAATTAAACAAGGAAAAAAATCTATTAAGAGTGGATATAAAAAGGCAATCATCACTTTAAAAAAAGGTCAAAGCATAGATCTTACAACTGGTATTTAAATATATGGCTTTAAAAACTTTTAAACCTTACACTAAATCAACTAGAGCAACTGTAGTTGTTGATAAAAGTTCTTTATGGAAGGGCTCATCATATAAACCTCTAACAAGAGGCCAAAATGTAACTGGTGGAAGAAATAATGCTGGTCGTATCACATCAAGACATATGGGGGGTGGTTCAAAACATAAATTTAGAATTATTGATTTTTTCAGAAAAAAGAAAGATATTATCGCAACTGTAGATCGAATTGAATATGATCCGAATCGAACAGCATATATTGCTTTAGTTACTTACACAGACAATGAAAAATCTTACATTATTTGTCCTCAAGAACTTAAAGTAGGAGATAAAATTCAAGCAGGAAAAAATGCTGAAATCAAAATTGGAAATTCTTTAGAATTAAAAGATATTCCCCCAGGAACTTCTATTCACAATGTTGAATTAATTCCTGGTAATGGTGGAAAACTTGCAAGATCAGCTGGTTCTTCAATAACATTATCTGGTTATGATGGAGATTATGCAATTTTAAAGCTTTCATCAGGTGAAACAAGAAAAGTAAATAGTGCCTGCATCGGAACAATTGGTGTAGTTTCAAATCCAGATCAAAAAAATATAAAGATAGGTAAAGCCGGTCGAAATAGATGGAGAGGTAAAAGACCACAGACTAGAGGTGTAGCAATGAATCCTGTTGATCATCCACATGGAGGTGGTGAAGGAAAAACATCAGGTGGAAGAAGTCCCGTTTCTCCTTGGGGTCAATCTGCTAAAGGTTTAAAAACTCGTAGACCACAAAGAAGTGATAAATTAATAATAACAAGAAGAAAGAAAAGAAAATAATGGCTAGATCAATTTGGAAAGGACCTTTTGTTCATCCCAGTCTATTAAAAAAGATAGACAAGTTGAAAGACGTTCCAAATAAAAAACCAATAAAAACTTGGTCAAGACATTCAACTATTATTCCTGATTTTGTAGGTCATAGTTTTATGATTCATAACGGAAAAACATTCATACCAATAACAATTTCAGAAGAAATGGTAGGACATAAATTAGGTGAATTTGCACCAACTAGAACTTTTAAAGGACATACACCTGCTGATAAGAAAGCAGCCGCGCCAGCATCTAAGCCAGCAGGAGAGAAGAAATAAATGGAAAAGAATACATCTATAGTTAAAGCAGTAAATAAAAACGTAAGAACTAGTCCAAGAAAACTAGCTTTGGTCTGTAATTTTATTAAAGGAAAAAAAGCGGATTTAGCTCTAAGAGATTTAGAATTTTCAAGAAAAAGAATAGCAAAAGATGTTAGCAAAACTGTTAAATCAGCAATATCTAATGCAGAAAATAATTATCAATTTGATATTGATAATTTATTTGTAAAAGAGGCGTATGTTGGAAAATCTTTAGTAATGAAAAGATTTAGACCAAGAGCAAAAGGGAGAGCTAGCCCAATAAAAAAACCGTTCAGTAGAATTACAATTATACTTGAAGAAAAAAAAGCTAAAAAGGAAACTAAATAATGGGACAAAAAATTAATCCAATAGGTTTCAGACTAGGTATCAATAGAGGCTGGGATTCTACTTGGTTTGCTAAAAAGAAAGACTTTGGAAGATATTTAATAGAAGATTTTAAAATAAGAAAATATATTAAGAAAAATATCGTTAACTCAGGTGTTTCTGAAATAATAATTGAGAGATCTTCAAAAAAATGTACAGTGTCAATTCACACTTCAAGACCAGGATTTGTAATTGGTAAAAAAGGTGCTGATATAGAAAAAATTAAAAAAAACATAATGAAAATTACAGATAGCGATGTAAACGTAAACATTAAAGAGATTAAAAAACCAGAATTAAACGCGAATCTAGTAGCAGAAAATATTGCTCAACAATTAGTTAAAAGAATTGCATATAGAAGGGCTATGAAAAGAGCAATGCAATCTGCAATGAGATTAAATGCGAAAGGTATTAAAGTTATGTTAAGCGGTCGTCTTGCTGGAAACGAAATAGCTAGGACTGAATGGCTGAGAGAAGGAAGTATACCAGCTCATACTTTAAGAGCCGAAATTGATTATGGATTTGGAGAAGCTTTAACAACCTATGGAATTATAGGCGTTAAAGTTTGGATTTATAAAGGTGAATTAATGGCCAAAGATGTTGAAAAAGAAAAAAAAGAAAGGGTGAAAAGTGCTACAGCCAGTAAGAACTAAATATAGAAAAGCATTTAAAGGAAGAATACACGGTAAAGCTACAAGAGCTGTACAACTTAATTATGGACAGTTTGGTCTTAAAGCTATGGAGCCTGAAAGAATTATAGGAAAGCAAATAGAAGCAGCAAGAGTTGCCTTAACTAGATATATGAAAAGAACTGGAAAAGTTTGGACAAGAATATTTCCAAATATACCTGTATCAAAAAAACCAACGGAAGTAAGGATGGGTAAAGGAAAAGGTTCACCTGAATATTATGCTTGTAGAGTTAAACCAGGAAGAATTATTTTTGAAGTAGATGGTGTCACAGAGGAAGTAGCAAAAGTAGCTTTATACAAAGCATCAGCAAAATTACCAATTAAAACTAAATTTATAAAAAGATAAGATATGTCAAAAAAAAAAGAAGATAAGAAATTAACAAAAGATCAAGCTGAAAAAAAAATTGATATTTTGAAAAAAGATTTATTTAATATAAGATTTAAAAAAATTAATAATCAAATTGAAAATCCTGCGCAATACAACCAAATAAAAAAAAGTATTGCGAGACTTTACACAACAATTAAAAATACAAAATGACAAAAAAAATTTTAAAAGGAATTGTAACAAGTGCAAAAAACAATAAAACAATTGTAGTTGAAGTAACAAGAAAATTTAAGCATCCTTTTTATGAAAAAGTTATAAAAAGATCAAAAAAGTATCATGCACATGATGAAGAAAATAAAATTAAAGAAGGTGAATCAGTGACGATAATTGAATGTAAACCAATTTCTAAGAAAAAAACTTGGCAGGTATTAAAATAATGATACAAGTACAAACAGAGCTATTAGTAGCTGATAATACAGGCGCCAAAAGAGTTGAATGTATTAAAGTATTAGGTGGATCAAAAAGAAGATATGCTTCAGTGGGTGACTTAATTGTCATTAGCGTTAAAGACGCTATACCAAAAGGTAAAGTTAAAAAAGGAGCAGTTCATAAAGCTGTTGTTGTTAGAACAAGAAAAGAAATTTATAGAGATGATGGTTCAAAAGTACAATTTGATACAAATGCTGTTGTCTTAACCGATGATAAAGGTGAACCGATTGGTACTCGAATTTTTGGACCTGTCACAAGAGAATTAAGAACTAAAGGTCATACAAAAATTATATCACTAGCCCCGGAGGTTCTTTAAATGATTTTAAAAAAAGGTGTAACAGTAAAAATAATAACCGGAAAAAATAAAGGAAAAACTGGTGAAATTTTAGAAATAGATAGAAAATTAAATAAAGTAAAAATAAAAACAATTAATATGATTAAAAAACACTTAAAACCAACTAAAGAAAATAAAGGTGGAATTATTTCAAAAGAAAGCTTCATTCATTGTTCAAATGTTAAAAATCTAGACAAAGTCAAAAATGAGAAAAAAATTGTAGGTAAAAAATGACATCAAGATTAAAAACTACATACGATAAAGAAATAATCAATAAACTAATGAGTAAATTAAACTTAAAAAATAAACATGAGGTTCCTAAAATTGATAAAATTATATTAAATATGGGTCTAGGTGAAGATGCATCGGATGGTAAAAAATTAAAATCCTGTGTTGAAGATATGTCATTAATTTCTGGACAAAAACCAGTTGTAACAAAATTTAAAAAATCTATTTCAAATTTTAAAACAAGAAAAGGTTCAAACGCGGGCGTCAAAGTGACTCTCAGATCAAGTCGTATGTATGAATTTATAGATAGACTTGTAAACATTGCTTTGCCAAGAATTAAAGATTTTAGAGGCTTGACATCTAAAGGTATAGATAACTCTAATAATTATTCTTTTGGAATTAAAGAACATATTATTTTTCCTGAAGTAAATTTTGATAAAGTAGATAAAATAAGAGGTTTAGATATAACTATAGTTACTAGCAGTAATTCAAAAGAGGGAACTTATGAATTATTGAAAGAATTTAACTTCCCATTAAACAATAAAAAGAACTGAGGTAAGTATGGCTAAAACAAGCGCAATACAAAAGAATCTAAAAAGAATAAAACTCGTAAAAAAATATGCGAAAAAAAGAGCTGAATTAAAAAAAATTATAAAGAATAAAAAAATAGAATTATCAGAACGATTTGCAGCACAATTAAAATTGAATAAACTCCCAAAAAATTCTGCAAAAGCAAGAATAAGAAATCGTTGCGAAGTATCAGGCAGACCCCATGGCGTATATAGAAAACTTAAAATATCCAGAATTGCATTAAGAGACATGGCTTCGGCCGGTAAAATTCCTGGAATGACTAAATCAAGCTGGTAGGAGAATAAATTATGACTTTAACTGACCCAATAGGTGATATGTTTTCAAGAATAAGAAATGGTCAAATGAGATCATTAGACTCTGTTAATATACCATCTTCAAATTTTCGAAGAAATATTTTAGATATTTTAAAAGCCGAAGGTTTTATCAATGATTATTATATTGAGAAATCTGAAAACAATAAAATTAATTTAAAGATTACTTTAAAATATTATGAAGGAAATCCAGTAATTAAAGAAATCAAAAGAATTTCAAAACCTGGAAGACGTGTTTATTCAAGAGCAACAAGTATACCAAGAGTAATGAATGGCTTAGGTTTAGCAATACTTTCTACACCAAAAGGAGTTATGACTGACACTGAAGCTAGAAAAAATAATCTTGGTGGTGAAATAATTTGTAGGATATTTTAATGTCAAAAATAGGGAAAAAAAATATAATCATACCAAAAGAATCTACAGTGAAAATAGATGGTTCTAACTTGACTATTACAGGACCTAAAGGGTCAAAATCTTTAACTATTAATGATAAAATTTTTTCTTCTAAACTTAATGAAAAAAACGAATTTCAAATTCTACCACTTAATAAAAAAGTTGATAAGAAAACATCTATTATGTGGGGAACATATCGAAGTTTAATCAATAATGCAGTTGCAGGTGTTTCTCAAGGTCATGAAAAAATATTAAATTTAAGTGGAGTTGGTTTTAGAGCTAACATCAAAGGAGATGTTTTAAATTTACAAATAGGCTTCAGTCATGACGTAAATTTTAAAATTCCAAAAGAGGTAAAAATTACAGTTGAAAAGCAAACAACAATAAAAGTTTCTGGAGTCGACAAAGATTTAGTTTCTAAAATTGCTGCAGATATTAAAAATTTAAAACCAGTTGAACCTTATAAAGCAAAAGGGATTACCGAAAAGGGTCAATTTATATTAAGAAAAGAAGGTAAAAAGAAATAAATGAAAAAATTAAATAATAAAAGTAAAAGAAAAATAAGAAATAGAAAAAAATTGAAAAAAGTAAATAATAACAGATATAGAATATCTGTATCAAAATCATTAAAAAATCTTTCTGCACAAATTATTGATGATAAAGATAAAAAAACACTTGTATCAGCATCTTCTATCGAAAAAGATTTGAAAAAAAAAGCTATGAAAAAAATAGATAAGTCATCTTTAATTGGTGAAATTTTAGCAAAAAGAGCTAAAGAAAAAAATATAACTAGTGTTTATTTTGATAGAGGAGAATATAAGTATCATGGCAGAATAAAAATTTTTGCTGACACCTTAAGAAAAAATGGATTAAAATTTTAATGGCTGATTATAAAAAAATTGAAAGTGACATAAAAGAAAAATTAGTAGCTATCAATAGAATTACTAAAGTAGTTAAGGGAGGTCGTAGATTTGGATTTGCCGCTTTAGTTGTTGTTGGTAATCAAAAAGGATCTGTTGGTATAGGGCAAGGTAAATCAAAACAAGTTCCTGATGCAATAAAAAAAGCTACAGAAGTTGCAAAAAGAAATCTAATTCAAATACCGTTAAAGGATGGAAGAACGTTGCATCATGACGTTAAAGGAAAAAATGGTTCCGGTAAAGTCTTTATGAGGGCGGCACCAGCAGGCACAGGTATCATCGCTGGTGGCGCAATTAGATCTGTTTGTGAAGTATTAGGTATACAAGATGTCGTAGCTAAGTCACTAGGTTCTGCAAACCCTCATAACGTCCTTAAGGCTTGTGTAAATGGATTAAAATCTCAAAGCTCGCCAAAATTATTAGCAGCTGTTAGAGGAAAAAAAATTTCTGAAGTCATCCTAAAAAGAGAAACAAAATAATGGAATTAAATAATCTAATAAAGAATAATAAAAAAAAAATTAGAGTTGGTAGAGGTATAGGATCAGGTAGAGGAAAAACCTCTACTCGAGGACACAAAGGTCAAAAATCTAGATCAGGTATTGCTATTAAAAGTTTTGAGGGTGGTCAAATGCCATTATACAGAAGATTACCTAAAAGAGGATTTAAATCATTAAATAAAAATACAACAGCTATTTTAAACTTATCTAAAATACAAAAAATTTTTGAAAAATATAAAGAGGAGTCAATTAATTTAAAATCTTTGAAAGAAAAAAAATTAATTAAAAAAAAATATTTAAAATTAAAGATTTTAGCTACTGGTGAGCTAAAAGAAAAAATAGATATATCTGCTCATTTCGCCTCAAAGCAAGCTTTTGAAAAAATTGAAAAAGTTGGTGGTAAATTGAATATAATTAAGAAGTAAACAATATGTCCAGTGAAACACTCAATAATCCAGGTGCTTTTAGTCAGGCAAAAGATTTAAAAAATAGAATTTTTTTTACAGTATTACTTTTAATTGTATATAGATTGGGAACTTATGTACCATTGTCTGGAATAGATCCGTTAGCCCTCAAAGAAATCATGTCTTCCAGTCAAAAAGGACTTTTAGGTATGTTTAATATGTTTTCTGGTGGCGCAGTAACTAGAATGGCCATTTTTGCTTTAGGTATAATGCCATATATTTCCTCATCTATTATAGTCCAGCTACTTACCGGAGTTTCAGATTATTTTAAAAGATTAAAAGAAGAAGGTGAAATTGGAAGAAAAAAAATTACTCAAATTACTAGATACGGAACTGTTTTAATTGCTTGTTTGCAAGGGTACGGCGTTTCTGTTGGATTAGAAAATGCAGGCAATCTAGTAATAGAACCAGGATTAAATTTTAGAATTATTACTACAATCTCACTTGTTGCAGGTACAACTTTTCTAATGTGGCTTGGAGAACAAATAACTTTAAGAGGTGTAGGTAATGGTATTTCATTAATAATTTTTTCAGGTATAGTTGCTGAAATACCTAGAGCATTAGCCTCAACTTTTGAACTAGGTAGAACAGGTGCTTTATCTGCATTAATGATTGTTGGTATATTTATATTAATAATATTTACAGTTTTATTTATTGTTTTTTTTGAAAGAGCAATGAGAAAAATATTAATTAATTATCCAAAAAGACAAGTTGGTAATAAAATGTACGGTGGTGAGTCTTCTCATTTACCTTTAAAAATAAATACTGCTGGCGTAATACCAGCAATTTTTGCATCTGCTTTACTGTTATTGCCTGTTACATTAACCAACTTTGGTTTTGCTGAGTCAGATATATTTTTAAAAGTTTCATCTATGTTCACACAGGGACAACCTTTTTATATGCTGCTTTATGCATCAGGTATTATATTTTTTTCTTTTTTTTATACATCTATAGTTTTTAATCCTAAAGAAACAGCAGAAAATTTAAGAAAATATGGCGGCTATATTCCAGGTATAAGACCTGGAGAAAGAACTGCAGAATATATTGAAACAATTTTGATAAGATTAACTACAGTTGGATCACTATACTTAACCTTTGTATGTTTAATGCCCGAGTTTTTAATCGCAAAATATCCTATTCCATTTTATTTAGGCGGTACATCTATACTTATTGTTGTTGTAGTAGCTATGGATACAGTAACACAAGTACAAACAAGACTTATGAGTTCTCAATACGAATCTTTAATTAAAAAGACTAAATTTGGAAAATAATTGGTCCTATGAATCTAATTATATTTGGTCCTCCCGGTGCTGGTAAAGGCACTCAATCAAGTTTTATTGTTAATAAATATAATCTACAGCAAGTTTCAACTGGTGAGATTTTAAGAAATGAGATTAAAAATAAAACAAAATTAGGTTTAAATATATCAACATCAATGAATTCGGGGTCATTAATTTCAGATGAAATAGTAAGTGACTTGATTGAAAAAATAATTTCTAATAAAAAATATAATAATTCTTTTATTTTTGACGGTTACCCAAGAAATATTCTTCAGGCACATAATTTAGATAAGTTATTAAAAAAATATAATCAAAAAATTAATTTAGTTTTAAAATTATCAGTTTCATTGGATGTAATAAAAAAAAGAATATCTGGAAGATCAATTTGTTCAATTTGTGGAAAAATTTATAATGAATTTTTTAATCCAGCACCTTTGAATTCAAATTGTTGTGCTTCAAAATTTTTGCAAAAAAGATCTGATGATACTTTGGATATAGGAGTAAAAAGATTTGAAACTTATGAAAAGAACACAACACCCTTAATAGAATTTTATAAAGATTTAAAATTACTAAAAGTAGTCAATGGAGAGAGGAAAATTACTGAAATTAATGCAGAAATTAGCGATATTATTGACTCCAACTAGGCTTGACATTGAACTTTAAGACAATATAAATACGATTTTGAACTTTAACTCATTATAAAATGGCTCGAATAGCAGGAATAAATATTCCACAAAATAAAATTGTAAGTATTGCACTAACTTATATTCATGGCATAGGTCCGCTTTCTTCAAAAAAAATATGTGAAAAATTAGACATACCTTCTTCTAAAAGAGTTAATGAATTGACTGAAGAACAAGTTTTAAAAATAAGGGAATTTATAGATGCTAATCATAAAGTTGAGGGTGATTTAAGGAGAGAGGTTTCAATAAATATAAAACGTTTAGTGGATTTAGCTTGTTACAGAGGAACACGTCATAAAAAAAAATTACCTGTACGAGGACAAAGAACTCAATGTAATGCTAGAACTCGTAAAGGAAAAGCAATAGCTATTGCTGGAAAAAAACTAACACCGCTTAAAAAATAGATAATTTTAATATAATGAATAAAAAAGTTGTTAAAATAGATAATAAAACTGAAGTTAAAAAAGTTGAAACTTCAAAAAAAGATACTTCATTCAAAAAAAAGAAAAAAATAAAAAGAAATATTACTTCTGGAATAGCATATGTTTATTCTACATTTAATAATACGATTATTTCAATAGCAGATGAGAGCGGTAATGTAGTTTCTTGGTCTTCTGCTGGTTCAAAAGGATTTAAAGGTTCTCGAAAATCCACACCTTATGCTGCTCAAGTTGCAGCCGATGATGCTGGTTCCAAAGCATTTGAACAAGGGTTAAGAACTTTGACAGTACAAGTAAAAGGACCTGGCTCTGGCAGAGAAACAGCTTTAAGATCTTTGCAGTCAAGAGGTTTTAAAATTTTATCAATAAAAGATACAACGCCAATGCCACACAATGGAGCTAGGCCACCAAAAAGAAGGAGAGTATAAATGCAATCAACACCAAACATAATAGATAAAAATTGGAAAGCTTTAATTAAACCAAATAAATTAGAGATAACAAGTAACGAAGATAAAACAATAGCAAAAGTTGTTGCTGAACCATTAGAAAAAGGTTTTGGACAAACAATAGGCAATTCATTAAGAAGAATATTATTATCATCAATTCAAGGTGCAGCTGTTACAGCTATTCAAATAGACGGTGTTTTACATGAATTTTCCTCTATTAAAGGTGTTAGAGAAGATGTTACTGATATTGTTTTAAATGTAAAAAATCTTGCCATTAAATCATCTTCAAATGGAACAAAAAAAATTATATTAGACATTAAAGGTCCAAAGGAAGTTAAAGCTAAAGATATTACTCTTGTTCCAGAGATAGAAATTTTAAATCCAGAACAAACTATTTGTAATTTAGACGAAAAAACAAATTTTCATATGGAGTTAATGATCACTAACGGAAAAGGCTATGTATCAGCACCAAAAAATAAGACAGATGACAGCCCTTTAGGATTAATTTCTGTTGATTCTTTGTTTAGTCCAGTCAAAAAAGTATCTTTTGCTGTTGAAAACACTAGAGCTGGAAGCGCTTTGGATTATGACAAGTTAGTTATGACAGTTGAAACTAATGGAACAGTAGCAGCAGAAGAAGCCGTAGCATACTCTGCAAGAATTTTTCAAGATCAATTATCAATGTTTGTTAATTTTGAAGATCCTCAAGAAGTTGTAAAAGAAGTCAAATCAAGTGAACCAGAATTTAATAGAAATTTATTAAAAAGAGTTGAAGAACTTGAACTTTCTGTGAGATCAATGAATTGTCTTAAAAACGATAATATAATTTATATTGGAGATTTAGTTCAAAAAACTGAGCCAGAAATGCTCAGAACGCCTAATTTTGGGAGAAAATCCTTAAATGAAATAAAAGAAGTACTAAATACGATGTCTTTATATTTAGGTATGGAAATACCAAATTGGCCACCAGACAATATTGCTGAGATGTCAAAAAAACTTGAGGAAAACAACTACTAATGAGACATGGTATAGGTTATAGAAAATTAAATAAAACAAGTGAGCATAGAAAAGCTTTATTTAAAAATATGCTTAATTCATTAATTAAATATGAGCAAATAATAACCACCTTACCAAAAGCTAAAGAACTAAAGCCACAAATAGATAAATTAATTACAATTGGAAAAAAGAATATACTAAGCAACAAAAAAAGACTTTTTTCAAAACTTCAAGATAAAAAATCAGTATTAAAAGTTTTTGATGAACTTTCAAAAAGATATAGTTCAAGAAAAGGTGGATATTCAAGAGTACTAAAAGCTGGCTTTAGAACAGGTGATGATGCTCCTATGGCTGTTATTGAACTAGTTGACAGGAATGTTGAAGCTAAAAAAGTTGACAAACCTAAAAAAGTAGAAAAAAAAGTAGAAGACAGCAAAAAAGAAAATAATAAACAGGATAAAAAAGTAGTTAGCAAATAATTTCAGCTCTACATGCCTCAAACATATACTGTTAAGAAAGATTATCATAATTCTCGTTTTGATAGATGGTTTAAAGCTATTGTAATTGATCTTCCTCAGTCCTTAATAGAAAAAATTATTAGACTCAATAAAGTTAAAATTAATAGAAAAAAAATAAAATCATCATATCGTGTTCAATTAGGTGATATTGTTGATGTTTATGACATATCTAAATTTAAAGTTAGTGATAGGCCAAAAAAATTAAAATTCAAGCCAAGTAGAAAAGAAGTTGACGTATATGACGAATATATTTTAGAAAATAATGATAACTTTATGGTAATAAATAAACCTTCTGGTATTGCTGTGCAATCAGGAACAAAATCTTTTAAAAATATAATTGATGTTTTAAATAATTCAAAATATTTTAAAGATACTAAACCATTTATTGTTCATCGACTTGATAAAGAAACCTCAGGTGTTTTAATTATTGCTAAAAATAGAGAATATGCACAATTATTTACATCATTATTTAGAATAAGAAAAATTCATAAGACATATATAGCTATAACATATGGAAAAATTTCTAATAAAAAATCAACTTTAAAAGATGATTTAATTTTTTATGACAATGATAAAAAAGTTATACAAAAAGCAATTTCACACATAAAAGTTCTAAAAACTTCTTCAGTTTTTTCTTATGTTGAATTAAATCCAATTACAGGTAGAAAACATCAATTAAGAAAGCAACTCTATAATATTGGTAATCCTATTATTGGTGATGACAAATATTTTATGAATAGAAGAGCTGATAAAATAAAAAGTAAAAGTAAAAATTTAATGTTACATGCATATAAAATTAAATTTATGATTAAGAATATTAAATATAATTTTAAAGCTAAATATAATCAAGATTTTGAAAAATTTCTTAAAGAAAATTTTTAAAGTTTTTCAATATTTTTTATAAAAATATTAATTAAAATATTATTTATATTTTTTATTTGTTTATTCGATTCATTGGTAATTGAAGTTATTTTTTTATTATCAAGTCCGCAAGGAATTACTTTGAAATATTGATTTAAATTATTATTTATATTTATTGCACATCCATGATAAGCAATCCATCTTGATATTTTTAGACCAATAGCAGCTATTTTTTTTTTATTAACCCATATACCGATATTTTTTTTATCTTTTACTCCATTTATTTTGTAATGTTTCAGAAATTCAATAATACTGTCCTCTATTAAACTGATTAATTTTCGAATATCTTTTTTTCTTTTATTTAGATTTAATACAAAGTAAATAATCTTTTGACCAGGGTTATGTAGAGTTATTTTTCCACCTCTATTAGTTTTAACTATTTTTATTTTTTTATCTAAAATTTCATTACTATTAGATCTAATGCCTGCTGTGTAAGTTGTTGGATGTTCTAAAATCCATAATAATTCTTTATTTTTGTTTTCTTTTAATTCTTGAACACGTTTATTAAGAATCATCATAGCCTTTTTGTAGGAAATACGTCTTTTACTTTGTTTAATTTCTATGTTCATTTAAATTGAATTTTACCACTATATGGACTATTAATCTCAAAAAAAACCAAGGTGTTTATGACTCTAGTAAAATTAAAAGGTAACAAAAAAGTCAATTTTGATTTTAATAAAGAATTTATTAACACTTTTAGTCAAAAAATAATTTCTAACGATATTCAATTTGTTAATCAAACTCTTAGAGATTTACATGAGTCTGATGTTGCAAATTTAATTGAAAACCTTTCTAATGAAATTAGAACTAAACTAATAGAAATCGAAGCATTTAATATTGATCCTGATATTTTTATTGAATTAAATGAGTCAATACAAAGTGAAGTCTTACAGCTTCTTTCTACAGATTCAATTATAAATATTATTAAAAGATTAGAATCCGATGATTCTATTAAAATTTTAGAAAATTTAGAAAAAGAAAAAAAACATGAAGTTCTTGAAAAACTTCCGCCAAAAGACAAATTTCTTTTAGAAGAAGGTTTAAGTTTCCCTGAAGACTCGGCTGCTAGAATTATGCAAAGAGAATTTACAGCAGTGCCTAGTAATTGGAGTGTTGGTCAAACAATTGACTATCTAAGAGAGAACAAAGACTTACCAAAAGAATTTTTAGAAATATTTATTGTAGACAATGATTTTAAACCTGTTGGCACAGTTCCATCTTCAAGAGTATTAAGAACCTCCAGAGAATCAAAAATGAATTCAATTATGTCAGAAATGCCTGTTTTGATACCTGTTAATATGGACAAAGAAGAAGTAGGTCATACATTTGAAAATTACAGTTTAGTTTCTGCTGGCGTTATTAATAAAGACAATAAACTTGTTGGTATGATTACAGCAGATGATGTTGTTACTGTTGTTCAAGAAGAAGCTGAGGAAGATGTACTGAGACTAGCTGGTGTAGGTGATGAAGAAATAACTGATAGTGTTATCGTCAAAACCAAAAGAAGATTTAATTGGCTATTATTAAATCTTTTTACAGCTTTATTAGCAACTTGGGTGATAAGTAACTTTGGAGCATCTATCGAACAAATGGTTGCATTAGCATTTCTAATGCCAATTGTTGCATCTATGGGAGGCAATGCGGGAATGCAAACTCTTGCAGTAACTATAAGAGCGATTGCTACTAAAGAACTCTCATCGAGTAATTTTAACCGCGTTGTAGGGAAAGAATTTATTATCGGAATTTTAAATGGAATTATTTTTGCAATAATAACTGCAGTAATTGTACAATTCTGGTTCAAAGAAATAAATTTATCAATTTTAATTGGTGTATCAATGATTTTAAATATGATTGTTGCAGGTCTTTTTGGAATTTTAGTTCCAGTTTCATTAAAAAAAATTAATATTGATCCTGCATTAGCATCAAGTGTTTTTGTAACAACAATTACAGATGTTATAGGTTTTTTATCTTTTTTAGGTTTAGGATCTTTTTACTTTTTAAACTAAACATTATCGATAAGTCTAATTTTGCCAAGATAATATGCTATAAAAATCCTAAAGTTTATTTTTTTATTTTTTACTTTGTTTAAATTTGTTAAATATAATAAATCAATATAATCAATTTTTTTTACACCATATTTTATTAATTCTTTTTTAAAATTAAAAAAATTTATGTTTTGATCTTTTTTTTTAAATAAAAATTTTTTATTTTTCAAATATTTATAAACTTTTGAAGCTATTAAAAGTTGTTTTTTATTTAACATACTATTTCTTGTAGAATATGCTATTCCATTCTTCTCTCTAATAGTTTTACAAGAAATTACTTTTGTTTTTATAAATTTTTTTTTAATATGTTCTTTTATTAAATAAAGTTGTTGAAAATCTTTTTGACCCAAGAAAATATATTTAGGATTAATAATTTCTAAAAATCTATTAACAACGTTAAGAACACCTTTAAAATGTCCTTTCCTTTTTTTACCACATAATTTTTTTGAAGCAGTATGTAGAAAAATATTATTATAGGTTTTAAATGAATAAATATCCTTAAAATTGGGTAAATAAATAATATCTATTTTTAATTTTTTTAATAATGACAAATCCTTTTTTATATTTCTTGGATAGTTTATATAATCCTTTTTGTTGTTAAATTGTTTTGGGTTAATAAAAATTGAAACTAGTATTTTTCCTCTTTTTTTTTTGGCTTTTTTAATAAGTGAAATATGTCCTTTGTGCAATCCACCCATTGTTGGCACAAAAGATATATCATTTTTACATAAAATCTCTTTTTGAAGGTCATCCTTGTTATTAAATATTTTCATTTGTTTGATGCAATGATAATAACTATTATAAGAATCTTATGATAAAACAAGCAATTATTCCTTTAGCTGGGTTAGGCACACGTCTACTTCCATTAACAAGTATAATGCCTAAAGAATTACTGCCTATCAATGGCAAGCCTAATCTTGAATATATATTGGAAGAATGTATAGAAGCAGGTGTAAGCCAGTTTATTTTCGTAATATCTAAAGAAAAAATAAGTATAAAAAAATATTTTTTTAATGATTCTTTTTATAAAAAAATAATTAGAAGAAAAAAAGATAAAAGAATTATTGAAGAATTTAGAAAAATAAAAAAATATCAAAAAATGATAAAATTTGTTTATCAAAATAAACCAAAAGGCACTGGTGATGCTATTTTAAGATGCAAAAGATTTATTAAAAATAAATTTTTTTTAATGCTATTGCCTGATGATTTAATAATTAAAAAAAATTGTACAAAAGAAATGATCAAATTACATAATAAAACTAAATGCTCAATTATTGCTACAAAACGAGTTGATAGAAGAACTGTATCTAGATGGGGAATTTTATCTATTAAAAATAAGAATAAAAACTATTTTCAAATAAATGATGTTATCGAAAAACCAAGTATCATAAAGGCACCATCCAATTATGCAATTATAGGTCGATATATTCTTCCAGCAAATATTTTTGATGAAATAAAAAAACTTAAACCTGGTCAAGGTGGTGAGATACACATTACTGATGCAATACGAAATCTTATTTTAAATGGAAATATTTTTTTTGGAAATATTTTTAAAGGAAAATATTTGGACTGCGGAACTATTAATGGATATATTCAATCTGGTATTCAAATTTTTAAAGGTAAATAATGAAAATATGTATGATAGGAACAGGATATGTTGGTTTAGTTAGTGGAACTTGTTTTGCTGATAT
>Ga0209425_10001099_pt1 | contig 31743 bp, 33 predicted proteins | sample COG_05_FD_184749 | JGI IMG/M metagenome (GOLD analysis project Ga0209425, IMG submission 184749) | Pelagic Microbial community sample from North Sea - COGITO 998_met_05 (SPAdes) (version 2) | ecosystem: Environmental > Aquatic > Marine > Neritic zone/Coastal water | place: Helgoland, sampling...
TCCTTCTATAAAAATTAAAGGAAGAAATACTGCAATTAAAATTAAAGTTGTAGCAATAATAGCAAATGAAATTTGTTTAGATCCTTTATAAGCTGCCACCAAAGGAGTTTCTCCATTTTCTATTCTTCTATAAATTGCATCAGTCATGATTACCGAGTCATCAGTAATTATGCCTATTGCTAATATAAAACTTAAAAGGACAAATATGTTTATTGATAAACCAAATATATATAATCCTAAAAAAGATGCTATTAAACTGATTGGAAGTGCAATTGCTGGTACAATTACAGCCTTAAGATTTCCTAAGAATAAATAAATAATTATGACTACTAGTATAAATGCAATTATTAATGTTTTGTAAACTTCGTTAATTGCTGCTTCTACATAAGTAGCTCTATTAAAAGAAACCCTAAGGTCCAATCCTTTAGGCAAAGATTTTTTAACCTCAACTATCCTTTTTTTTATATCATTTGAAAGTTCAACTGTAGATGCCCCACTTTTTGCATAAATACCAATTCCAACTGTTTTTAGGTTTATTTGATCTTTGGTTTGAGCTTTGAATAAAGTTTTTTCTGAAACCGGCCCAAATTCTATATTGGCAACATCAGAAAGTAATACTACTTTGTTTGCAGTCTTTTTGACAGGTAATTGCTTTATAGTATCAATATTATTATAAGATTTATCCAAGTTTAAAGTTAAGTCTATATTGTCAGCCTCTAAAGTACCTGCAGGCAGTCTTATATTTTCTCCTCTCAAAGCGCTTTCAACTTCTTGAATTGTTAAATTATTTGCAGCTAATTTAATTGGATCTATCCAAACTCTAATACTTAATTCCCTAAGCCCACCTACTAAAATCCTACCAACATTTTTTACACTTGAAAATTGATCAACTAAAAATCTTTCTGCATAGTCTCCAAGTTCCAAATCACCCCATGTTTTAGAAGAAAGTGATAACCACATTGTAGTGGTAAATCCAGCTGCCTTTTTCAAAATTTGAGGAGGATCAGACTCAGACGGTAAATTATCTACTACTCTAGAAACTCTTTCTCGAATATCATTTGCTGCGTTGTCTAGGTCAATATTAGTATTGAATTCTACATTTATAGTACTTCTTCCATTTTCAGATTTAGAATCGATATTTTTTATTCCTTCAGCTCCACCAATCACATCCTCCACAACTTGTGTGACTTCTTGATCTACTATTGAAGCTGCAGCTGATTTATAATTTACTTGTATTTGAACAACGGGTGGTTGAATACCATTTGGTAGTTCTCTTACTGGCAATTTCCAAAAAACAAATAGACCAAATATTACTAGTATCAAAGACATTACCCATGAAATTGTTGGCCTTTTAATACTTAACTCTGTGATAAACATTTAATTTTTTATAGGTTTTATTTCACCCTGTGGTTTAACTTTTTTTAATCCTTCAGCAACGATTTGGTCTCCTTCACTGAGACCTGAGAGAATTTCTACCTTACCTTCATCTCTTAATCCTATTTGAACTTCAGTTTTGTTAGCAATATTTTCATCAGACACTTTATAAATATATGATTTTTCTCCCTCCATTATAATGCTTGTGTCTGGAACACTTAAGGTATTTCTTAAGTTGAATTTAACAGTTATCTCAAGTAACGACCCTGATAATAATTCTAGATTATCATTATTAATTTTTATCCTAGATAGTAAACTTCTTGTATCTGCATTAATCCTACTAGATATAAATTCCACCTCACCCAAGAAAATTTTATTTTTATAGCTTGAAACTTTTGCTTCTACCGGCAATCCTGTTTTAATAAACGGTGCATAGTTTTCAGGGATTTTTATATCAGAGTAAATGGTTGAATTATCATCAAGAGTTATAATAAATATATTATCTGAAACAAGTATATCTTCAGTTAATCCCGTGTATCCTAGAACACCACTGAAAGGAGCCACTATATCCCCACTTAGTAGTTTTAAAATTAAATCACCCTTTTTTACTTTTTCTTTTAATTTTAATTTACCAGTAAGGTCGTTTTTTCTGATTTTAAAAGTTTTACTTTTGTTTGAAATTGCTGTTCCAAAAGTTTCTAATTTTTCAGCAAATTCTTCATAAAAAACTTCAGTTACTATTATTCCAGGAGGAGGCCTTTTGCTAAATTTTTTTTGAAAATGTTTACCCACCATTGTTCTTGCAGTTATTACTAAAACAATAACCAGAAAAAAAATAATAATTACGGTTAAGGCTTTTGTAGATTTTTTCATAATTTAATTAAATCATTCCGTATTCAGCCCATGAGCCGTCATAAATACAAGGAAGATATTTATCATTAATTAAAGAATAAGCTAGAGCCAAAACACACGCAGTAACACCAGAACCACATGAAAAAACTACATTTTTTTCATTAATATTCCCCAAACATGACTTGAAAACATTTTGAAGCTCTTCTTTATTTTTAAATGTTTTATTTTCATTGAAACATTCATTAAATGGTATGCAAAAAGAATTTTTAATATTACCACTTCTCAATCCTTTTCTGGGTTCTGAAACTTTCCCTTCAAACCTGTCTTTGTTTCTGGCGTCAATTACTTTAAATTTTTGAATTTTAATATTTTGATCAATTAAATTTTTATTTTTAACTAATTTTTTTTTTTCAAAACATTTGTAATTAGATATCTTAATATCAGGAAAATCTATTGAAACTCTTCTTTTTTCAAAAGTCCATTTTCTAAATCCCCCATCCAAAACATGAACTAATTCAGGATCATGTCCAAAATAAATAAAATTAAACCAGCAGCGACATGCACTAGCAACATCTGAATTATCATAGATAATTATTTGATCATTTTTTTTAATTCCCATTTTAGATACTATTTCTTCCCAATTTTCTATTTCAACCAACATGTGTGGAAGTTCAGTATTTTTTTTTGAATTTAAATCTAAATCAAAAAAGATAGCTTTTGGTATATGTTGAATTTTATACTCTTCAAAACCATTTCTTTTTGTTTGAGGCATATGCCATGAACAATCTATAATTTTAACACGCTCTAAATTTTTTTCCAACCAGCCTGTTTCTACTAAAGACATCTTATCTTTTTTCTAAATATTTTTGGTGATACTCTTCTGCGGGACAATAATTTTTTAATAAAGAAACTTTAGTAACAACTTTTCCAGATAACTTCTGATTAACATCCTTAAGAACTTTTTCGGCTATTCTTTTTTGATTAGCATTTAAATAAAAAATTTCACTTCTATACTGTGTTCCAAAATCTGGCCCTTGAGAATTTAAAGTTGTTGGATTATGAATTTTAAAAAAAAAATTTAAAATATTTTCGTATGAAATAATCTTTTCATCAAATTCAAGTTTTACTACTTCAGCATGATTTGTGTTTCCTACACATACCTCTTTGTATGTTGTTGTTGAGCTATTACCTCCACAATATCCAACCTCTGTTTTTATAATCCCATCAATTTTACTGAATTTGATTTCAGGCCCCCAAAAACATCCAAGTGCTAAAACTGCTATTTCCATTGATTATGAATTAAATTAATTTACAAATTATTCATATGCTTAGTAAAAATCAATTAGGATTTTTGTACATGTTTTTGTCCATTTGTGGATTTTCCTTAATGGATGTTATTGTTAAATGGTCAGCCGACTATCCAATCGGTCAAATCCTGTTTTTCAGGGGTTTTTTTGGTGTAGTATTTTATTTTTTTGTAATACCAAGAAATAGACTTCATAATTTTTACCTAACAAAAAGACCTGGTTTACATTTATTGAGATGTGTTTCAGGATTAATTGCCATAGTTGCAATTTTTATTGCCCTAAGAGAATTACCATTGGCGACTGTAGTGAGTATATCTTTTGCAGCTCCAATCTTTACTACTATTTTTTCGATATTTTTATTGAGTGAACGAGTTGGCATATATAGATGGTTAGCTGTGTTAGTAGGATTTGTAGGTATTTTGATCATAACTGAACCAGGTATTAGTGAATTAAACATTTATTATATTTTTCCAATAATTTTTTGTTTGGGACTTTCTTATGTTGCCATAACACTGCGGCAGTTATCGTCAACAGAACCAGTTTGGTTAATTTCTCTCTTTTTTTCTCTTGCAATTACTTTATTAAGTCTTTTAACTATTCCATCAGGATGGGTAATGCCTAGTTTTAATCATTTTATAATATTGTCTTTGGTTGGAATATTTGGTGGAGTTTCAAACTTATGGTTGAGTCAATCATACAAATATTCTGAAGTTTCTCTTGTAACTCCTTTAAAATATCTGGCCTTAGTTTTTGCAATAATATTTGGATATTTTATTTGGGGTGAAATACCCACAATAAAAACATTGGCCGGTGCCTTTTTGGTTATTATTTCAACAATAATAATTTTTAGAAGAGAAATTTATAAAAAGAAGAATATTACCTTTAAAACAATAAATGACTAAAATCCCAAAATATTGGATAAAAGCTAAGGTATATTTATCAAAAAAAGACAAAACAATGTCTAGGCTGATTAAAAGCTATCAAAGTCCGTCAGAAACAATACTTACATCAAGAAGAAACATATTTTTTTCATTGTGCAAAAGTATTATAGGGCAACAAATAAGTGTTGCTGCAGCAAATTCAGTTTTTTCAAAATTTAAAAAAAAATGTAATAATCATATTAATCCTAAAGTTGTTTCAAATTTAACTTTTTCTCAACTTAAAAAATGTGGTTTAAGCCGTCAAAAAGTTTTAGGAATTAAAAGTTTAGCGAAACAAATGATAAACAAATCATTTAAACCACAATTAATACCTAAAATGGGTGATGAAGAAGCTATAGTCTATCTTTCAAATTTGAGACAAATTGGAAGATGGTCTGCAGAAATGATATTACTTTTTACCTACAATAGATCAAATATTTGGCCAGTACAGGACATTGGTCTTTTAAGGGCGATTTCTAAAAATTATAAAAAAAAATATTTACCACCAGAAAAATTTATAAATAATCTTAAAAAAAAATTTTCACCTTATTGTTCTGTTGCAACCTGGTATTTATGGAGAAGTATTGATCCTGAGCCTATTCAGTATTAAATCCTTCAATTACTTGCATGTGTCTCTCAGTCGTGTTTTTTGCTAAAGACCAGCCAGCCTGATATTCTTTAGAATTGTGACATTCAATTGCTTTTTCATAGTTTGGAAATTCCCATACCACAGTTCTAATAAAATCATTTCCATCAAAGGTTTCATGACTGCCTCCTCTAACAAGTGGAATTCCACCAAAACTTTTAATAATAGGTGATACAGTTTCTGCATATTTTTTTAAATTTTCTTGATTTTCAATTTTAGTATAAAGACTTATCCAATAACCTTTTTTCATTTAATCAATCCACTTTTTAAATTTATCCAAATTATCATTTATATATGATGGTAATTTTTTCAAATCATATTTTTCTAATTGATTACCATGACCAATTTTTTGTACTTTCTTGTCTACTTTTAAGTCATAAATTGCCTGTTGATTTTTGATGAGATTTTCAATGTCGTTAACTGATAAAGGATTTACATCGAACTCCCTATGATGCAGGTAAGATTTAAGCTTATGTCTAATTTTATCAGCTGATTTTATATTAGTAAAATGCCAGCCACCCTCATTTATGAATCTTATATTAGAGTATTTAGTTTCAGAAAAAAAAGTATCAAGTCTATAAAAAGGGTATTTTTTATCTTTTATGTTTCTTAACCATTGTGGTGACTTTAAATATTTTTTTTTACAAGATTTTGTTCCAACCCAATTATAATTAGGCAATTTAAGATTAAATTTATAATAAAACATTTCTTGATTGAAAAAAATAAGCTTTTCTCTAAATTTTTTCAAATTAACATTTGTTAAATTAGGAATTTCATCAACATCCGAAATAAGAATTAAATCATCATCTTCAGCAATTTTGAGACCTTCATTTATAAAATTTCTCTGACCATTTTCTCTATGAATTGCGTTAAAAATATATTTTTTATTTTTTTGTCCGTGATTGTCTTTTTCATTAATTTCTTCTAATAGCTTAGGTTTTTCGTCATATATTAAATAAATTATTTTATCTCTAAATCGGGAAAAATTTTTATAATCAAATTTAAGATCTCTCCGATCGCCTTTGTGAGTAAAATTACTCTCTACAATTACAAAATAATCAACGCTTTTATCTAATGTATTTAATCTTAGATCTAAAATAACATCTTCATCAAAATACATGAAACAATCAAAAATTTTCATATTTACTTTTTAATCTTTTTTAATTTTTTTTATATGATAAATAAATTTATGGCTGATAAATTAATTATAACATTTGAAGAATATACCAAAATTGTTGAAAAGTTAGCAGTCCAAATTCATAAAAATTATAAACCAACAGTTTTGGTGGGTATTATGAGGGGGGCTGCTCCCATTATAGATATTTTATCAAGAATTTTAAAGTTACCGATAGCCTACATAGTAATTCAAAGCTATTCAGGCAAAGGCATGGAAGATAAGCAGGGGCAACTTATGTTTGCAAGAGAAATTAGCTCATTAGCAAATGATGAAGATTTTAATCGAGTATTATTAATTGATGATTTATCAGATACAGGTCTTACTTTAAATAAAAGCATTGAATGGTTAAAAAATTATGGACCAACTAAAAACTTTATTAACGAAGTTAAAACAGCTTGTTTGTGGAAGAAAAAGTCTTCTACTTTTGAGCCAGATTTTTGTTCTGTGAAATTAGAGTCAGATCCTTGGATTGTTCAACCCACAGAGCATTATGAAGAATTAAGTATTGAAGATATTATTAAGAGGAATAAATAGGGCTAGATTTAACTAGCCCTATTTAATTTTTTTACGCAACTGCAAAGCTTATTACACTAAGAATTGCAATAACCCATATAGCTGGCGAAGTGCTTGAAAACTTACCAGTAAATATTTTAATTAAAGCATATGAAACAAAAGCCAAAGCAATACCATTGCTGATACTATATGTTAGAGGCATAGCAATCATTGCAAGGATAGCAGGAGCAGATTCAGCTATATCATCCCACTCTATGTCTGTAATGTTTCTTATAAAAAGGACAGATACAAAAAGCAAAGCCGCACCATCAATTTGCTTAGGCAAACTAGTTGCCAAAGGAGCAAAAAATATACATGCCAAAAACAACAAACCTATTATAAGAGATGTCATTCCAGTTTTTCCACCAGCTTTTACACCAGCCCCAGACTCAACGTAACTTGTGACAGTCGTAGTCCCCATCATTGCACCAGCAACTGTACTTACGCTATCAGATAACATTGCCTTATTGATGTCTTTAACTTTTCCATCTTTATCAACTTTACCAGCAACATTTGCAACAGATGTTAAAGTTCCAGCGGTATCAAAGAAGTCAATGAATAGTAAAGTAAATATAACTGTAGACATTCCTGCCGTCATAGCAGCAGACAAATCAAATTCAAATAGATATGTCATTGGTGGTGGCGCGCTTGTTATACCGTTGAATTTTGCCAATCCTGTAGCCCATGCAATAATACTAAATACCAAAATACCTATGATGATATTACCTTTAACATTCATCTTTTCTAATACTATTATTGCTATGAATGTTGCACATCCTAATAAAACTAATGGATCACTTAGGTTACCTAATTGTACTAATGTAACTGGATTATCAACAACAACCTCCATTATTTGTAATCCAATAATTGCTAAGAATAAACCTATACCAGCACCAATTCCTAACTTTAGACTTCTAGGAATTGAATTTATTAACCAAGCTCTTATAGGTGTAAGAGATATAATTAAAAATAAAACTCCTGCAACTAATACAGCACCCAAAGCTTCTTGAGGTGTATAGCCCATACCCGCACAAACTCCAAAGGCCACAAAAGCATTAATACCCATTCCTGGTGCAAGTCCAATTGGCCAAGTTTTTCCATAAAAAGCCATTATAAAACATGCTAATGCTGTTGCCAATATTGTTGCTGTATAGACTGCACCAAAATCAAAGAAACCTTTTTCAGGTCCAGCAAATTCTCCAGATAATATAAACGGATTTAAAAACATTATATAAGCCATAGTTAAGAACGTTGTTGTTCCAGCTATTGCTTCTGTTTTGAAATCTGTTTTATGTTTTTTATATTCGAAATATTTATCTAACATTTTTTCTCCTTTATTAATTAATGGTAATATTTGATTCTTTTTTTAAATACTTGATAAAATCTAGTCTTATTCACATAATACAACTTAGAAGTTTATATTTATGCCATATTTGTATTGTTAATATTAAGTATGAAAAAATTAAATTTTTTAACCATTTTTTTTATAACATTATTTTTACTTACTGGATGTCAAACAATTAAAAAAAAAACTGATTCAATTGTTGAAAAAGAAAATGAAAAATTAAGCAAATATATTGGCAAATCATCTAATGAATTAAGATTAGATCTTGGTAAACCCGATGAAGATTATAAGAATGAAAAAGGTAATTTTGAGTTAGTTTATAAAACCAAAAAATATGGAATTCTTTGTGAAAGAAAATTTGAGATTAATTCAAATTTTATTATTATTGGATTTGTTTCTAATGGATGTTTTTAGATTACTCGCGGAGAAATAATCTCCGCAAGTAAGATTTTTATCTTATTTAATTTCAATCAGTTTTCTTTTTTTGTGTTCTGGTATGATTCTTTCACAAGAAATTGTTAAAAGACCATCTTTAAGCTGAGCACCATCTACTTTTACATCATCTGCAATTGTAAATGATCTAGCAAATTGTCTTTGAGATATTCCTTTATGAATTATTTCTCCATCAGAGCTGTTATCTTCTAATTTATTTACTTGTTTAGTTTTTACAGTTAGCAAATTATCTTCAAACTCAACTTCAACATCTTCTCTTGTAAATCCAGCCAAAGCAACTTCTATAGCGTAGTTATCCTTACCTGTTTTTCTGATGTTATATGGTGGGTAGTTTGATTGCATTGTTAAATGCCCATTACCCAACATGCTTTCAAATTGATCAAACATGTCGTCAAAACCTATTGAAAAAGGTTTTAATGAGTTAAATATAGATAGATCTTTACTTGTCATAATATTCTCCTTTGTTAAGCAAGTTTATTTTATGTAAATCCCATTAGGCGACTTACAATAGATAGATGGGAATTATTTAAAATATTTCAAGATTGAAAAACTTAAATTTTTTTAGATATTTTTAAAGCAAACGCATAATCAAGAGCAATTTCTTCTATAACCCCATCTCTTCCAGACTTTCCTCCATGTCCGGCATTCATTTCTGTTTTTAAAAGAAGTAAATTATTATCTGTTTTAAATTCTCTTAATTTAGCGGTGAACTTAGCAGGCTCATCAAACAGAACCCTATTATCGCTTAAGCTTGTTGTAATTAGCATATTAGGGTAATCCATTTTTTTAATATTGTTATAGGGAGCATAAGAATAAATATAATCAAAGTGTTTCTTATTATCTTTTGCGTTTCCAAATTCATCAAATTCACCAACTGTCAGGGGCAAGGAATGATCAAGGTTAGTAGTTAAAGAGTCTACGAAAGGAACTGCCATAATTATTCCTAAAAATAGTTCTGGTGCTTGATTAACTACAGCACCCATCAGAAGTCCTCCAGCAGACCCACCCATGCCTATAATCTTACCTTTGGATGAATATTTGTTATTTATTAAATATTTTGCCGCATAAATATAGTCTTCAAATGTATTTTTTTTATTTGTTAGCTTTCCTTCTTTCCACCACTTCATACCTTTTTCCATACCACCTCTTATGTGCGCAGTGGCCCAAATTATATCTCTATCTACTAAACTTAATTTTGTTGAAGAAAAACTAGGGCTCATTGAACTTCCATAAGAACCATAACCATACAACAATAAATTGGCAGATCCGTCTATTTTAGTTTTTTTATGCCTTGTTATAGTCAAAGGTACCAACCTTCCATCGTGAGATTTAAATTCAATCCTCTCTACAATGTAATCATTTGAATTATGTCCGGAGGGTATCTCTTGCTCTTTTACTAACTCTTTTGATTTGGTTAAAAGGTTATACCGATATACTTTCGACGGTGTTTTAGGAGAAGAATATCCAACATAAATTTCATCAGTATTTTTATCTTTTTGTCTTAAAGAAATGTTTGGTACATAAACTTTTTCATCAGAAAAAATTAATTCTTCTTCCAATCCCGTAGAAATATTTCTTACAAATAGTTTATCCAATGCATTAGAAGTTTCAGAACGAATTATCCAGTTTTTTAAAAATATACATCCGCCAATTAGAATTTCATCTTTTGCAGTGATAAAATCTTTCCAATTTTGCTCTTCTAAGCACTCTGAAATATCAATCTTAAAATCTTCGGCATCTTCATTGGTGTGATTATAAAACTTATTATCCCAAGAATTGATAGAATACAAAACCCCTCTTACCCTCTTTTTTATTAATTTAGGTAATGGTTTTTTTTCATTTACACCAAAATAATATTGCTCTGAAGTATTGTGATCTGAAGTTGAAATAAAGTAATACTTTTCGTCTGAACTTAAGCTAATACTTGCAGTAAAAGCCTCACTTTTTTCTTCAAAAATTAATTCATCCTTTTCTTCAAAATCTCCAATTTTATGTCTATAAATTTTTCTTGCTCGGTGGTTTTGATCTAATTTTGAATAAAAAATATATTTGTCATCTAAACTAAAAATAATACTTCCTGATGTGTCTTTTATTTCATTTGAGATTGTCTGATTAGTAGCAATATCCCTGATAAAAATTGTATAATATTCAGAACCTTTAACATCTAAAGAGTAGGCAAAAAATTTATCATTATGGCTTACTTCTAGATCACCAACACCAAAATATTCCACACCCAATTTTTTTTTCTCATTGTCACCATTCCAAATCTCCTCGATTTCATCAGTATTAATTTTTTTTCTTAATTTTATTGAATAGTTTCCCTCAACCGTTGTTTTAGTCCAATATTCGTATGTGTGATCTTTATAAGGAAGAGACTCATCATCAAGTTTGATTCTTCCCTTGATTTCATTGAATAGTTTTTTTTGATAATTTTTAGTATCTTTTAAATGATGTTCTGCGAATGCATTTTCTTGGTCTAAATATTCTCTTACTTCAGGATCTAATTTATTTTTATCTTTTAGAACCTCTAAAATATTTTTTTGATGTATCCAGCTATAATCATCCTCCCAAATGATGTTGTGACAAGATTTTGTTTCTGGTTTTTTTCTAAGTTGTGGTACTTTCATAAACAAAAAGAAATATATGAATATAATAATTTATACAGTAGTTATATTGACTATTTTTTATTTTCTACTTAGATTTATCAGCAATGTGTCATCCAAAAAAATATCAAAAAACCTAAGGTTTTTAATAATTCTAGGATTAATAATTTTGGCAATTTTATTTGCCATTGGAGGAAGATTTTTGCTAACCTTACCTCTTACTTTGGCTAGTCTTGCTTTATTAAAATTAAAAGGTTTATCCATTTTTCAGTTAATATCACTTTATAGATTAATTCAAACTTTAAGAGGATCAGGAAGATTTTCTTTTAATCAATCAAGATCTAATAACTCATCATCCATATCTGTTTCAGAGGCCTATAAAATTTTGAATTTAGATATGAAAAAAAAAAATACCAAAAGTGATGTAAATAAAGCTTACATAAAAATTCAAAAAAAAATTCATCCAGACGTTTCTCCTGAAACTTCTCGACTATCTTCTATCGTTAATGAAGCTAAAGAAATTGTCTTAAACGATATCACTTAATTCATTATTTCAATAATTTTATCAAATATTTTTTGTGGATTAATTTTTTCTTTCCCCAATGTATTGTGAGAAACAGTTTCTTCTCCATCAGGAATTATTGGAAACATTTTAGAACTATAGTTTCCATAGATTAAGGGAGTGTCCGCCATTAAAGTTATAGTCTTTTTTCCTAGGGCTGCGGATAAATGACTAAAACTAGAATCATTACAAATAGATAAATTACAACTTTTTATAATTGGCAGAATTTCTTTAATTGAAAAGTTATCCAAAGGTATACAAAGATTCTTAAATTTGGAGTGTAAAATTTCATTTAATATAATTTGTTCATCATCATCTTTTCCTGTAGCAAGAAAAAATTTACATTTTTTAACTTTCGATATTTTTTCAATTACACTCAAAAATGTATTTGAAGGAATTCTTTTAGTAGAGCCCGAACCTCCTACACCTAAAAGAATATTCATTTCATTTTTATTTATTTGAAATCTTTCAATTGATTTAGAGATTGATATATTATCGATTTGCACTTCAGGATCTTCATTAACAATTAAATCTAATTTATCTTTTAAAAATTGTCTTGGAACATCAATAATATGTTGTCTAGATTTTTGAAATAATGGGTATTGATAAACTTTAGGAATACCAGATAATTTAGCGATTAAATTGTATCTAAGAGATGAATTAAAAATAAAGATTTTATCAAAATTATGTTTTTTAATATCTTTTATTAAATTTAAACTTCCTAAAAATCCACCGTGCCTTCTATTTATTTTTTTATCTCTTTCTAAAAGAATAATTTTATCAATATAGTTAGTTTGATATAAATATTGATCAGCTTTTGAATTTTCTTTTACAAGAATACTAATAGGTGAGTTAAATTTATTAAATAAAGCTTTAATAAAAGGTAAGAAAATTACAGTATCTCCAATACCCATTCTATTTTGAACTGTTAATATTTTCATATGGTATTTATAAACTTTACTGAGTATATTTTTTATATAAATTTTTATTATGACAAAAATAAGTGGAATTTTTGCGGCTACCATGTCGGTTCTTAATTCTAATTTGAGCCTAAATATTGAAAAAACAATAGATCATGCTGAAAAGCTAATAGATCAAGGGTGTCATGGAACAGCAATATTTGGAAGTACAGGACAATCTCAATTAATACCAATTTCTGAAAAAATTGATTTGTTAAATAAACTCTCTGTAAGCAAATATAAAGATAGGCATTTAGTTGGTACGGGGTTTAATTCTTTAGGTGAAACAATTAATTTTATGAAGATAGCCACTTCATTAAAATTTAAAAAATTTTTAATTATGCCCCCAGCTTATTACAAATATGGAGACTTCGAGGTAATAGAATTTTATACAAAATTAATAGAGGCAATTCCAGAATGTCAAATCATTCTCTATAATTTTGAGAAATTATGTGGATATAAATTTAGTATAGATTGTGTTAAAGAACTTGTAAAAAAATTTCCTGACCAGATAGTTGGTGTTAAAGATAGTTCGTATAATTTATTTGAAAAATTAAATTTAAAAAACTTTTCAATTTTGCCTGGTTCAGAGTTAAAATTATTAAAAGGGTTGCAGCAAGGATGTTCAGGAATAATAACTGCCACATGCAATGTAACTGCATCGATATCTAGAAAAGTTTATGATGATTTTTTTTTAGAAAAAGAACAAGTATATAATAAAAAATTATGCAATATAAGAAGTGCTTTTGATAAATATAATTTGATTTCTGGATTACATACTTTCTATTCTCAGGAAAATAAGATTTATAAAAATATTTTACCTCCTTTAAGTCTTTTGAATGAAGCTGATGAAAAAAATTTATTAAAAACATTAAAAGATTTAAATTTTTCAAATAAATCACCAATGGCAGCATAATATGAGACTAGCAAGTTTTTTAAATAAGGTTTTTAAAAAGGGTGGGTTCATTTTAACAGATGCAAATTCAAAAGATTATATTATTGGTAATCCCTCAAAAAATCCGATGAAACTTAAAATTTTAAATAAAAATCTACATTATAAATTGTTATTTCATCCAGATTTGTATTTTGGAGAAGCCTATACTAATGGTGAGATAATTTTAGAAAATGGAACTCTTAGTGAATTTTTGGATTTGGCACTAATGAATTTTGGGAGGGGAGATTTGAATTTTTTTAGTTACCTAATCAACAGGCTGAGAGGTTCATACAGATATTTAACAAATTTTAATTTTATCAAAAAATCAAAAATGAATGTATCACATCATTATGACATCTCGGATAGTTTATATGATTTATTTTTAGATCCAAAGAGACAATATTCTTGTGCTTATTTTAAAAATGAAAATGACAGTTTAGAAACAGCACAAAATAATAAGATCCAACATATTATAAAAAAACTTAACATTCAGCCAAATCAAAAAATTTTAGATATAGGTTGTGGCTGGGGCTCATTAGCAATTGATATAGCCAAAAGTGCAAAGTGTGAAGTTACTGGAATTACATTGTCAGAAAACCAGTTAAAGTATTGCAACCATAAAGCAAAAGAAATGAATTTAGAAAATCAGATTAAATTCAGACTAATGGACTATAGAGAGCTAAAAGAAAAATTTGATAGAATAGTAAGCGTTGGAATGTTTGAGCACACAGGAAGAAAATTTTATAAAAAATTTTTTAACCAAATCGAAAATTTATTAAAAGACGATGGTATTTCATTAATACACACCATAGGATCAGTTAATCCCCCTAGAGACCCACACCCATGGATAACAAAATATATTTTTCCGGGAGGTTATACGCCAAGCTTGAGCGAAGTGACAACGCCTATAGAAAAAGCAGGGTTAATTGTTACTGATATTGAGGTTTTAAGACTTCATTATTCACACACTCTAAGACATTGGAAAGAAAACTGTATTAAAAATAAACAAAAAATCATTGAAATGTTTGATGAAAAATTTTTCAGAATGTGGGAATTCTATCTTGCTGGATGTGAAATGGCTTTCAAGTGGGGCGATCAGGTTGTATATCAATTTCAACTTACAAAAAATTATACATCAACTCCTGTGACTAGAGACTATATTTATCAATAAATTATTGATAGAATTAACATTCTTGAAAAATGAAAAAAAAACAAAAAAAACAAAAAAAACAAAAAAAACAAAAAAACAAAAAAAAATTCAAAAAAATTAAAAAGTTTAAAAAAAAAATAGCATCAAAGCCAAATTTTACAAAAAAATTTAAAAAAAAGAAAAAAAAGAAAAAAAAAATTCTTAAAAGTAAATTTAAAAAAATAAATATAAAAAAAAAAACTGTTTATCCAAAAAATAAAAAAACTCAAAATGAAAGTTTAGTCTTAAAGTTTATTAAATTACAATTATCTTTAAAATCTCACTTTAATTTTAAAATTAACCTGAACATAGAGAGATATATTCAAGGATTCTTCGACAAAATTTCTGAAACAATTTCAAGTTATAAAATTTTGAAAAATGAGGAAAAAAAAAGATTAAAAATAGAAAAAATTGAAATAGAAAGAAAAGAAAAAATTTATTTAGAAAATAAAAAAAAAGAAGAAGCAATTTTAAAGATTAAGCTAAAAGAACAAGTTCTCAAAGATGAGATAAAGTTAGAAAAGCAAAGAAATAAGGAAATTAAATTATTTTTAAGAAAGGAACAGGCCCTTATACGAATAGAACAAGCAGCTAAACAAAAACAATTTTTACAGCAATTAAAATTAGAAAAACAAATTGAAAAATTTAGAATTAGAGAAGTCAAGGAACTTGAAAAATTGGAAAAAATATCTCTTAAGGAAAAGAGAGAAGATTATGCAGGTTTACAAGAAAGAATAGAAAAACTTAAAGAAAAATATCGAATAATTAGAGATCAAAAAATTAGAGAAAGAGTAGAAGCTCTTGGGGTAAAGATACAAGGTGACGAGGATAGAGAAACATTATTACAAAAAGAAAAAGAATTCACAATTGCAAGACAAAAAATTGAATTTGCTCTTGAAAGTTTTTATCGAAGTGCAAGTAGTTTAGTTTTTCAATTAAACAAAAGACACATTACACGCCATATGTCCATATTGCGCTGCATAGATAGAAGATTTGAAACAGGTGAAATTTTTATAAAATGGGATGAGGCTATCGATGAGGAATGGTTATTATTAATTTATATTAAAAATAATTCTCCTGATGAAGGAATTGTAATTGAAGATAAAACTAATCAAGAAAAAAATATTTCACATGAGTTTAAAAATAATGAAATTTTCAAAGCATCAGATACGATGGTGGACGCTTTAACCCAGTTAATTGCAAAAAAAAGAGAAAAAAATAACAATTAAATTTTTTTCTTAAAGTATAATAATTAATGTTTTTCGAGACTATTACTATAATAATTTTATATTTGATCTTAAAATACACCTTGTCATGGATCTCCTATTTCAACAGTCTTGACTCAAGATTTGATAATAGCACTTGGAGATGGAGTTATGATTTTCCTGTAGTTGGTGAAAGAGATATTTCTGATTTAGATGATAAAGAATTTGTTAGACTTAGAAGAAAAAGAAATAAACTTATAACCATCATGTATTTAGTATTTTTAATCCTTTTTGTTTTTTTTATGTTATGGTTGAGTAAATTTATGATGCTTTTTCTTAATTAGTTTTAATTTGTTTTCTGTTTTTTAAGTATAAAAAAAAAGCAATTAGCTCATAAATAAATGCAAAGATTTGAAAAATTATAGGAAGTCTAAAAAATATATATAAGAATTTGTATTTTGGAATTTTTTTCCATACCAATAAAAATGCCTTAGCTCCACTGTATATTTTTCCGTCTATTTTAACATGTAATCGTCTTAAAAGTTCCTTGTCATTTTTTTTAGTTTCTAATTTTGCGGCAAGATTGTCTGAAATATCAACCCAATTTATTTCTTTAATTTTTTCTTTTTTATATAGAGCAATTTCTGCTTTACAGATTTTGCATGAATTGTTGAAATATACTTTCACAATTTATTATATTAATAAAAAATGAAAGTTGTGTATATGCGATAAATACTCTAGTTGAAAAAATTTCTAAACCCACTATGTAATTTGTGTGAGTAATTTCTTTGAAAAATCAGATTTAACTAGAAAAGATGCTGAAAGTATAATCTCAGATACTTTAAATAAGTGTGATGATGGAGAACTATATTTAGAAGACTCAAAATCAGAGAATATTTTACTTGATGATAATAAGATTAAAAGCTCCAGTTATAGTTCAGACTTAGGGTTCGGTTTTAGAGCAATTTCAGGTGAAATTGTTGCTTACTCTCATTCAAATGAGATATCAAAAAGTTCTCTGAATCAATCTTCTAAAAATTTAAAGTCAACACTTAAATCAGTAAATGGAACTTATAACCATGAAATTCCAAGAACCAATAAAAAATATTATGAAAATATTAATCCAATCGAAAAAAAAGACTTTAATTCAAAATTAGAAATTTTAAATAATGTAAATGAATATCTAAGATCAAAAGATACAAACGTAAAACAAGTAACTTCAAGTTTTTCAGGCGAACACAAATCAATAGAAATAATTAGATCTGGTGGTGAATCATTAACAGATTTTCGTCCTCTTGTTAGGTTTAATGTATCAGTCATGGTTGAAAAAAATGGCAGAAAAGAAACTGGTGTTTATGGAATTGGTGGAAGGCAATCATATGACTCATACCTAAATAGTGATAATTGGAAAAATGTCTGTGACGAAGCTTACCGAATAGCCTCAGTCAATTTAGATAGTAAACCAGCTCCTGCAGGAGAAATGAAAGTTGTTTTAGGACCTGGTTGGCCAGCAATTTTAATTCATGAGGCGATTGGTCATGGACTTGAGGGTGATTTTAATAGAAAAAAAACATCTGCATTCCATGACTTAATGGGCCAAAAAGTTGCAAGCAAAGGAGTTACAATTGTCGATGATGGTACTTTAGATAAAAGAAGAGGAAGTCTTACAATTGATGATGAAGGGACTCCAACTGAAAAAACTATTTTAATCGAAAATGGAATTTTAAAAAATTTTATGCAAGACCGTTTAAATGCAAGATTAATGAATACAAGATCAACGGGTAGTGGAAGAAGAGAAAGTTATAAACATATTGTATTACCAAGAATGAGAAATACCATGATGTTAAATGGAAATAATACTCAAGACGAAATGATTAAGTCAGTAGATAAAGGAATATTTGCGGTAAGTTTTGGTGGAGGACAGGTCGATATAACTTCGGGAAAGTTTGTTTTTAATTGTACGGAAGCATATGAAATTATTAATGGTAAAATTGGTTCTCCAATTAAAGGAGCCACTCTTATAGGTGATGGTCCTTCAATTCTAAAAGAAGTTTCAATGGTTGGTAATGATATGATGTTGGATCCAGGCATTGGAACATGCGGTAAGGCGGGCCAAGGAGTTCCAGTGGGAGTGGCTCAGCCATCAATTTTGATTAACAAAATGACAGTGGGCGGCACAAAACTTTAAATGATTAAAGATCAAGAATATTTAAAGAATAGAGCTTCATATTGCCTAGATCTTGCTAAAAAATTAGGAGCGACATCTGCAAGTGTAGGTGTTGCAAACTCAATTTCGGAGTCAGTGAGCTTCAGAAATAAAATTTTAGATGAGTCAAATAGATCAGATAATTTAGAGGTTAGTATTACAACTTACATTGATAAAAGAAAATCTACAATATCATCATCAAATTTATTAGATGAAAATTTAAAAACTTTAATAGAGAAGTGTATTGAGACTACAAAAATTACACCAGAGGATGATTACAATGGTCTTCCAGATAAATTTTTATTAGCAGATAAAATAAAAGATTTAGATTTATACGATAACAGTCATTTAGAAAATGATAAAAAAATTGAGTATTTAACAGAATTAGAAACAATTGCAGCCGAAGAAAAAAAAATTGTAAATACTGAGTCTAGTTTTTCTGAGAATAAATCTAATTTTATCTTGGCTAGTTCCGATGGTTTTTGCAATGGATACAAGACTTCTTCTTTCACTGCATCTTGTGTAGCTGTTGCAAAAAATGAAGATAGCATGGAAAGAGATTATGAATACACATCAAAATGTCATCTGTCTGATATTAAAACCTCAAAAGAACTGGCAAAAAACACCAAAGACAGGACTATTAAAAAACTTAGTCCAAAAAAAATTAAAAGCGAAAAAATTAATATTATATTTGATAAAAGAATAGCAAATGGTTTGTTGAAAGCTTTTTCAAGTGCAATTAATAGCTCAGCTATCACTAGAGGGACATCTTTTTTGAAAGATAAAATTAATCAACAAATTTTTTCTAAAGAGATTAATATTTATGACAAACCTGATATTAAAAAGGGATTAGGTTCAACTTGTTTTGACTCAGAGGGAGTTAAATCAGAGACACTAAGGTTAGTAGATAATGGTTATCTAAAAAATTACCTAATAGACACATATAACGGCAAGAAGCTTGGTTTGGAGTCTAATGGAAGGTCCGGGGGAACAACAAACCTGTATTTTGAAAATGGTAAAATAAGTTACAAAGACCTTTTAAAATCTGACTCAAAAATTATTTTTGTTAATGAAACCATTGGTCATGGAACTAATTTAGTTACAGGCGATTATTCAGTTGGTGCAGCAGGATATTTGATTGAAAATGGTGAATTTAAATACCCTATTAATGAATTTACAATTGCAAGCAATTTTAATGATATGTTTAAAAATTTAACATTAGCAAATGATTTAGAATTTGAGTATTCAACTAATTCACCAACTCTGATGATTGAAGGAATAGTTGTTGCAGGTAAATGAAGGACTTTTGTATCATTGGGTCTGGTATTTCAGGCTCAACAATCTCCAATCTTTTAAGTAAAAAATATACATTAGATTTATATGACAAAGCCAAAGGTCCTGGAGGACGATCCTCGTTTAAAAGACTAAAAAAAAATATTGGTTTTGATCATGGCACTCAATATATTTCACCTAAGACTTCAGAATTTAAAAAATTCACTAACAAATTAGTTGATAAAAAAATTTTAAAAAATTGGAGAGGTAATCACATTTTTTTAAATACTTTGAAAAAAGAGAATAAAGAACATATTAAACTAATAGGCTATAAAGGAAATAATGATATTAGCAAATATTTACTAAAAGGAATTAATTGTTATTTTCAAAAAGAATTAACTAATATTAATTATATAAATAAAAAATGGATCTTAATTTTTTCTGATGGAAATAAAAAGATTTACTCCAATTTAATTTTAACCTGTCCTTTTCCTCAAGTAAAAAAACTTACAAAGAATATTATTAAGCATTCATTTTTAAAGCAGAAAATAAAGATGGAAGCAAATATTACAGTGATGATTTCATTTGATAAAAAAATTAATCAAATAAGCAGTTATTTTTTTGATGACAAAATTCTAAGTTGGGCTGCTAATGAAAACTCTAAAAAAAGATTTAAGACAAAAGAGAATTTATGGACTTTACAAAGCACTTGTAAATGGGCAAATAAAAAAATTAACAAAAACCGAGATTATAAAAATAATAATTCTCAAATTTTGATCAATAAGTTTTTTGAACTAACAAAAAACAAAAAAATTAAACTAAACAATATAATCAACCATGGTTGGAAATATTCATTTAATTCTAAGCCATTTAAAATAAGAAGTTATTGGAATCCATCAATGAAAATAGGAGTTTGTGGTGATTGGTTTGTTGGTCCCAGATTAGAGTCAGGCTGGATTAGTGCTAATGATTTATATAGAAAAATAAAGAAATAATTTTTAAATTAGGTCAATCAGCGTGAACTTAAAATAATTAAAATTTATAATTAAATTCATTTATATCCTCAATATAGTATTTTGAAATTAAGTCGTAGGTTTCATTGTCATAATACCTTCTATAACTATTTTTAGTGATAAAATAAGGAATCCATTTTTTATACGTGTAATAAAAATAATCAAATTTTGAAGCATGAACCTTATGATAAAGTTTTTTTGTAGTAATTTTTTTAAAATCATTATTTATATTTTCAAATTTTCCTATGTGATCTACTTTAATTTTATTTTCAATTTTTAAAAAATCAATCTGATCAATGTAATGTACATCTAAAAAAGGAATTAATTTTTCATCCTTATAGAAATTTTTTAAATGTTGGTTAATATTATTTTTTTTTGGAATTACGTCTTCATTTAAAAATTCTTTAAATTCGACTTTTCTTAATCCATATGCTTGGCTTCTCCACAGGTACTCCGAGACTATTCTATCATAAGGATTTCTTACAAAAGTAAATATTTTATAATCGTTAAATTTATTTTTAGTGATTTCTAAAATTTCTTGTAATGTAAGGTGTTGTAATACTTTATTGTTTAATATTCCATAAAGTATATTCAAGTTTGGTTTTAAATCTCCATTATTTTCAGTTCCATAAATTTTTAATGTTTTTTCAATTGACCCACCTCCTGTTTTAGGGATGTGGATGAAAATCAGTTTATCTTTATGAGATATAGGCACAAATAATTCTTATTAAATTTATATCAAACAAAATATAGTTTATTCAAAGTTTTTTAAACGATATTCCCAATTACCCATTCTAGTGTATGAAACTTTAATTATCTTACCTGTTTTTTGATCATACCAGATATCAAAGTCCAGCCTTTTGTCTTTAGACACACTTGTATCCTTAGAGTTCATTTTAAAATGATCTACCTCATAAATCTTGCCATATTGTTCTATATTTTCTTTCTTTATAAAAGTTATTATCTGTTCTTTTACACTACCAGACAACGGACTAATTTGACTGTCTGCTTGTAAAATTTTGTGGTTCCACCAACTTCCAATGACATTGTTGATAGATGCTTTGCCTGTGTAGGAAGATCCCTTGATATCAAAATTATTATTTTTCTCATTTATTTTTAAACTCACATACTTTCTTTTATTGTTTTGTAAAGTTGTTGAATTAAAAGAAATTAACTTATCACCTAAATATTTTTCTTCTCCAAATCCTTCAACTTTAAAAATTGTTGCTCCGAGGAGCTTAACATCAAACTTTATTTGATTAGTAACAATTGTTTCACTACCATTTCTTTTGAAAAAATAATAGTTATAACCTATGACCTCTCCATTTCTTAAAACTTCCATCTCTAATTTTTTATATTTGTTATAATGTTCCATATGTGAATAAGAGCCTGGTGTGAGGTTGAGCAAGAATAAAAAGGTTAATAAAATTTTTTTCATATGGTAATTATAATTATTAAGTTTACTAATTTATATAGATAAAATACTCAATATTATGTTTTTAAAAATTAGAAATATTCCAAAAGTTTCATGGAGTTCAAATAAACCATTAAATCTTAAACCAAAAATTTTAACTTTCCTTTTTTTATGTTTTGGATTGGCATTATTTGGTTTAGGTGAGGGTCTATTAATAGTCTCTTTTGCTGGAGCATCACCATGGTCTGTTCTAGCACAAGGCATCTCTTTGAGTATCAATCTTTCTGTTGGAATAATAACCATCTTTATTAGTTTGGTTGTTTTAATTTTATGGGTGCCATTAAATCAAAAACCGGGAATTGGAACCCTTTTAAATGCAATAATTATTGGCTTGATGATTGATATTTGCATTAATCTTGTACCAACACCTAAAGATTATATCTATCAAATACTTTTAGCTATTATAGCAGTTCTTACGGTAGGGCTTGGTGGTGGTATTTATCTAGTGGCCAACTTAGGAGCTGGACCAAGAGATGGACTAATGGTGGGTTTACAAAAAAAAACAAATTTGCCAATCGCAGCTGTTAGAGGGACTCTTGAAATTACAGTAATGTCCATTGGCTGGTATTTAGGAGGCACTGTTGGAGTAGGAACTTTATTGTTTGCGTTCGGTATAGGTCCGTGTGTTGCTTTAGGATTATATTTGGTTGGAAAATTTTTTAATTAGGCTGCAGCACCAGATTTTTCACTTTTTTTTCGATCATGGGGATTAAGAATAGCTTTTCTCAATCTAAGAGATTTAGGAGTTATTTCTAAAGCTTCATCTGTATTTAGCATACTTAATTGTTCGGCAATTGACATTTGTCTTACAGGTGTAAGTACAACATTTTCATCGGTACCCTGAGTTCGCATGTTTGTTAATTGTTTACCTTTCATAACATTTATAATCATATCGCCAGGTTTTGGAGTTAATCCAACAATCATTCCCTCATAAACTGGGTCGTTATGAGTTACAAACATCTCACCTCTTGCTTGGAGGTTAAATATAGCAAATGCCACAGCTTTACCTGTGGACATAGAAATTAGAGCACCATTTTTTCTTCCATCCATTTCGCCTTCAAATTTTCCATAACCATGAAAAATTCTATTTATTACACCTGTACCTTTAGTTAAAGTTAAAAATCTACTTGTATAACCCATTAAGCCTCTTGTTGGTGCGTGAAATACCAATCTTTTTTTATCTTTTCCAGTATCTTTAAGGTCAAGAAGTTTCCCTTTTCTTCTGTTCATTGAGTCAATTATTTTTGAAGAAAACTCTTCATCTAAATCAACTGTAATTTCCTCAATAGGCTCTAATTTATTACCATTCCCATCTTTTTGATATAAAACTTTTGGAGGGCTTACTGTCATTTCAAAACCTTCACGTCTCATTTGCGTAAGTAAAATTTCAAGCATTAATTCTCCTCGTCCGCTTATCACAAAAGAATCTACATTTGCATTTTGTGAAAATGTAATACCCACATTATTTTGTGCCTCAGAAATTAACCTGTCTCTAATTTGAGTGCTTGTCAGTTTTTTTCCTTCAGTTCCAGCTAAAGGTGAACTATTCACACTTATAGTAATAGACATAGTGGGTGGGTCTATAGGTGTTGCGGGGATAGGATCATTTAACTCAGGATCACAAATAGTATCAGCTACGTTGGCTTTTTCTAGTCCAGCAATCACAACAATATCACCTGCTTCTCCAAGTTCAATTGGAACTTTTTTTGTACCCTCGTATCTAAAAATTTTAGTTAACTTACCCTCGTCTACTTTTTCACCTTTAAGATTTATTGCCTTAATGGGTTGATTTGCTTTTGCAGTTCCTTGAGATATTCTTCCAACCAAACTTCTTCCTAAAAAACTATCTGCGTATAACAAAGTAGATAACATAGCAAAAGGTTTAGTTTTGTCTAAATTAGCTGGCTTAACATGATCTATAATCAAATCTAATAAAGGATGAAGATTTTCTCTAGGACCATCAACTTCTTTACTAGCCCAGCCAGATCTTCCACTAGCATATAAAACTGGGAAATCTAATTGTTCTTCATTAGCATCTAAACTTACAAACAAATCGAAAGTTTCATCCAATACTTCATTAGCTCTTTGATCAGCTTTATCTAATTTATTTATTACAACAATTGGTTTTAAGCCTTGCTTAAGGGCTTTCGCCAGTACAAACTTTGTTTGTGGCATTACACCTTCAGCAGAATCGATTAATAAAAGAGCACCATCAGCCATACTTAATACCCTTTCAACTTCGGCAGCAAAATCTCTGTGTCCAGGCGTATCTATAATATTTACTCTTGAATCTTTCCAATTTATTGATGCTGGTTTAGCTAAAATAGTTATACCTCTCTCTTTTTCTAGCTCACCCGAATCCATCAATCTTTCGTCAACCACTTCATTTTCTCTAAATGAACCACTTTGCTTCATAAGATTATCAATCATGGTTGTTTTGCCATGGTCTACGTGTGCAATGATTGTGATGTTTCTGATGTTGTTACTCATAAATTGTGGCTCTTATACATTAATTCTTTGATTTGAAAACTTAAAAAAAACCTTATTAAACTTACTTTTTTTTGAATGATATTTTGGTTAATTTGATTTATTTATTGAATTTGAAATTATGCCAAAATATTTGATTAAACTTTTTTAATAAACATTAAACCTATAGACATAAGAAAACTTAATGAAAAAAAAAAACAAGAAAGCAAATTTTTTTAATAAAAAAAGTAAAGCAGATGTTATTGAAAACTTAATTGGTAAAAAATTAAAATTTAATATTCCAGAAACGTATTCATTCACAGTTGATCAGTGGAAAAATCAAAAAAAATTGATAATCAGAAATATTAATAAAAGGTTTAAAAACATAAAAAGTGTGGCAATTAGATCTTCATCTAGAAGTGAAGACAATTTAAATAGCAGTAATGCAGGAAAATTTTTAAGCTTACTTAATATACCAATCATTAATAAAAAAATGATAGCAGCGATTAACTTGGTTATTAAGAGTTATAAAAAAAAGAAAAAAAATGAAGATCAGGTTTTTATTCAAGAAATGGTTTCAAACGTATCTGTAAGTGGTGTTTTATTTACAAAAGATGTGGACACAGGGCTAAATTATTATGTAATTAATTATGATGACGTAACAGGAAAGACTGACACCGTAACCTCTGGACGTGGTGCACACTCTAACAGAACTTTATTTATCTTTAAAAAGTTTGGAAAGAATATTAAATCTCCTAGATTTAAGAAATTGATCGATTGTGTTATTGATCTTAAAAAAATAATTAAAAATAATTCTATCGATATAGAATTTGCTATTACAAAAAATCTCAAACCTTATTTATTTCAAGTAAGACCAATTACTACAATTAAAAAATGGAAAAAAATTTCAATAAAAGAACATGAGAAACATTTATTTGTGGCTGAAAAAAAGTTAAAAAAAATATTCAAGGGGTCAAAAAATATTTTAGGAAAAAATACTGTATTGGGACAAATGCCAGATTGGAATCCGGTGGAGATGTTGGGAAAGTACCCTTCTGAGTTATCATATTCTTTATACAGTAAATTGATCACAGATAGTACGTGGGCGAAATCAAGAGCAGTTATGGGTTATAGAAATATGTCAGAGCACCCTCTTATGCATAAAATTTGTGGTCAACCATATATAGATACAAGGTTAAGCCTAAATTCCTTTCTTCCAAACAAACTTTCCTCCAAAATTGGCAAAAAAATTATTAATTTTGGTATAGAAAAACTTAAAGAAAAACCACAACTACATGATAAAGTTGAATTTGAAATTTCTATACCATCTTACATATTTGATATAAAAAAAAAAATTTCAAAAATATTTAAGAATAAACTTTCTAAAAATGAAATAAAAATTTTTATAAAAGAATTAAGGTTACTTACATTAAGTTTCCTAGATGAAAAAAAAGAATATTCTATCTCAAAAGTATTTAATGAAATTGAACATCTAAATAAAATATTTTCTAATTTTAATAATAAGGACATTAAACAAATTCCAAGATTAATTTTCCTATGTAAAAACTATGGTACCTTTAACTTTTCAATTTTGGCAAGGCATGGCTTTGTTGCAAAAAGTTTTTTGAACTCTCTAGCAAGTGAAAAAGTCATATCTAATAATCAAGTTGAAAAATTTGAGCACAATTTAAATACCATTACTAAAAGAATGCTAAATGATTTGGATCTTGTTCAAAAAAATAAAATTAGCGCAAAAAAATTTATGGCAGAATATGGACACCTGAGACCAGGAACCTACGATATAACATCAAAAAGATACGATCAAATAAAGAATTTTTATTTCAAGATAGATAGAAAAAAAATTAAAAAAGATAAATTTATACTATCAGATAAACAAAAATTGATTATTAACAAACTTCTAAAAAAAAATGAATTTGATGATGTAGATTATAAAAAATTATTTAATTATATTGGTAATTCAATTTCTTTAAGAGAGTATGGGAAATTTATTTTCACTAAGTATTTAAGTCTGATTCTAGAAATTATTGCTAATTATGGATCTAAAAATAACCTCAAAAGAAATGAATTAACAAATTTAAATATCAATAACTTTTTAAATAAAAATTTATATAGAAACATTAATAAATTAAAAATTTTATCCAAAAATAATAAAGTTAAGCATGAGAAAAGTCAGATAGTAAAGTTGCCCTTGCTAATTCAAGATATTTCACGTATAAGAATTATTCCTTTTCAAGTAAGCTCACCCAATTTTATAACTCAAAAAAAAGCACAAGGACAAAAATTATTTAACCCAAATATTAAGAGAATAAAAGAATTATCAAATAAAATTATATTAATTGAAAATGCTGATCCAGGATTTGATTGGATTTTTAGTGCCAACATTTTGGCGTTAGTGACAAAATATGGTGGAATTAATTCACACATGTCTATCCGGTGTGCAGAATTAGGAATTCCAGCTGCCATAGGCTGTGGAGACCAAATATTTTCTGAACTTTTGAAAAAAAAATCAATTTATCTTGATTGTTCTTCATCGGCAATTTATTCAATATAACATGAAGATAATTGCTGTTTCACAAAGAGTAGATGTTTCCAAGTACAAAGAAATTAGACCACAACTAGACATTAATTTTTTTAATTTTGTAGTTTCATCAGGTTATTTACCCGTTCCAATCCCATACTATTCTTATGATAAAAAAAAATCTAATATTCTTTTAAAAAAATGGTTAAATGAAATTAAACCTCATGGAATTGTTCTTTCCGGGGGCGAAGACATTGGAACGAATAAATTAAGAGATATAGCTGAGTATTTTTTGATTAACTATTCAAAAAAAAAAAATATTCCAATTTTAGGCATATGTAGAGGAATGCAAATTTTAGCAAAATATTTTGGATCTAAATTATTTAAAGTTAAAAATCATGTAAATAAAAATCATCTGGTTAGAAATCAAAATAAAAAAGTTATAGTTAATAGCTTTCATAATCTAGCAATAAAAAGTTGCCCAAAAAATTTCAAAATTAAATTTAAAGCAGAAGATGGTGTAATAGAGTCCATATATTCAATAAATTATAAAATGGAAGGTTGGATGTGGCATCCAGAAAGATATAAAAAATTTAAGTCTTTTGATATAAAATCTTTCAAACGATTATTTAGATGAGAGCAATAATATTAGTAGCTGGTAGAGGTAGCAGACTTCCAAAACATTTATCAAAAAATCCAAAATCTTTTTTAAAAGTTGGAAAAAATACTATTATTGAAAAATTAATACATAATTTTTTTTTATTAGGAATTAAAAAAATAGCATTAGTAACTGGCTATAGAAAAGATAAGTTTACCAGATTTAAATTAAAAAATTTTCATAATCAAAAATGGAAAAATACTAATATGGTTTATTCTTTAAATAAAGCAACCAGCTGGTTATCAAAATATAATTGTATAGTCTCTTATGGAGATATTTTATATGAGAAAAAAGCGATTGAAAATTTGATAAAAGATAAAAATCCATTAACAATCTCTTACGATCCTTTTTGGAAAAAATTATGGGACAAAAGATTTTCAAACCCATTAAGTGATGCAGAAACATTTAAAATAACTAATAATAAAAAGATTACAGAAATTGGTAAAAAAACCTCTAAAATTAAGAACATTCAAGGACAATACATGGGTCTGATGAAATTCAAACCAAAAGGTTGGCGTAATTTTCAGAAATGTTTAAAAACAGATTTTAACAAAAATTTTGATAATTTATATTTGACAGATGTATTTCAAAAGCTTATAGAAAAAAAGTTTTTTATTAAAGCATCAAAATATGATGGTAGATGGGCAGAAGTTGATAGCCAAAAAGACTATTCAATAATGAAAAAAATTTTTAAGGATTGATATGAAAAAAATAGTTTTTATAAGACATGGTAAAGCGGCTATGGCTGGTCAAGATCATGAAAGAGAACTTGATGAAGATGGAATCATACAGGCTAACTCTTTAAAAAAAAAATTAATTGAATTAGGGTTAAAGAATACCAAGGTATACAGTAGTCCCTTCAAAAGAGCCGTTCAGACTATCGAACCTTTTTTAGCAGAAAAAAAAAATAATAAAGCAATAGTTACTCCTAATTTAGAGGAGATTCATATGCCAAAGGATGAAAAATTATCTAAACATCAAATTATAGAAAAAATGTGGGAAGACGAGCTTTTTAAAGTTGGAAATGGAATTTCACATTCAGAACATTTTAACAAAATTAAACCATTTTTAGATCAAGTTTTTAATGAATTTAAAAGTGAAAATGAGGACATAATAATGATTACACATGGTGTATTAATTGGAATTATTTTAAAATTTTTCTTTAGCATTAAATTTGGTTTTAATGATTGGAAAAAAATGACAATGCCAGATATATATATGCTCAATTTCGACAAAGATAATAATTTCATTGAAATGAAACGAGACAATAACAATATAGAAAGGATATTTTCAATATAATGCCTGAAGAAATTTCAAAAGAATACTTAAAAGAAAAACAGTATAAATCTACGCAATATTTAGAAGCAAGAATTAAAATTCATCAATTTACAAAAAATAAGATTGGTTTTCATGAGTGGATTTTTGACCAGTATGATCTAAGTGGTTTTAATGATCAAGAAATTAGAGTCTTGGATGTCGGTTGTGGAACAGGTGTTTTTTGGAAAAAAAACGCTGAAAAATTTAATAAATACAAACTTGATATTATTTTTACAGATTTTTCTGAAGCCATGGTGGAAAAAGAAAAATTAAACACAAGTGAGCTTATTGCAAAAAAAAAATATGAAGTTGCTGATGTAGAAAATTTGGAAAAGTTTAAAGGACAGTTTGATATAGTTTTATGTCACAACGTTCTTTATCATGCAGAGGACAAAAACAAAGCTTTGAAAAATTTAAGCGAATGTTTGAATAATAATGCAAATTCTTTTTGCAGTATTACAACTAATAGTGAAAAACATATGCTTAATGTTTATCAAATAGGAAGAGATTTAGATAAGAACTTTCCAACAGATAGAATTATTGATTCATTCACAGAGGAAGTTGCTGATGAATTATTAAAAAATCATTTCAAATCTGAAAAAAAAGTAGAGGAAGAAGAGCTTAGAGTTACTGATTGGGAAATACTAAAAGGTTTTGTAGCTTCAGGTGTTGAACCTAGAGGAATTAAACTTGTGAGTGATTTTTATGAAAATTATAAAAAAATCTATGACCAAGAATTTAATCAGAATGGATATTTTAAAATCATAAAAAGATCTCCCCTTTATATATGCAAAAAATAAATAGATAGTTAGCTAGTGGTAATATGGATAACAGGTATATCAGCAAGTGGTAAAAGTACGCTAGGAAAATATTTTTTTAAAAAATTTAAAAAACAAAAAAAAAATACTGTATTTTTTGATGGTGATGAATTTAGAAAAATATTTCATGATGATATTAAATATACTTTAAGAGATAGAGATGTTAATGCAATACGTCTAACTTCTTTAGTAAAATATGTTTCAGATCAAAAAACTAATTTGATTGTATCTGCCAATATAACTTCTCAAAGATTTAGAGACTGGTGTAGAAAAAATGTTAAAAATTATTTTGAAATATTTATTGATACCCCAATTGATGTGTTGAGAAAAAGAGATTACAAAAAATTATATAAAAATGCATTTAGTGGAAAAATTAAGAATGTTGTGGGCGTTGATATAAAATTTATTAAACCAAAAAAACCTGATTTAATTCTAGATAATTCTAAAACTAAACGTGAGTTATACTTAAATTATAACAAAATTTTAAAAGAAATTAATAAAAGAAAAATTAAGATTTATTAGAGCAAGTCTACTAATTTTATCTTAAATAAATAATAAATAATAAATAAAAAATTACATCTAAGATTTTTTTGTCTTCTCTTTTTTTAGCCTTCTTTTTTCTTTGAAACTTAATTTTGGTTTTTTATTAACGCTAGAGTCTTTAAACGATTTTCCACTATACCTTTTTGACATATCTAATTATATAATACCTCGTTAAAAAAAAGCTATCTAAAATGATGGCCTTTGAATTTCTTTTTAAAATTATTAGGGGTATTCTTTTTGTGCTTTTGCTTTTCCTATTTTCTTTTTCTTTTCATTTTTGGCAATCACAGTCCAAACATAGGTGTGTTTTCCATTTGGAGGACAAGGACTGTCATATTTAAAAGCACCAGGTTCAATAGTGTCTTGACCAGTGTATTCAACTTTGCCACCACCATGATTATAAGGCGATTGTTTATCTCTCATTCTAAATGAAAGAGTTTTTGTACCTTCAGGAACATTTGTAAGTGTAAAAATTGGGTTAGTAACCTTGTTAGGTTTTCCAGAGGTGCATAATTTTAAATTACCCCACTCAAATGCTAATCCAAACTCAGCAGCATTAAGTGTAGAAGTTAAAAAAAATAATGAAATAAATATTCTGATTAAAAGTTTCATAATTAAAAGATTATGGATATATGAAAAAACTGTAAACAAAAAAAACTCCAATAACCTTCTTAAAACTTCACTACACATTTATAGTTCAGACATAAAAAAAGGGCAGTAAAGACTGCCCTTTTAAAATTTTAAATTGAGTAAATGAGGTTACATGCCCATGCCGCCCATACCACCCATGCCGCCCATTCCACCAGGCATTCCACCAGGCATTCCACCGCCAGCATCTTTTTCTTCTGGTTTGTCAGCAATCATAGCTTCTGTCGTCACCAGTAAACCAGAGATTGATGCGGCATCCTGCAAAGCAGTTCTAACAACCTTGACAGGGTCAATAATGCCTTTTGCAAACATATCACAATACTCTTCACTTTGAGCATCATAACCAAATGATGTTTTTTTCTGCTCTAATAATTTACCAACTACTACTGACCCATCTACGCCAGCATTTTTAGTAATTTGTCTGATAGGAGCCTCTAATGCTTTTCTTACAAGATCAACTCCTGCTTTTTGATCATCGCCTTTTACTTTTAATTTCTCAAGATTTTGAGCAGCATATAAAAGAGCACAACCACCACCAGTTACTATACCTTCTTCGACAGCGGCTCTAGTTGCATTTAAAGCATCTTCAACTCTATCTTTTCTTTCTTTGACTTCAACTTCAGTTGCACCACCAACTTTAATAACTGCAACACCACCTGCTAATTTAGCAAGTCTCTCTTGAAGTTTTTCTCTATCATAATCAGATGTTGT
>Ga0209425_10001110_pt1 | contig 31635 bp, 30 predicted proteins | sample COG_05_FD_184749 | JGI IMG/M metagenome (GOLD analysis project Ga0209425, IMG submission 184749) | Pelagic Microbial community sample from North Sea - COGITO 998_met_05 (SPAdes) (version 2) | ecosystem: Environmental > Aquatic > Marine > Neritic zone/Coastal water | place: Helgoland, sampling...
ATCAAATAAATTCTGATATTATTATGTTAAGTGAAGAAACTGCTATTTCAAATAGATGGAAAGAAATATTAAATTGGTTAAACACATTTATCAAAAATAAAAAGAAAATATCTAAGAAAAGAAATAATGAAGATTTATTTTGGAAAAAAGTAGAAAATATCAAAGATCATTCGTTGGTGGTATTTACAAAAAAAGGGCTTATGTTGGATAAAATATTTAATAAAAATATTAAGAATGATGTATTTGTTTTTACTGATACGATTAAAACTAAAACTTTAAGTAATTTTTATAAAAATGCTAAATGTTTTTTAATAGATAGATTTGATAATAAAAATATAAGTAAATTTTACTTTAAAAATATAAAAAAGTATAAAAAAATTATTTTTCAAAAATCTAATAATGTGTTTTTAATTTCTATATCTTTTCCAAAAAAAGGATCTAAAGCCAACAGTCTATCATTAATAAATAAAAATGATTTTTAGACATGTTGAAAAACTTAATTAAAATATTTCTTTTATACTTAAAAAAATTAATTCCAAAAAAAAAAATATTAGTTTTTGGTGATAGAGCAGGAAGAAGATTTGCAGATAATTCTCGTTATTTATTTATATATTTAAGTGAATTTAGGAAAGATTATAAGTGTGTATGGATTACATCAGATATTAAAATAAAAGATTATCTTATAAAAAAAAATTATATTTGCTGTACTCCATTTTCTCTAAAAGGAATTTACTATATTTTAAGCGCCAAATATAATCTATATAACTTCGTTGAAGATGATATAAATAGGTTTTTTACAGAATTATCAGACTCTATTCATTTGTGGCATGGTGTATTACCAAAAAAATTAAAAGAAATTAAAACTAAAGAAACAAAGTTAAATAATTTTTTTTATAAAAAAGTTAAAAAATATTTTCTTTATCCAAATAAAGAAATGTCTTTAAATATTTTTAATAGATTTCCTAAAAATAAATATCAACTAAAAATATATAATCTTCCAAGAAATATTATTTTTGATAAAAAATTGAAAAACTCAAATATATTTAGAACTGATGGAGAAATAATATTTAGAGAAAAAATTTTAAAAAGTAAAAAAAAAATATTTGGTTATTTCCCTACGTGGCGCCCAGATGGTTTAGAACTCTTTAGAGATGTTAAAGACCTAACCAAATTAGATGAAATCAATATAATTTTAAAAAAAACTAATTCTTTAATGATTATAAAAAAACATATGAATTCTGATAAAAAAGATAAAAATATCTTGTATAATAATAAGATTGAAGAATTAATTAATCATTTGCAAAGCTTAGAAAGTTTTGTTTTTGCAGATTATGATTTTGATTTAAATTCCATATTAGACGTTTGTGATATACTTATAACTGATTATTCTGGTGTGATCTTTGATTTCCTGTATTTAGATAGACCTATAATAACCTATGCCCCAGATTATGAAAAATTTAAATCAAATACCGGATTTATTCTTGATCCAACAAAAAATGACTTTACTTTCTATGTTAATAATTTTGATCAATTAAAAAATCTTATTTTCAATTTTGAAACTAATAATAATAATTTTAAAAATACACATATTAAAAACAGATCAATAATTAAAGATCGAGTTTTCTTAAAAAATTCAGGTATTAAGGAAATAGTTGAATTTATAGATAGTAAGGCTTCATGAAAAAATTGTTAAGAAAATTTATACTTTTTTTGTTCAATGAAAGTTTTTTTTTTGATGATCAAGCCAAACCTATTAAAAAATTAAATAATAAATTTTTAAATCTAAAACCTTTTAAAAAATATTCTTTTGGACAAAAGAATAAAAATAAATCATTTCTAGTTATAAATAGGTCACCTGGAGCTGGTATATTTTCAAATGTTACATTCGTTATTAATTATTTTTTATATTCAAAAAAAAGAGATCTTATCCCAATGGTCGATATGGAGAATTTTCCAACAATTTATAATGAAAAAAATAAGATAAATTATACTCTTAATGCATGGGAATATTATTTTCAAAACTTAAATAAATACAAATTAAAAGATATTTATAAAAGCAAAAATGTTTATTTTACTGACTCTAATTTCATTAAAGGAATGCATCTTGATATAAATACAAATAATTTAAGAAAAAATTTTAGAATAATTAAAATAAAAAAACAATTATTAAAGAAAGAAAAAAATTATTATGACAAAAATTTCTTAAAAACAGATAAAATTTTGGGTGTTCACTTTAGAGGATCAACATATAAAACAGCCCGAGGTCATGCTTTTCCTCCAACAATTAAAATTATGAAAGAGGAAATAAAAAAAGTTTTAAATGAATATAACTATAATAAAATCTTTTTAGTTACCGAAGAAACGGAGTATCTTAGAGAAATAAAAAAAGAGTTTGGAAATATTTGCTATTATTATAATTCTTTTAGAATGAATAAATTAGATTCATTTAAAATATATCCAAGAAAGAATCATAGGTATAAGCTTGGTGAAGAGACAATAATTGAAACGTTAACATTATCAAAATGTGATGGATTAATTTTTATTAAATCAAATGTAATTTCTGCAGCAATTAATCTATCTAAAAAAAAACAGAATAAACATGAATTATTTTTAGGGTATAACTCGAGAAATAAATTTATTGCTAGATGGTTATGGTATATTAAAAGATTATTACCAAAATATATTGGTGGATTAAAAATCATTGAAAAATAATATATGAAAATACTTTATGACTATCATGGATTTTCTTTACAAAAATTTGGTGGTATTTCTAGATATTTCGTTGAATTAAATAAAGAGCTAAATAAAAAAAAAATAAATTCAAAAATTATTGCACCAATCCATAAAAATCTTCATTTAAAAAATTGTGAATTTAATTCAAAATTAAATTTTTATTTAAATAAATATCCCAAATATACAAATCAATTTATCAATAATTATAACTTTTATTTAACAAATTTTATTGCTGCAATCTCTAAGCCACAGATAATTCACCAAACGTATTATTCAAATAAAAGTTTTTATATTAATAAAAAGAATACAAAATTAATTCTTACTGTATATGATCTAATTCATGAAATATTTCATAAAGATTTTGGATTTGATAAAAACTATAGACCAAAATTATTTTCTTTAAAAGACTCAGACCATATAATTTGCATTTCCTATAAAACAAAAATTGATTTAATGGATATTTACAAAATTCCGGAAGAAAAAATTTCTGTAATTCATTTAGCATACACAAAATTTGATGATTTAAGAAAAGATAAAATAATAAATGAGCCTTATTTATTATTTGTGGGATCAAGAAAAAGATATAAGAATTTTTTTATGTTTTTAAAAGGTTTCTCACTATCGAATTCACTCAAAAAAGATTTTAAGATTGTATGTTTTGGTGGGAATAAATTTGATAATAAAGAATTACAATTGATCAATAAACTTGGATTAAATGTAAAGAATATTATTCAAATTGAAGGTGGTGACCAAATTTTATCTAATCTGTATAAAAATGCAGAAGCATTTATTTTTCCTTCTTTATATGAGGGTTTTGGATTGCCCATAATTGAAGCCATGAGTTATGGATGTCCTGTTTTGTTAAGTTCTATAGAGGTATTTAAAGAGATTGCAGATAATTCAGGGTCTTTTTTTGATCCTAATTCACCAGACTCAATTAAGGACAGGATTGAGAATCTTGTTTACTCGGATATAAATAAAGAAAAATTTATAACAAAAGGTTACAAACAAATTAAAAAATTTACATGGGATAACTGTGCAAATAATACTTTAAATGTTTATAAAAAAATTATTTAGCTAATCTGATTTATCTTATTCTTTTTATACCATTCAAAAACCCTAAAAAAGCTATCATAAAAATTTGAAAATTTTTTTAAATTCAAATAACTTTTAACTTTTAAATTATCACCATGTGTATCAAGGACATCTGCTTTATGCATTTCAATTAATTTTATTTTTGTGAAATTTTTTTTATTAAATGTATTTACAATTTTAAGAATATTTTGTGGACTATTAGAGCAAACATTAAAAATTTTATGTCCTTTTATATTTTTTTTCATTAATTTTAAGAGAATATCAACAACATCATCTATATAAGTAAAATCACGCGAATGGTTACCGTAATTATTTAGATAAAATACTTTTTTTTCTGAATGTGCCTTAAATAGTTTCATCATAAACATATCTGGTCTTCCCCACTCACCAAAAACTGTAAAAAATCTTAAACCAACTAAATTTAAGTTATCTAAGTTAGAATAAAGTTCAGCATTTTTCTCATTTAATTTTTTAGATATTGCATAAATATTTTTTGGCTTCAATTCTTCAGTTTCCTTTAATGGGAATTTTTTACTATCACCATAAACTGAACTAGATGACGCATATAACATTTTTTTTACACAAAGCTCTTTGGCTAAATCAATTATATTTAAAAAACCAAAAATGTTGGTCTCAATATATTTTTTTGGTTTGATAAAAGAATACCTCACACCAGCTTGAGCTGCTAAATGAAAAATTAAATCAATTTTTTGATTTTTAAAATCTATTTTTTTTACTTTATTAATATCCTTTTTAATTAAAAAAAAATTTTTAAATTTTTTGAGCTTTAAAAGTCTTTTTTTTTTATAATTTACTGAATAATAATCATCTAAATTATCAATACCTACGACTCTATGATTTTGTTCTAAAAGCTTATGAGCTAAACTAAAACCAATAAATCCTGCCACACCTGTAATTATAATTTTCATTATATTTTTTGTAAATTTTTTAAATATTTATATATAAATATGAATAAGACTAATAATTTATTTTGATTATTATCTAATCTAATACTTATTTCCTCAAAAAAATGGTCTCTAAATTTAATTGTACTTGAAAAACCTCCACGTCTGAATATACCAAAGAGTTCACTTTTTTTAGTTCCTACCCCTTTAAGTTTATTTTTAACTATCATCCTAAAAAAATAATCATAATCAGCAGAATACTTATATCTCAAATTATACAATCCAACTTTTTTGGCTGAATTTGTTTTGATAAAAAAACCAGTTGAATGACTAGAATAAAATCCCCAACTCCAGAAAATTTTATAGGGTTTGTATCCATGCAAAACACCCCAATGTTTTTTTACTGCTCCAAAAAAAAAATCTTTGTCAGGAAAATTATAAATATATTTATTAAGAATAGTAAGTGCACCATCAGTAAATTTATCATCTGAATTTAAAAATCCCAAATAATCACCTTTTGCAAGCTTCATTCCTAGATTGAAGGCATCATAAATACCTTTATCTTTTTTACTTATCCAATAGTCAATACTTTCTTCATTTTTTTTTATTATCTCTAAAGTTCTATCTGATGACCCTCCATCAATCACTATATGTTCAAAATTTCTATAGCTTTGAGATTTAAGGCTTTCTATTGCTTCTTCCAAATATCTCTCATTATTTAGAACTACCGTTATAATAGATATCAATGGTTCATTTTTTTTACTTTTTTTAAAAAAAGCTTTTGTTCTTAACCCTCCTTCTTGATCTGCGTCTTTAATTTGTTCTATACTTTTAAATAATTGATCTTTAATATTCATAATTGTACATTCTAAAAATAATTTTTTTTAAATTTACTCTTGGTTTCCAATCTAATTTTGATTTTATTTTTTTTATATCTGCGTAATTTTGATTAATATCGAACTTCCTTTTTTTTCTTTGATCAGAAACTACAAATTGTTTATAATTCAAATTTTTGAGCAAAAAAGCTTCTTTTAATACATTTTTTAACGAATGAGTTTTACCAGATGCAATAACATAATCATCAATTTCTTTACTCGTTAGTATTTTATGACAAGCCTGCACAAACTCAGGGCCCCATCCCCAGTCTCTTTTAATATTAATATTTCCTAATTTAAGTTTTTTTCTTTTATTACTTTTTAAATAATCAATTATTTTTTTAATTACATATTCTTTTGATCTTAAAGGTGACTCATGATTAAAAAAAATTACTGAACACACTGGTATTTTAAACATTTCACGGTATGATTTTATTATTTCAAATCCAATTAGTTTAGAAAGGCCATAAGGACTTACAGGTTGTTTAAATGAATTTTCATTTTTTTTACTTCTATTTTTATAATTTCCAAATATTTCACTAGAACTTGCATACAAAAATTTACTCTTAATTTTTTTCATTCTTATATGCTCAAGAATTGGTATTATAGGTTGTATCTGAGAATTATAAGTCATTTCTTGATTTGAAAAAGATTTGAAAACATTAGACTGTCCACCTAGAAAATAAATTTCATCATAATTTTTTTTAAGTAAAGAGTCCAATTTTTTAGGGTATTTAAAAATTTTTATTTTTCTTTGAATTTTTAGTAATTTTAAATTCTTAAATTTTAAACTTTTTGATACTCCATCTACCTTATACTTTTTTTTGATTAAAAAATTTGCTAAATAGGATCCATCCTGACCACCTATACCAAATATTAATGCTTTTTTTATTTTCATTTTGTTTTTATATTAATGCTCATATCTTTGCTTTGAATAAATTTATTTAATCTCGAAATTATGTTTTTATGATTAGACTCTGTAAAATTTTTCATCCAATATAAATAAAAGTTTTCTGAGAACTGATTATCCCATTTTTTAAAAGTTTCTATTAATTTATTTTGGTCAATTAACCAATTTTTATCATTATAAAAATGTCTAATAAAATAATATCTATATATATCATCAAAATTAATGATTCTTTTTTTTAACTTAATATTTTCTAAATCATTCAAGGTTATAATATATTCTTCAAGATTTTTTGGACTTAACGAAAAATTATAATTAAAATGCGGATTATTTTTTGAAGCATTAATTACCATGGGCCCATTTATAAGAGCAAATTCTAAGGCAGCTGTACCATGTACCGTCAAAACAAAATCTATGTTTTCATCTTTAATTTGATGTAAAGAATAATTATTTGAAATTTTTTTTATTTGAGGATTTCTAATCAAAAATTTATTAACTATACCCTCTGTTATCTTATGAAAATAAGCATACTTTCCTGTATAATCTGGTCTCAATTTTATATACCAACTATATCTATTATTTTTTTTTGAATAATCTCCTAAGAATTTTAACCATTCATAAAAATCAGGAAAAATTCCATTTCCATAAAAATGTACTGCATCAAAAAAATCATGAGGTAAAATTAAAACTTTAATTTTTTCATCTTGTGCAATTTCACTTTTATAATTTTTTTTATTAAATGGAGAAATCTTTACGTTTCCAAAAAAACCAGCATTTGTTGTTATTTTTCCTGCAGTTCTATTTTGAAGTGTTTCTTTTGCTTTATTAATTCCGTTTTGTTGTGTTTTTTTATCTAAATTTTCAAAAATTTTTTCATATTCATTAGTATTAGCATGCATTCTAAACTGATACTTATTTAATTTAATAACATGTCTGCTTGTACAACCAAAAGCATCAATATTGTTATGAATAGCAATCCTTAACGGGATAGCGTAAGAATAAACTGAATGAGATGCTATAATGGCTTTAATTTTATTTTCTTTAAAATATTCTATCCAAAATTCACATAAACCCAAAAATTCCTCAGAAAAAATATTGAATTCGTCTGATTTTATATCAATGGTAGGTTTATTTTTTGCTTTTAAATAAGTGTCATATAATAAATCTCCAACTAATATACCTTTATAATTAATTTCAAGAATATCATTTTTATTGCTTATTTTTTTAAAAATCTCTTTTTTTATTAATTTTGCATCATTTAAATTTCTTTTAGAAATATTTGGTTTTAAACATGACAATGATCCAAAAGAATTGTAAATTTTATGATTAAAAAAATTTATCTTTTTTGATAAGTACCATTTTATTTTAATGAGATAATTTGGAAATGCAGGAGCTGATAATATTGTATAATTAAAAAAGGGTTGGATACTTGCATTATATCTATTAGATAAAACGTTAGCTAAGTATGAAAAAGCAACATGAGTAGATTGAAAAGCATTAAATTCAACTAATATTTTTTCATCAGATATGATTTTTGTAAAATACTTTTTATTGTGCTCTACATAGCTTTTGATGATTTTATTATTTATTTTTTTAAAAAGGCTCAATTTTGTTTATTTAAGTTTTTATGGACTATTAAAATAATATATTAAATTTTTAATTAATTATAATATACTTATTTATGCCAATAAAACATAAAATAAAAAAATCATTTCAAAAAAAAATAAAAACTCTGAAATTAAAGAAAAGAGTATGTCCAGTTTGTAACTCTGTGAAAAGAACTAAAATTTTAGATATTAATAATTGGAAAAAAATTGATTCAAAAGGGAATATTTATCTTATAGATAAACGATACTGTTTGTGTAAATCCTGTGATCTTGTTTATACCAATCCCACAGTGAACCCAGTAATATTTGATAAATTATACGAAAATTCAATTGTGGGATCTTTTACTAATCAAAAAAGTATAAAAAATAAAAAGAAAACTCTAACTTTTGATGCAATTTCTAAAAAATTTATAAAAAAAAATATCAATATTTTAGAAGTTGGGTGTGGAAGTGGTATTATGTTAAAACATCTTCATCAAAAATATGGGTTTAAAAAAAAATATTTGAATGGAATAGAACCTTCTAAAGAAATCTTTAAAACATTAAAATCAAATAAGAGTTTTGAAATTCAAAATATTTTTTTAAGTGATATAGATGATAAAAAAAAATATGACTTAATAATAATGGATAATGTTTTTGAACACTTTGAGTATCCAAAAAAATCATTAATCAAGATTTCTAAAATTTTGTCTAGCAATGGCTTAATATATATTTCGATCCCTAATTCTGAAAAAATTAAAAACTTAAATAATGATCCTTTTAATCATACATGTAATTATAATTTAGATAATATAAGAATTTTACTTAATAATCATAATTTCAAAATAATGAAATTTAATAAAAATTTAAATCAAATAAATCTAATTGCTAAAAGAAATTCAAATAAATTATTAAAATTTAAAAATAACAAAAATTTTATAAAAAAATTAAAAGCTAAAATTAAAAAAGTTAAAATTGATATAAAGAATTTAAATTATAAAATTAAAAAAATCAGAAGATTAATTATATCTAAAAATAAAAAATTGGTCATCTTTGGAGCCGGTAATTATTCACTCTGGATTTTGGACTTACTTAAATTAAATAGATATATAAAATATGGAGTAGATAATAATTCAATATACCATAACAAAATAAGAAATAATATAATGATTCTAAATCCTGCTAAACTAGTTAAAAAAGATTATGATTTTATTTTAGTTTTATCTGCTGCTTTTAAAAAAGTTATATCAAAACAAATTATAAAAATGAAAATAGAAAAAAATAAAATTTTAACTTTTTAAATAAACTTTACTTATATACGTAATATCTTCTTTATTATTTTAACAACTTTTATTAAATCTTTTCTTGATAGGTTATTATGAATTGGTAAAGAGATTGATTGTTGATCATATAATTCTGAATTTGGAAAATTAAAATTTTTGTTTAAACAATATCTTCTAATGTATTTAAATTTGTAAATTGGAATATAGTGTTGTTGTAATTTTAATCCTAATTTAAAAGCCTTTTTAAAAAAATTTTCTTTGCTTATATTAAATTTTTTAAAATTTATTTTTAAAATATAAAGATGATATGCATTTAAGTTATACTTTTCATTTTGTGGGATTGCTATATCTTTAAAGTCTCTAAAATGTAAATTATAAAATTTAGATATCAGATTTCGTTTTTTAATTTTTTTATCAAGCTCCTTTAATTGATATCTACCTAGAATAGATTGAAAATCTGTAAGTCGATAATTGTATCCTATTTCATTTATTTGATACTTCCACATGTATTCTTTTTTATTCCTTTCAATACCATGTGATCTAAGTAATTTACATTTTTGATATAATTTTTTATTATTTGTTAGGATAGCTCCACCCTCTCCAGTAGTTATATGTTTCACTGCATGAAAACTAAGTGTAGCAATTTCACTAAAGTTAGTTGAATATGAAATTTTTTTATTAAATCGTGATCCTATAGAATGACATTTGTCATTTACTATTTGAAATTTGTATCTTTTTTTCAATTTACATAGTTTACTCCAATCAGCTAATGATCCACCTAGATCTGTTACTACAACAGCTTTAATTCTTTTTTTTTTTCTATTAAAGTCTTTTAAACATTCCCCAAGTTTATCAATATCTAAATTGTTATTTTTTAAACTTATATCAATAAAATATGGTTTCGCTTTGTTATAAATTATGGAATTGCAAGAGGCAACAAAAGTTATAGGTGTACAAACTACGATGTCTTTTTTTTTCCAACCTAAACTTTTTCCAGCCAGGTGAAGAGCAGCTGTTCCACTCGAAACAACTAAACAATATTTACATTTGAATTTTTTAGATAAAGATTTTTCAAATTTTTCAACTTCCTTCCCTTGAGTAATAGATTTTTTTTTTAGAATGCTTAAAACTTTATTAATTTGAAGTTTTGAAATAGTAGGTTCACCGTAATTTAGCATTTTAAAAATTACTCATTTTTTAAATTAAATTCAGTCACTTGTTTTTTTAATAATTGTTCTTTCAAATAATCCACGTTATCAAAACTGTTATAAGAAAAAATTTTACTTTTATTATTTGAATTTTTTTTAGGATTAATAATAAAATAATCTTTTTTTTCAGTAGTATAAAGTGAGTCATGAACTGTTATCATTTCTTCATGTAATTTTTCTCCTGGTCTTATACCTATCATCTTGATTTTTTTATTTTTGTCTATTGCTTTTACTAAATCAAGAATTCTATATGAGGGTATTTTGGGAACAAAAATTTCAGACCCTTTCATATTTTTTAAACAAGTGATTACAAATTTTACTGCTTCCTCTAATGTAATACTAAATCTAGTCATTCTTTTGTCGGTTACCGTAAAATATTTTTTATTTTTTTGTTTTAAAAATAATGGCACAACAGACCCTCTGCTTCCAAAGACATTTCCATATCTTACAACTGATAATATTGTCCTTTTTTTACCTTTAAATAAATTAGCCGATACGAATAGTTTATCTGCTGCTAATTTGGTTGCTCCATAAAGATTTATTGGAGCACATGCTTTGTCAGTACTTAACGCAATAACTTTTTTAATATTTTTTTCGAGACAAATCTGAATAACATTTTGTGCTCCCAATATATTTGTTTTAATAGTTTCAAAAGGATTGTATTCTGAAGTTGGTACTTGTTTAAGCGCTGCTGTATGTATAACGATATCAATATCCTCCTGGATAGCTGATCTTAATCTATCAATATCTCTAACGTCTCCAATGAAAAACCTAAATTTTGAAATGTTTTTTTTGACAAATTCAATCTCTTTTAATTTTTCTTGTTTGTATTCATCCCTGCTAAATATTATTATTTTTTTATAATTTTTTCTTTTTATTAAGTGTTTAATAAATTCTTTTGAAAAAGAACCAGTGCCGCCTGTTATAAAGTAGTTTAATTTTTTATTCATAATTTTTTATTTTTTATAATAATGTTCTATAATTGAGATAACATTTTTTGCACCAAAAGACATGTTTTTTAGTTTTTTATGATTATTTTTTTTACTTAATTTTATTAATTTTTGATAACTAAAATGATTGGCAAAACCTTGATTAATTAAATAATTAATATCTTTTTTTCTATTTTGATCATCATTGTATAAAAAAATTGTGGGTTTTTTTTGAAGTGCGATTGCTTCATGCACACTGTTACCAAACCTAGAAATAACACCTTTTGAGTTTAAGATAATATCAAAATAGTTTGTAGGATTTATAAAAAAATCTATCTTATTTTTTTTTAAGGAGTCCTTAATTGAAGATTTAACAAAAGGTCCTAGAACAAATACTAATTTTTTATTTTTACTTAATTTAATTAAATTAGAATAGATCGTTTTATTCATTTGAAATGTTCCTCCTGTTAAAATTACAAAATCGTATTGATATTTAGGTCTACATATTTTCCAAATTAAATATCTAAAAATAATCTCCCTATCTAAAATTAAAAATTTAGATCCAGATAATTTTGAATATTTTGGTCTTCTTAAAGCTGGTATAATAGATACGTCTTTTTCATTTTTGGCAAAGTTATCAATAATAATTTTTGGTTGGCTTGTAAAAACTTTTTGAATCTTTGTAAAAAATTTTTTAGGAATATCAAAAATATATATCACATTTAATTTTTTTTCATTGGTAATTAATTTTTTTTTTAATTTGGCTAAATCATATTCATTAGTAACTAAAATTATTTTTGGTATCACGGATAATCTCTCAGATATCTCTCTTTTAAGTACTAAAGATCTTTTATAATGACCTAATCCTAAAAATTTATTCTTTGTAGTAATTATGTAAATTTTTTTTTTTACTTCAAAATTTATATTTTTTTGGTGAACGTGCGAATTAATAAATTTATATTTTTTGTTTGCTATTAGATTTTCATAATTGAATTCAATATTTTTTTTTTTACAAATTACAAAAATTAAATTAAAAAAATCCAAATCAGATTGTGTATCTACAGACATTCTAATATTTTTATTCAGATCTTTATTTTCATAGGGAATTGTCATGTACTTGTATTTTTGAAAATTATTTCTTAAATATAAAGAAGGATGTTCTTGAAGTTTTTCATTATTACAGTTTAAATTTATATTTTTCCAAATACTTTTCTTTGATAGTAAAATTCCTTCATGTTGTAATTTTTTAATTGATATTGAAAAATCATAATTTTTAAGCTTAAATTTTTCAAAAATTTTATTTAAAAATCTAAAATCGATTATTGGGCAATCCCCAGAAATAATAAGCAAATTTTTATTTTTAATTTTTTTTGATAAAAAAAAAATTCTTTCCACCACTTTATTTTCATTTTTGTGAAAATAAAATTTCAAATTAGGATATTTTGAAATTAATTTTTTCTCAAAAATTTTATTTTTGCTGTAAGTTCCTGTTGCAATATAGATTTCATTAATATTTTTATGTCGGTAAATATTATTTATAGTGTGCTCAATAATAAATTTATCACCTATTTTTTTAAAATGTTTGCCCCTAAGTCTTGAAGATGAATTTCTACACAATATTAAGGCTGATATTCTCACTAGATTTTTTTAACCTTGAAGTTCGTAAATTTTATTTTTGAATAAATGTTTGTGTAGTCATCATATGTCCAATTAAGACTTGGTTTGGTCCAGTTCTCCCCATATAAACTTTTAAGATATTTCTTAAAATGAAATGGAATTTTTATTTTTGTTTTTTTGTAAATTATTATTTGTTTTTTATGCACATATTTTTTAGAAATCCTCAAAATGTTACTTCCTATAATCCAATAATAATAATTTTTTATTAGTTTTTTAACTTGTAAATCCAAAGCATTATCAATCGTTATTTGATATATAAATTTTTTTCCAAATTTTTCTTTATCAACATCAATTATTCCAAGTTCTATTTTACTAAATTTTTTACTAGATTTTAAAATTTTTAATATTTTTTTTAAATCATTAAAATCAATGGCTAGATCAATATCATATGATTTAAGCAAATCTTTGTCCCTGACAATACTCAATAACGATGAGTGGTCTAAATAATAATTAATTTTATTAACAGAAAATAAATTTATTAAATGACGAAATTTTTTAAATAAATTTTTATTTTTAATATTGTGCTCATGAATTTTTGAAATAGGATATATAAAAATTTTCTTTTTGCTTATTTTTTTCTTTATTAAAAAATTGTAAATTTCGCTTGACCACATGCTTGCGATATAAATATGATCATAACTAACTTTGTTAAGAATTTCAGGGGCATATATTTTGAATTTCTTTAGATTATTATTGATTTTTTTTTTGTCAGAGTCAATAAAACCCAAAATTTCATATTCATTTTTAATCTTCTTTAAAACTTGTTCTCCATAGTATCCTGCACCATAAATAAATATTTTTTTCATATTCTGGATGACTTTAAATAGAATTTAGCTTTTATTTTCCAATTTTTTTCATAAATATAACTCAAATACTTCTCTGAGTGTGCCGGAATATAAATTTGAATATTTTTATAATTTACTATTTTACAAGGGTATATCAAATTAAGAGGAACTTTTTTTAGATTAATTCCACATGAATGAATGAAATTTTTTTCAAATTTTCTGTAAATAAAATCTATTAATGCAGGTTCATTTTTTTGAATATCTTTATTTGAGCTACTTAAGTAATATTTGTTATATCTCTTTTTATTAAGTAAAATATTTTTTTTATTAATATAAATATTTTTTTTTTTACAAATTTTTTTTATAATGAATTGTAATTTTCTATAATCATTTATATCAACTGAAATATCTACATCTGATAATTCAGATAAAAATTGTTTTCTTTTTATTGCCAATAAACTTGACCTATCTAACCAGTATTTAATATTTTTATCATTCAGCTCTTTAATCAAAATTTTTAATATTCCCAATATTCTGTTTTCACGAATTATGAGTTTATTTTTAGATTGTTTAAGCTCTATATTTTGAAATATCCTAATATCTATATTAATTTTTAAATTTTTAAGCTGTAATAGCTGTTCGTCAATATATCTGCCAGCTAAATATATCTTTTTAATTAAAATATTTTTCTTAATTAAATCATTAGGTGTTATAACTTTTTTTCCTAAACATTTCTTGATTTTATTATCATTATCTAAAAATAAAACATTCTTTAAATTTAATTTTCTTAAAACTAATCTTCCATAGTAACCGCAACCAAAGATTAAATTATATTTTATTTTCACTATTTTAGATTTTTTTTAATTTTCAATAAAATCAAATCAGATAGCTTAACTAATGATTCTTCAAAATTATTATTTATTAAAATATTAGGATTTTTTGGATATTCAGCCTTAATTTCCCTTCCTACTAGTTTTTTTTTTGAAAAATATAATTTTTTTTTTTTGTTATCTATAATTTTTTTGATTGGTGATTTAATGTATATTTCAATATATTTGTTCTTATTTTTTTTTCTGTTTAAATGCCTAACATCATCAAACATTGAAACTGTTGCAAATACAACATTTATTCCCTGATTTACTAGAAAATTGCTTAATTTTGAATAACTGTATGCAATTTTTTTTCTATCAGAATATTCAAATGAATTTAAATTAAAAATTTTTCTTAAATCATCACCATTAAATAAAGCAGTTGGTCCTATTATCTTTCTTAATGGCTTTATTATTTTCTTTGCTATAGTACTTTTTCCCGAACCAGAGACACCTGTAATCCAAATTAAGTAAGTTTTGTTTCTCTTTTTTTTATAAATTTTATTTTTCATTAATTTTCCCATTTTCTATTATAAAAATTTTACTATTATTTAAAAAATTTGATTCTCGATGATTTACAAAAATAATTGATAAATAAGAAAATGTTTTCAAAATGTTTTCAAAAATAATCTTTTCATTATTTAAATCTATCGAATTTGTTGCCTCATCAAGTATTAATATATTTGGCTTATTATATAACGCTCTTGCAATCGCTAGTCTTTGTTTTTGTCCATCTGATAATTTATTTCCTTTTTCGCCAATTTCTAATTCTAGCTTATTTAAAAATTCATCCATATTTACTAAGGTGATCAATTTTTCTATTATTTTGATCTCATCATTATTCAAATCATTAATTGGTTTTAAAGCAATATTTTCAATAATATTTGAGTCAATAAAATAATTTTCACTTTTTACAAACGATAAATTTGTTACAACTGGTCTGCTGTAATCATGATCTTTGTCGTTAATTTTAACTTTGCCCGATATTGGTTTAAGTAATCCTGATATAATGTTTAATAATGTAGTTTTACCATTTCCACTTTTACCCTGTATTAAAATATTATCACCCTTTGAAATTTTTAGGTTTATTTTATCTAATACTTTTTTATCACCGAAATTATGAGATATGTTTTTTAATTCTAATGTCTTAAATTCTTCAGAATAATTTTCATAATTGATTTTTTGTTTATATTTATTTGTTTCTATTAATGTATTTTCAATTAAATTAAGTGTGGGTTTAGCATACTCTATTTTTTGATATTGACCTAAAATTCTAATAAAAGATGGTACTAATTTTAAAAATGCAGCGCCTATCAAAGCCAAAGATGGAATAATATCTATCATTTTTATATTTAAAACGAAAACTATAAAAAATAGCAATGAAAGCACTCCAACTACTAAAATTATCTCTAAAATTAATTTAGGCAAAAGACTAATAAAATTAATATTCAAATTTACAAAATTCAATTTTTCTAGTGATCTTGAATATCTTTTCAAAAAAAACATTGCTTTATTATAAATTTTAATTTCTCTTATAAGTTCTACGCTCTCTCTTAAAAATATTAATGTTTTTCCAGTTAAAATTAATCTTTTTTTAGAATAGGTTTTTAATTTGGTTTTTGAATAAAGGTATAATGGATATAAAAATAAAATAGAAAATAATATTGAGTATGCGGAAATTGTTGAAAAACTTGAAATTAATAAAATGATAAGGCCAATACTTACTATTACATCTTGTAATAATATAAAAAAAGGGATGATCATTTGTTTAAGAAGCATTTTTGGTTCGCCATTTATATTTCTCATCATAACTGAACTATTTGTCGTGAGAAATTTATCAATTGGGATGCTTAAATAATTTCTTAATAGTCTGATTTGTAGATTCTTAGAAATATTTTGTGTAATTTTAACTTTATACCAACCAAAAAAACCAAGTAATAAATTTTTAATAACGAAAATTAAAGCAACTCCCACACAAAAAAATACCAAAGATTCATAATTTTCATCATTATTTGAAAATAAAATTTGGTCTATTAAATCTATATTAGTTTTTTCTTTTGAAATTAATAAATTTATAAGAGGAAATACTGACCCAATACTTAGCGCCTCAAATAAAGAAACTAAAAAAATTATAATAAATATATAGAAAAATAAGATTTTTTTTTCTTCAGCAAAAATAAATTTAAGTTTTTTAATCATCAATGATCCAATTTTTCCATTATTTCATAAATATTTTTTAAATCTGATAGTTTAGGAAGAATTTTCTTAAAATTTTTCTTAATAAAAATGCTTTGTATCATTCTATCTATACCTGGCTTTAATTTTTCTTGTGATAAATCTACTTCTAGCTTTTTATTAATACTATAGAAATTATTCCTTTTTACTAAATTTTTAATTGAGTATAATTTTTCTAGGGGATTTAATTCCAAAGTAGACCGAGGTAAGAAAAAAATTAATCTTATTTGATCAACTGCATTAAAAACAAAATTAATAGTTCCATTGCATTTGTTATTTTTTATTATTAAAGTTGAAACCGATCTTCCAACAAAATTTTTTTCCACACTTAGGTTTCCACAAATATAATTAATTAAATCTAACCAATGAGAAGATATAAAATATTTTAATTTACCATTCATCTTATTTCCATATCTTTTTTTAATTCTTTTATTTTGCTCAGGTATTGTAATTGTGAAATTGAATTTTTTAACTTTGTCTACTTCTTTTTTAATAATATTAATTGTTTCAAAGAATCTTCTATTATACATTACGTAAATTTTTTTATTATGATATTTAGAAATTTTAATCAAATTATTCAAAGATTTTAATGAAGTTGCTACAGGTTTCTCAGAGAATATATTTGCTTTAGAATACTTTATTATTTTCAATAATTCTGGCTCGATTTTATCCCAAGTAACTAATAAAAAAATAAAATCAAATTTTTTTGATTTCATAACTTGAGTTAAATTATTTTCAGCGTATTCAATATTATATTTTTTTTGTAAAAAAATTGCTTTATGTAATGATTTTTTGCTTGAACATATAGTGTCTATTTGAATCTTATTTTTAAAAAAAACTTTTAAAAAAATCTCAGCTTGTCTCCCTGTGCCAACTAGTAGAATTTTAGTTTTTTTTTTCAAAAAAATACTTTTCCCAACTTTTCTTAAAATCATTTCCATTCAAAAGACCATCAACGTCACATTTATCACACGGAGAAAAATTACGATTGTTATTTAATAGCATCTTTCTAGCTCTATTAACTAATTCTGAATGCCATATGTCATAAACATTTTGTTTTTTTGCATTTCCTATAATTTTTTTTTTTGCCCAGTCATTTGAACACAACAAACAGTCACCATTATAGTCTATAAAAAGTTTGAACATTGGATAATTACAACCTTGTTTTAATGGTAATTCTTTAATTTTTTGGCCTTGTCCAATCCTTGAATAATCAACTGAACCTGCTCGATTATTCAAAACGAGGCCAAAGTCATTTTTTTTACCTAAATTTCTATGTCTTACAAAAAATCTTTCTTCGGATAAGTTAAGTTTTTCTCTAATTTCTAAAAACTTTTTTTCATTTTTTGGATTGGTATATAGACTTACTCTAATATTATACAAACCATTATCAAAAAGTTTTTTTGCAGTATCAAAATCTAAATAATCACCATTTGTAACAATTTCTAATCTATTTTCTGGAAAGGTCTCTTTATAGAGACCAACTATTTCAACTATATTTTTATGAAGTAGTGGCTCACAAAAACCTGAAAAACCCATTCTTCCTGCATAATTATTTTGTTTAAGCTCTCTTAGCATTTTTTTAAAAAAATCTATGTCTAGATACTCGTCTAAATTTGGATAAAGTTCTTCATCTACTCTAGGGCAGAAAGCACATCTCCTATTGCAAGATCCATGAATGTTCAATTCTATACTTGAAAAAATTGGATATTTAAATTTATTATTTTTTTGTAAAACCAAATTTTTTTGGTTAAATTGATCTTGTCTGTTTATATTTATATCTGTAATTTTTTTATTCATAGTTGCATTTAATAATATATTATGTTCAAATTTTGAACATAATTAAATAATAATTTTTTAATATGAATAATAAAAAGTCAGATAATAACGATTTTCTTCAAATTTTACGGTTTTTAGATAAAGTTCCAAATAGTACTCAAAGGAATATCTCTAAAAACTTGGGTTTAAGCTTAGGAAAAATTAATTACACTCTTAAAGCTTTAAGACAAAAAGGATATATAAAACTAAATAATTTTAAAATAAATAAAAAAAAAAGAAATTATCTATATATTTTAACTCCAAATGGAATTTTTCTTAAAAGCAAACTTGCTTATAAATTTATGAAAATAAAGTTTAAAGAATATGAAGAGTTAAAAAAAGAAGTTGAAAGTTAAATGATGATTAATAAAAAAGATATTATCACAATAATTTTAGCAAGAGGTGGTTCTAAAGGTTTAAAAAATAAAAATCTGAGGAAGCTCAATGGTAAGCCCTTAATTTATTATCCTATAAATGCTGCAAAAAATTCAAAATATATTGGTAATATAATCGTTTCAACTGACTCTAAGAAAATTGCGTATGTAGCAAAAAAATTTGGAGCAGTAGTTCCATTTATTAGGCCAAAAAAATTGTCAGGGTCTTTTGCAACTACAGAGAAAACGCTACAACACGCATTGATTAATTATGAAAAATTAATAGGCAGAAAATTTAAGATTTGTGTATTTCTAACTGCTACGGACATTTTTAGAAAAGTATATTGGATTGATAAATGTATTGAATACCTTCACAAAAATAAAAAAATAGAAAGTGTATTTTTTGGATATAAAACTTCAAAGAATTATTGGGAGTATAAAAATGGAAAATGGATAAGATTAAAAAAATGGATGAGAGTTTATTCATCAAGACAAATCAGAAAAACTATTGTGAGAGAAGATACGGGTTTAGCCTGTGCTAGCAGATCAGAATTATGGAGAAAAGGTAGAAGAATTGGTGATAAAGTGAAAATATTTACAAATGAAGATAGCTTTTCTCATATTGACATTCACACGTTGGAAGATTTAAAGCTTGCAGAAGCTGCAAATAAAATAAGAAAAATTAAATGAAGAAAGTTTCAATAATTATCAGAACTAAAAATGAGGAGAGATGGATACTCTCATGTCTAGAAAAAATTTATTCACAATCTTATAAAAATATTGAAGTAATTGTTGTTGACAATTATTCAAAAGATAAAACTATTGAGAAAATTAAAAAATATCCTGTAAAAGTTTTAAGAATTAAGAAATTTTTACCAGGAAAGGCTATTAATCTTGGTATTAAAAAAAGTTCTGGGGATATTATTGTTTGCTTGTCCGCTCATTGTTTGCCCGTAAAAAATACTTGGTTGAATAATTTGATTAGGCCTTTAAAAAATAAAAAAATTGCTGGTGTTTATGGAAGACAACAGCCAATGTCTTACTCTTCTGTACTAGATAAGCGAGACTTAATTACTATATTTGGATTAGATAAAAAAGTGCAAATTAATGATCCTTTTTTTCATAATGCAAATAGTGCTTTCAGAAAAGATTTGTGGGAAAAAATACCTTTTGACAACAAAGCAACTAATATTGAGGACAGAATCTGGGGTAAAAAAGTTATATCTAAAGGGTTTAAAATTATCTATGAACCTAGAGCAAGTGTTTTTCACTGGCATGGAGTACATCAAGATTTAGATCCCATCAGAGCATCAAATGTTGTTGGTATCATAGAAAATCTTGATAGTGAGCTTTATAAGTATGATCCTCAAAAAATTGAAGATTTAAATATCGCAGCAATTATTCCAATAAAAGGAAAAAATATAAAATTAAAAAAAAAAGATATCTTAAAATATACAGTTGAAAATTTGAATAAATCCTCACTAATAAAGAATATTTACTTAACAACCGAATCAAGTGTAACAGCAAAATTAGCCAAAAAATATAATATAAAATTAATTAAAAGATCAAAAAATTTATCAAAGCAATCGTCAGATTTATTAAGTGTTTTTAAGCATGCTCTAAAAGAGATAGAAAAAGTATCAGATTTTCCTGATCTTCTTATTCTTTTAACCGAACAGTATCCTTTTCGAGAAGATAATTTATTCAATAATATGGTAAAAAAGCTTGTAATTGAAGGATTGGATATAACCTTTGCGTCAAAAAAAATAAATGGTGGTGTTTGGTTAAAAAATAAAAAAGGTTCACATGAAATGATAATTGATGGATTAACTCCCAATAAGAGAAGGAATGAAATTGCTTTAAGATCGTCCATCGGTTTAGGTTGTGTTGTTAGACCAAATAATATTAGAGAAGAAAATCTATATAGTGGAAAAATTGGTTTTTATGAAGTTAAGGACCCTGTTTCACTTATAAGTATTAGAGAAAATTCTGTAAAAAATTTAACCCGAAAACTTTTGAATATTTATAAATAAAAATGAAAAAAAAAATTAAAATTGGAATAATTGGATGTGGAAGAGTTACTGAACACTACCATAATATAATCTCAACCAAAATTGATCGAAGCAAATTTAAGATACATGTAGTTTGTGATAAAAAAAAAAATAACTTGAATAAGTTTGTAAAATTATTCAATTGTAAGGGTTATTATGATTACAAAAAGATGATAAGTGAAAATTCCTTAGATATTGTATTTGTACTAACACCTTCAGGAAGTCACTATCAAATTGTAAAATTTCTTTTAAAAAACAAAATTAATGTCTTGTGTGAAAAACCTTTAACACTTTTACTTAATCAAACCTTAGAATTAGAAAAATTAGCAAAAAAAAATAAAGTAATTCTATCAGTAGCTTTCCAAAATAGATTAAATCCAGCTGTAGTTTTCTTAAAAAAGTGTTTAGATGAAAAAAAATTAGGTAAAATTGTAAAAGCTTCTATAAGTTTATTGTGGTGTAGATACCAAAATTATTATGAAGATGATTGGCATGGTTCATGGAAAATGGATGGAGGTGTAATCAACCAACAAGCTATCCATTATATTGATATTTTAAGATGGTTATTTGGGCCTGTTAATGAGGTATTTTGTTATATGGGTAATAGAATTAACAGATTAGAAGCAGAAGACACTGCTGTTGCTACTTTAAAATTTAATAATGGATCCTTTGGGACAATTGAAGCAACGACGGCTGCAAGACCTGTTGATATTCATGCATCATTATCGGTAGTTGGTTCTAAAGGAACTATAGTATTAAGTGGCTTGGCTTTGAATAAAATTAGTAGAATAATAGGTTTTAAAAATCCAAACAAAATTATTAAGAAAAACTCTGAATACATTAAAAATGGATATGGAAAAAGTCACTATAAATTAATAAATCAGATTATAAAAGACGTTCAAAAAAATAAATCGTCATCTATTATAGGTGCTGGAGAAAGTTATAAAACATCTGCTCTAATCCACGCTATGTACAGTAGTTATGAAAAAAATAAACCAATAAAATTAAATAGTAATTCAACATCAAAAAGGTTAGGTAAGTAATTATGGATAATAAATTCCCTGGTAAAGATATAAGTAATGACGATTTAAAATCAAAGTTTCCACTAGTTGCTAAAAAAAATAAAAATCATAAATCAAAATTCAAAATATCTGGTGTAGAATTTGGAGGAAAAACTATACCAATTTTTGCAGGTCCTAATATGGTGGAATCAAAAAAATTAATTTTTAATGTCGCAGAGAATATAAAAAAAAATAATTGTCATTTTTTAAGAGGTGGTGCTTTTAAACCATTAACCTTTCCATATAGAAGTAAAAATTATAATGAAACTAGAGAAAGAGGAATAGAATGGCTTGGAGAAGTAAAAATAAAATATAAAATCCCAGTAATAACTGAAGTTATGGAAGAAAAATTTATTCCATTAGTTTCTGAAGTTGCAGATATTCTTCAAATTGGTTCAAGAAACATGCAAAATTATCCATTTTTATCTCAATGTGCAAAAACTCAAAAACCGATAATGTTAAAAAGACACTATGGATCATCGCTTAGGGATTGGCTTGGCGCTGCCGAGTATATTTTAAAAGAAGGGAACAAAAAAGTAATACTCTGTGAAAGAGGTGTTGTTGCACCACACACTCACAGGATTACATCACGTTTTTTACTTGATTTACAAGTTGTGCCAGCTGCGAAAGAAATGACACATTTACCAATAATTGTAGATCCATCACATGCAACTTTTTGGAGGCCATGGGTAAAACCAATGGCACTATCAGCAATAGCTGCGGGTGCAGATGGAATTATGATTGAAGTACATCCAAACCCTAAAAAAGCTCTAGTTGATCCATTGCAACCAATCGATTTTAAAGAATTAAAAAAGTTAATGCCAATAATGAATAAAGTCGCAAAAGCGACTTGGAATAAAAAATTATACTAAATTTAGTGTGAATAAAAAAAACTATTCAGCAATTCTAGGCTTGATGCCCTCTAAAGGTGCAAGGTCTCCTAAATTGTGGAACAAGGTCTATAAAAAATTATCATTAAATCATAGAATGATTGCAGTAGATATCAAAAAACAAGAATTTAATAATAAACTGAATGCTTTAATTAATGATAAAAATTTTTTGGGTGGTGCCGTAACAAATCCTTACAAAGAAAAAGTTTTAAAATCACTAAAAAAATCATTTGATAAACAAGTTAAACAGATTGGGGCTATTAACTGTTTATATAGAAATAAGAAAGGAAAAATTTGTGGTGCAAATACAGATGGAGAAGCATCTTTAAAGATATTTATAAAAAAGGTTAGTTCAAAAAAAATTAATAATTTAAGATCTTTTGCAATATTAGGATACGGCGGTGTTGGAAAAGCTTTAGTTACTTATTTTTCTAATCATTTTAATAAATCAAATTTTATGGTTTTTGTCAGAAAAAAAAGAATTAAAAGTTTTAGAAATGTAAAATTTTATAATTGGAGTCAAATTGAACAAAAATTAGAAAAAATTGATGCTTTAATTAATTGTACATCAATTGGTTTCAAAGAAAATAAATCTCCTATTGAAGCTTCTAAATTTTTATTATTAAAAAATTGTAAAATTATTTTTGATGTTAATTATCAGCCCAAGAAAACGAAGTTTCTATCACTTGCAAAAAAAAATAAGATTTTTGCTTTAAATGGATTAGAAATGAATCTGGAACAAGCAGTCTTAGCTTTTAAAAAAACTAATAAAGTTAAAATTTCTTTAGAAAAAATTAGATCAATAATGAAAAAGTGAAAAAGAAATTTAATTCACTAGTTATAATAAGAAAATCTTCATCTGAGATAGATTGGATAATTCCTGTTATGGAAAAAATGAACGAACATGTAAAATTCTATACATTATTTTTAAACCAAAAAGCTTATGAGAGTTTAAAAAAAAATAATATATTATTTAATAGATGGCAAAAAATTTCAAAATACCATTATGTTCAAAATAAAATTGATAGAATTTTTTTCAAAATTTTTAAAATAATGTTTGGTTGGTTTTCTAAAAGTTTAGACAAAGAATTAGCTTTCAAAATTCATGATTTTAAATTTTTAAAAAAAAAATTAAAAATAAAAGATTCAGAGAATTTACATTTTATACTAAATGAATTTCAAAAAACATCTTTTTGGGTAAATTCGATAATAAATAAAGATGATAATATAAAATTATTTTTATTTCCACACACCACTCATATCTATAAATATAGTAAAAGAGAAATAAATGTTTTTAAAAAAAAAAAATCAAAAAAAGAATGTGATGCAATATTTTTAGGAAATAAATTAGATATAGATGTTTGGAAATATCGATTGGATAAAAATAAAATTTATGTTACAGGACACCCGAAATATGACAATTTTTGGCAAAAAACATTTGAAGCTAAATCCAAAAATATAAAAAAAAATAATATTATCCTTGCATTAAAAAATATCACTGATGAAGCATCATTTAAAGCAACCTTATATTATTTAAAAATTATATCTGGGATTGTTAAAAAGAATAAATATTTTCTTACCATAAAATTACCTCCCTACCCTCAAAAAGAATTAATAGAAATTATAAATAATCTAGGTTTTTCAAATAGAAGAAGATACTTTTCTGTTTCAAATGAAAATATTTTTAAATTACTTAAAGGTGCAAATATATTAATAAACTTTAATTTGTCTGCAACATCCCTTGACGCCTTATCAAATGGAGTCCCTGTAATCCAATTGCCAGCAATTAGCAAACTTAAAAAAAGATATGGTAAGAACGACTCAATTTATACTAAATTAAGATTAGTATTTAAAGTTTCAAAAACTGAAAATTTAGAGAGAAAAATTAGTTATATTTTAAAAAATAAATTTAAGAATAAAAAAAATTTTACACAAAATTACTATAAATATTTCCCCAAAAAACAAAAGGCTTCAGAAGAAGTTTCTAAAATAATTTTAAATAAGTTAATTTAATTTAGTTAAAAGATAAAATTGGTTATCAAATTCGTTATTATCTCTTGAAGTGATTTCACGAGTTAAAATATTTAATTTAAAGCCATTTAATTTCGAATAATTAGAGATGAATTCTTCATTAAGAAAATATAAGTGTTGAGGTCCTGCTTTTATTCCATGAGTTATAATTGCTATATTTTGAGATAATGCAGATATTTTTGATAGTGTTTTTTTAAAATCGCTAACATGATCTATTGTATTTTCTAAATAAAACAAATCAAATTTAAAATTAAATTTTTTACTTTCGTCATCGACTTCATTAAATGTTACTAATTTAAAATCTTCAAAATAAGTAAAAATTTTTCTACAATTCTGACCCATATTATTACAATTATAATTCCATGAAAGATTATTATTTTCTATTTTAATTAATCTAATATCAGTAGGGATTTCAAATCTTTTTTTTTGATTTAAAAATTCAAAATATTTGTTTTTTTTTGAAATTTTAATCTTTATTTTTTCTAAAAAAAATAAACAATAAAGAAATAAAATTCTTACCCTATTAAGATTTTTAATTATCAAAACATTAAAAAATGATCTTTCTTTTATAAAATTTTGAAGAATATTTAATTTAAAATTATAATTTTTTTTTGCAAAATTAAATAAAAGCATTAAACCACTAAAAGGACAATTAATTTCAGCATAATTGTTGATTTTATCAATTTTACTGTTTATGCAATTAAATATATTAATTTTTCTATCAATATATTTTTTTAGTCTTTTACTTTGATCGTAAAATAAATTAAATGAACCCCAGCCTACTCTATGTGGTCTTGAATTATAAATTATTTTTACTGTCTTTGGATCAAACCATTTTTTAAAAAAAATTATTTTACACTCATCACATTTTACTAATTTTAAATTTTTTTCAACAAAATCGTCAAAGGGAATACTGTTGTTTCTTGTGTGTTTTTTTTTTAGAATTTCTAAATAAGCATCAGTACGTTTATGAAATGAGTTATTAATATCTTTAGTATTTGTTTTTTTTTCACAGTATGGACATTGTTTATCGACAAAATTCATTTAATTTTTTATTTTAGTTTTAAAACCACCAAATCTTTCTGGAAGAAATGCTTTAACATACCACAAAATATTTGCTAAAAATATATTATTTGAATTGTATCCATTAAAAATAATTGTTTGTTGAATTTTTTTTTTTGCAAAGTGTATCGACATTGCTGAAAAATTTGTATTACTGTGAATTAAATGATCAACTTTAGATAACAATATCATATTCACCAAATTTTCATAACCCAGAAGATATCTATGTAATTTCCTTGGGTAAATAGAAAAGATATCACCGTTGTATCTAAAAGAATTAAATTCTATTAAATTTTCCTTGTAATGATATTTAAATTTTTCCCAAGTTTTTTTTTCCTCAGTCACTAAAAAAATTTTTGAGTCTTTTTTAATTGTGTTATCTAATATAGTTTTAACTTGTTTAAATGTTGGTGGAAAAGGATGATTAGCTGCTTTTTTTTGATCACTCCCTCTAAAATGAACTCCTACAATCCTATTATTTTTAAAATATTTTTTTTTGAAAGATATGGCTTTTTGAATAATTGATTTATTTATTAAACTGCTTGCTAAAACATTTTTATATTCTTTGTACTCTTGACTGTCTATTTTAGAAGTGTCTAGATTACTTTCATCAGAAAATTCATAATTTTTTTTCTTATAAATATCATTTAAATTTTTTTTATAGTATTTACTAAAATAATATCCCCAAGCATTATATGTTTTATTTACTTTTATTTTTTCATTATAAATTGTTGGAAAATTTTCCATATCCACAAATATAGAATAATTTTTTTTTTTTGCATAAATAATATGTTTTATAACATAATGTAAGTTTGAAAACATGCCATGCCATCTATTTCTTTTAATAATATAATTTTTTTTTTTTAATTTATTTTTTGTTGGATATATTTTTTTATGATTAACCAAAACTTTTGGTTTGCTATTTTCAAACAAATATTTTCTAAAAAAATTGATCAATTTATCTATTTAGACTGATTAAAATAATCTTTAATTGTTTTAATAATAAATTTTTGTTGTGATTTTGATAAACTATATGATGAAGGCAATGATATACCATTGTTAAAAATTTTCTCAGAAATAAAATATCTTTTTTTTGTTATTTTTAAATAGTTTGTTTTTTTGTAACAAGGTTGAAAATTTATAGGATAAAATATATCTCTTGTTTGAATATTTTTATCATTGAGATATTTTTTAAGTCCATTTTTTTTTTTTGTAAAAATATTTGAGAACCAATGAACAGGCTTATTAAATTTAACTGGGGCCATAAAACTAATGTCTTTAATTTTAGATAATTCTTTTTTATACAGTTTAAAAATTGTCTCTTTTTTACTTAGAATTTTATTCAACTTATTGAGCTGTATATTTCCTATAGCAGCTTGCATTTCGGTGAACATAAAATTGTATCCAATTGATTCATGCTTAAAAATTCCCTTTTTACTTCTTCCATGATTTTTTAGTTCATACATTTTTTTTTTAAATTTGGGGCTATTTGTTAAAATAACACCACCTTCTCCTGTTGTAATAATCTTGTTTCCATAAAAAGAAAATCCTCCAATCTCACCGATAGTTCCTAAGTATTTTTTTTTGTATTTCGCACCAATTGCTTGCGCAGCATCTTCTATTATTTTTATTTTTTTTTTTGAACAAATTCTTTGTAAGAGATCAAGATTACAACAATGGCCATACAAATGAACAGGGATTACAGCTTTTGTTTTTTTTGAAATAATTTTTTTTAAGTGGTTAATGTCTAAGGATAAATTTTTTTCATCAATTTCACAAATGACTGGAGTAGCTCCAGCCATTATTACTGAATTAACAGTCGCTATAAATGTTACATTTGGAACAATTACCTCATCTCCTCTCCCAATATTGATTGCTTTTAATGCCACATACAAACCATTTGTCCAATTAGATACAGCTAAAGCAAAATTCGATTTAAATTTTTTTGTTATTTTATTCTCAAATTTTTTTGTTTCTGCAGCTTCTGTTAAAAAAGTTTTATTTACAATTTTTTTAATATAATTTGACTCATCTAATCCAATCCAAGGTTCAATTTGAATGATTTTTTTCATATTTAATTACAAACTTTCGTAAATGCTTTTCCTAAACTTTCTGCGACATAATTTAAAATTTTTAGCGAAGACTTTTGAGTGTTTATTCCTATAAAAAAACCTCTATCATCAACCTCTTGACTATATTTTAATTTTATTTTTTTACTATTAAGCTTTAAAAGCTCTATTGCTGGTTGATTAAGAAAATTACCACTAATAATTGGTCTGGTCTCAACACCTAAATTTTCTATTTCTTTAATTATCATCTTTTTTTTATGCTTAAATTTATTGTTAACCAAGATTGGTAATCCAAACCAATTACAATCAACATGTTTGGAACTTTCAACAAAGCTTAAAAAAGAATTTTGTTTATATTTTTTATTAAATAAAGAAATTATTTTATCTCTGTTGTATTTTCTACTTGTCTTAAAATTATTAATTTGTTTTAGTTGATTTCTAGCAATAGCAGCTTGTATTTCAAGAGGACGTAAATTGTAACCAAGATTAATAAATATAAATCTTTCATCTAATTTTGGAAATTTTTTCTTATAATATTCATGTTTAGAACCATCTCTCGACCACCCATGGGCACGTAAGGCTAAAAGTATCTCATAGTCATCTTTTGAATTACAAACTACCATACCTCCCTCACCCGATGATATTTGATGAGAATAATAAAATGAATAAGTGCCAAAATCACCAAAGGAGCCAAGTTTTTTCTTATTAAAATTTGACCCTAATGACTCACAGGTATCCTCGATCAAAATCAATTTTTTTTCTTTTACTATCTTTTTGATTTCATTCATATTTGAAGAATTTCCCAATACATGCACACAAAAAATAATTTTTGTTTTGTTTGATATTTTGTTTTTTAAATCATCTATATTCATATTTAGTGTATCCACATCAACATCTACAAAGATTGGTTTCAAACCATATTGAACTAAAGGCCATAAAGAAGTAGACCAACATATTCCTGGTACTAATACTTCGTCTCCAATATTAAGTTTTTTTTTTCTTAATGGATTGCATGATGCAGCTGTAGCTAGTAAATTTGCAGAAGATCCAGAATTAACCATAACTGCATACTTTGACCCAATATATCTAGCAAATCTTTTTTCAAAATCTTTTGTAATTTTTGACATTGTAATTTGCCCTGATTTAATAACTTTAATACCTTCTTGTTTATCTGATTTATAAATTCTTGGATAAATTAATGGATATTTATATTTTTTCATTTAATTCAATTTTTTAGTTTGTTTTCCAAAGTATAAGCTATTTGATCTTATCTCTTTATTAACTAACGTTAGGGCGCCAATTCTAACATTCTTATTTAATTTTGAACCAGGTAAAATTACTACGTTTGAACCAATAATACAATTATCAGATATAACTACTTTTGCTTTGTAGGTTTTTTTTTTTCTCATTTTATAATTATCAGACTTTGAATATATTTTTACACCTTGAGATATATTACAAGAATTTCCTATTACTATTCCACCACTTCCTAATATGTAACTTAATGATCCTATGTGTGTATCTGAGCCTATTGTTATGTTCCCGTCATAAGCTACAATAACTGCAAAATCATCTACTCTCACATTATCTCCAATTATTATATTTTTTTCACCAATAAAGGATGCTTTATTAGAAATTTTACAATTCTTACCTACTTTTTTAAATTTTTTTTTTAATGAAGTTTGAGATATAAAGTAACTTTTTATCATTTTAATTTAACAAATTTAATATAATCTTTAATTAATAAATCCCAATCAATAATTTTCATTTTTAATTTTGATTTTTGAGTTTCTCTTTTTTTAACATCTTTATTCATTCTAAGTATTTTGATTATCTTACTTGAAATATCCTTTGGATTTAACGGATCAAATAATTCAGCTCGTACTCCTAAATAATTTAGATGCTCTTTGAAAGCAGGTATATTTGACATTGCAACTGGTGTACCTAATTTCCAGGCATCCAAACCACTGCCATTGCCTGGTTCATATAATGAGCAGTTTACAACAACTGCAGCTTTTTTAATTAAAAAATCTATCTCATTATTATTAATATATCCAAGTCCATATATAGATAAATTATGATCCTGAAACTTAAGATAGTCATTGTGCTCTATGCCGTTTAAGATATCAGTGCCAGGTCCAGTAAATACTAATTTAATATTTTTTTTATACTTTTTAATATATTTAAAAGCCCTAATTAAACTTGAAATATTTTTATGACCCACAGTGCTTGAGGGACATAATATAAATGGATAATTTAAAAATCTATAATTACTATTTTTTTTTATGCTTGAGCTAGAAAAACTTCCCATTCTAATTACCTTCAAACTATTTGTAAAATTTGGGTAAAATTTTTTAAATTCTTGTTTCATAAAATTTGATGTTACAACAATGTCTGAATGTTTTATCCATTTTTCTAGTGATTTGTTTAAAAAAGAAACTCTTTTTTTATCAAATGTGCTTTGACCTGAAAAATAATATTTAAAATTCAAATCATGAAGAACTATTATTTTTCTTGCTTTTATATCTGAATACTCAAGGAAATATGGCCATAGAAATAATGCTACATCGTATCTATTTAACTTATTTTCTATTTCTTGCTTCAGATTTCCTGAAATATATGATGGCAAATATGAAGTATAATCTTTAAACTTATCTTGAAGTGTTGAAATAATTTTATTTGATTTGTAAATTTTTAATATTCCCTTTTCTCTTAATTCTAAAGACTTGAGATTTATAAAATTAATCCTCGGAAATTTAGAAACAAATTTATTTTTTTTTATCTGACTTTCAAAACCAAAATAATCAATTTCTAAATCTTGACTTTTATTATTAAAGCCCGATAAAATTTTTTGAGTATATCTTTCTCCACCACCAAAGTTATTTTTTTGATCAAAAAGTGCAATTTTAATTTTTGTTTTCATTTATTTAATTCAAGGTAATTTTACTATTGGTTATCATAGTTATCCAAAAAATTCTTAGCAATCATTTCATGACCATTTTCATTAAAGTGAGTATCTCTATAAATATAATATTTATAGTAAGTTTCTACTGGTCCTATTTTGGATGATTCTTCAAAAAAATTTGGGAAATTATTAAAAAAATTTTTGCATCTATTTAGACATAATTCTTTCCAAATCTTTACATGTTTTGAGTTGACTTCATCATGAAACATTGTTTGTGGATAAGGATA
>Ga0209425_10001113_pt1 | contig 31561 bp, 24 predicted proteins | sample COG_05_FD_184749 | JGI IMG/M metagenome (GOLD analysis project Ga0209425, IMG submission 184749) | Pelagic Microbial community sample from North Sea - COGITO 998_met_05 (SPAdes) (version 2) | ecosystem: Environmental > Aquatic > Marine > Neritic zone/Coastal water | place: Helgoland, sampling...
GGTAAATTACAAAACACTTTCATGATCAAGCGCCATTTTATTGGCGTGTAGACCATAAATTTTTTCTTTTCAATCGCATCAACAATGTCTTGTGCAACGCCTTTCACACAAGCCAGTGGCATGCCATTAGCTTTATATTCAGCCGTCATCGGTGTATCAGTCGGGCCAGGCTTGACTAGAACAACCTTCACTTCTGTTTTTGCTAAGCGATGTTGAAGACCTTGCACATAACGATTGACTAACCCTTTTGCTGCGCCATAAACATAGTTAGTTTTGCGGCCTCTATCACCTGCAACAGAACCAATGATGGCGACTGTTCCATGATTCACTTTTTCCATTTCCGTCACAAATGCTTCTGCGCACATAACAGGTGACACGCCGTTAATCACTAATGCCTCATAGTTATCAACCAATTGCTGCTGACAAGCCTGCTGATCCGGCAAAATGCCGTGTGCAATCAATACGAGATCAACCGCGCCTTGTGTCATAATACCCTCAACAAGATGCTGAATGTCCATCGGATCAATAAAGCGCGTTGCTAATACACGAATGATGGATTCAGAATTACGCACATGCAAATCAGAGGCTATTTGTTGTAACTTTGCCTCATTGCGCCCTACTAGTGTTAAGTCAATCGCTTCATCTCTCACCCATAAGCGCGCACAATGTTCTGCAATCCTCGATGTTGCGCCAATAATCACAATACGTTTTTTTGTCGTTTCAACCACTGTTTCTTCCATTGTCTCTTCCACGATTTCTTCCATTATTAACTCCCTAATAGTCTGCGTGATAACGCTGAGCTCATCCCAGGATCACGGTATTGATTAAATGTATTCAATTGCGGATAACCCGCTTCAAACAAATCACGCGGCATGCGTGCATCTTTAGCTGCATAAAGACGGCCGCCTGCGGCCTGAACAATATCATCCAACTTGGCAAATAATGCCAGTGTTTTTTCGCCCTGATTGGGAAAATCCAACGCCAGAGTCACGCCAGGGCGTGGAAAACTTAACATCCCAATAGACTCCCTGTTTCCAAATGTTTTTAACACCGTCAAAAAAGACCCTTGACCGGATTTTGCTATTTCATTTAATAACGAGGCCACAGCATCATATCCACTCTCACGCGGAATAACGCATTGATATTGATAAAAACCTTTAGGTCCATAGATTCGATTCCAATGCGACACACTATCTAGCGGATATGAAAATCTATCATGATGCATAATACGTTCGCTCAGTTTATGCCGGTTAAAATAAACCGTATTAAAAAGCTTAAGAGAAAACCGATTAACCAGTGATACAGGCGGCATAAAAGGCATAGAACCCGAGCGTGCGCTGCAATCATTACTCATCGGTTCTGTCACAGGGTTCGCTCGCATAAAAATGCCGCGCACATTTTTCTTTCCTGTACAATCAACCCACGAAACCGTATGCTCCCAACCTTCTTCTGATGCATCAGCCAGATCAAAAAATTCTTGCAAGCTATGATAGGGGATAGTTTCCGTGTTAAGCCAAGGGCTCGCAAAACGACGCAATTGAATTTCTGCTTGGGTAATCACACCGGTTAATCCTAAGCCACCCACTGTTGCACTAAACCAATCGGTTTGGCCATGAGGACCACATTGCATCAACGTGCCATCGGAGCGCGCTAAGCTAAGTTGTGTAACATGATCACCAAAAGAACCATACACATGATGGTTTTTACCGTGCACGTCATTTGCAATTGCACCACCCACCGTGATGAGCTGAGTGCCAGGTGTCACAGGCAGCATCCAACCCGATGGCATTGTTAGTCGCTGTATATCACTTAGCAAAACGCCTGCCTCACAAGCCAACACACCCGTAACCGCATCAAACTGAATGAACCGATCCAGACGCGTTGTATTCCATAAAACGCCTCCTGGATTTAAACACACATCACCATAGCTTTTGCCCAACCCATAAGCAATACCTAATTGATCATTTGAAAATAAGGGCGTATCACGATTTGTTAGCATATGAACATCATGTTCTTCGCGAAGCATACTTCCCCAGGACGATACCGCTACCATGTAATGCCCACCGTACCTAACATTAGTACACAGACAAAAGCGATACCTGAAAGCAAGCTAGCCTTATCTTTAATCGCGAAAATTAACGGGTCATCATGCATTTCACCACGATGGGCTTTCATCCAAACCCAGCTTATCCAAAAGATGAAAATGGGTATAACACCCCAGATTAAAATCGGCATGCGATAGAGGACAACAATTTTTTCGCTATTCAAATAAAGCGCTAAGACAACCGCAGCAGCAAAGCCTGAGGCTATCCCTAACATTTGAATCATCGGCGCATCTGAGACAAAATAACCGCGCCTAGTGTTTTTTTCTTTTCCTGCGAGTGCTAACACTTGCAATTCTGCATAGCGCTTAACAAAAGCCAGCGATAAAAAAATAAAGACCGAAAAAGCAAGCAGCCAAAATGACGATCCGACGGTCCCAATCGAACCACCTGCAATAATGCGCAAGGTATAAAGCATCGCCAACAATACACAATCAACTAGCATGATATTTTTAAGCTTCCATGAATAGGCTAACGTGACGCCAAAATAAAAAAGCATCCAAGAAAAGAATGTGCCGCCAACTTGGTGCGCCAACACAACACTTGTTAAAAGCAACACTGGCGCCAACAACACACCGACCCAAATGGGAACCTCACCCGATGCAAATGGACGTTTGCATTTTCGAGGGTGCGCTCTATCACTTTCAATATCCAATATGTCGTTAATAATATAAACCGAAGATGCACACAGGCTAAAGGCGATAAAAGCAATGATGAGTCCGTGCCAAAGGTTTACGTTTGAAAATTGATGCGACAAAAGCAAGGGAACAAATAACAACCCGTTTTTTAACCATTGATGCACCCGCAACATACGCGCGCAAGTGAGTATGCGTTTTCCGAAGCCGAACAAACCGTGTTTTTTGATATTAGCATTTGCCTGCATCTTGCTCACTCCATTGAACGTTTATTACGGCTTTCTCGCCACGATAAAAAACTGTTTTCCTAATAGCCGCCATGCAAAAGGAATTTTAAGATAAAGCCAAACAAGGCCTGGGTGAGTCGGTAATGCGCCTTGTGTGGTGTAAGACAAAAATCTATCGATACACACATCAACTTTGAAGCCTTTAAGTTTTAAAGCTTCACTGAGCGATAAATGCGTTAACGCTAAATGGTGATCATAAAAATCCCAGTATTGGCCTGGTAAGTAGCGCAAGTTAGGGCCTAGAATTAAATACCGTCCGCCAGATTTCAACGCTAACATGACTTGATCTAAAAATGCATCCAAGCTTTTTTTATCGGGCAAGTGCTCCAAGAAATTGGAGGTAAAAACCACATCGGCTCTATCACGTACAACTGACGATAGATTTAGCGCATTGCATTCATGAAACTCAACATCTGAATCCAAAAAGGTGTGAGCCTCAGTGTTTAAGTCCACTCCAATTTTTTTGCCTGCTTCAATGTTGTTAATAAATTCTCCATAACCGCAAGCAACGTCAAGTACAACATCTGATGGTTTAACAAACCTTTCTAAGAAATGTTTACAAATCGTTTTCCAAATAGCATTTTTTGCTGCTAACATTTGTTCTGGAAACCGTATTTTGTACAAATTTGAAAGCTGCGTGCCCTCTGACATCATTTATTCCCTATTGAACAACGCCCTAGAGTTTACCGTTTTTTTTAGGCAATTACACTCGCCATTGTCTCACTTGACACTGTTGAATCCATAAGTGATACAGGCGCCACTCTCGATTGAGGAGCAAGTGTAAAGTCACCATAGATTAAAGACAAATGAGGACTGTAACCAGGATCCGCTTTGACAAAGTCGCCCCATTTTTCTTGTATGTATTTTGCAGCCTCTGTTTCTACCGTACGAGCATACCCTCTAGTGGCAGACTCATAATGATACAACTCCGCAAACGGCGTATAGATATTTCGATACCCTAACGCCCGTACACGTAAGCAAAAATCAACGTCATTAAAATCTGTGGGTAAATTTTTCTCATCAAACCCACCAACCGCTTGAAATACAGATTTTTTAATGACCAGACATGCTGCTGTCACTGCAGAAAATGACGACACCACCCCTAATCGACCAAAATCTCCAGCATAATGGCGAGGGAAATATTTACACACATGATCAACCAACCCATGTATGCCGAGAACAACTCCAGCATGTTGCAACGTATTGTTCGCATACAATAACTTAGCCCCGACGGCGCCAACACCCGGTTGCAAGGCATGCGCCACCATTTCAGACAGCCAATCAGGTGAAATAACGTCAACATCATCATTGAGCAAGCCTAAAATTTCACCTTTTGCAATATTGACAGCCGCATTATTGAGCTGAGAATGGTTAAACGGCCTATCGTCTCTTAAGATACGTATTCGCGAATCTGTTGAAAGAGAAGCCAAATATGCCAGCACCTCAACATCATCTGACCCATTATCCACAATGATTATTTCATAGTTAGAATAGATTGTTTTATTGATAATGCTCTCAACACAACCTTGAATAAGCTTAAGATTATTTCGCGTTGGTATAATCAAAGAAACAAGCGGTAAACGCTCTGGCAAATGATAACGAATTCTATTTCCATACTCTGTTCGCTCGACTAACGCATCAATACCTTGTCGTTGAAAATATTCTGTCAGCGCTTGAAACACCGCTAGATCTACGTAAGGCTTAGCAGAGGGTGTCTGTGCAGTGCTACCACTGTGTGCACGCCTGTGATACAACACTCGAGGAATATGAATGATTTGCTCATGTGATATTTTTTCAATACAACGCAGCACTAAATCATAGTCTTGCGCGCCTTCAAAACCCACTCTAAAGCCGCCAACCTCATCAAGCAAGGGTTTATGATAAACACCAAGGTGGCTAAACATATTCTGTGAATAAAAAAAATCGAGATTCCAATCACACTTAAAATACGGGGCAAAACGATCACCGTTTTCATCTATCTTATCTTCATCAGAATAAATTAAACGAACACTTGGCTGTGTGTTAATTGCTTCTACGATCCAATACAGCGCATCCTTTGGCAGAATATCATCTTGATCCATCAAGGCAACCCATTCACCTTGCACTAACGTTAATGCACTATTCGACGCTGCTGATATATGCCCGTTTTCTTTACGAAAAATCACGTTAATGCGTTTATCTGAATCCATAAGTTGCTCTAAGAACGCACGGACTTGACTATCAGTTGAGCAGTCATCTGCAATACATAACTCCCAATAAGTGTAAACCTGAGATTGGAGAGATTGTATCGCCTCTTCTAACCACGCTAGATTAGGATTATAAACTGGCATCACTATCGATATCAGCGGCCTTGTTCGCATGTTCTCAACATTGGCATGCATAATCTTGCATTCTGATAAAACCTGATTGCAACGTAACCATTCCTAGTACTCTGACACACCTAGCGCATGCCGAAGTCCACTCACCCCCTTTTCTTTTAAAATTTTATGTGCAGATAATGGCGCCTTATGTAGACCACCTGCTAGTCGGATAAATGAAGATAAAGCTCTAATGAGCCTTATCTTTCGTCTTTTAATTTTATAGAGGCGATGCCTAAAGAGCCTAATTTTTCGAATCGAATGTTGAAAAAAAGATATTTTAAAAAATGATAACATATTACAGCGTATTCCTTTGCCCTCTTGGTCCACATAATATACATCACGCAATTCAGACAATCTACTCTACAAAACAAAAGCCTCACAATTTACTTCAATCATTAATTTGGGTAACATATAATCCTTCAAGGAAACAACGATGCTCACCACTTATGGTGAAAAAAGGATTCTCGTGACCAGTCCCAATAAAGAAGCAACCCCCTCTATTGCCATACTGATGTGTACTTATAATGGCGATCGGTTTCTCACGGAACAACTAGACTCCATTTTCAAGCAAGACCACTCCAACACCTTATTATATGTCTCCGACGATGGCTCAAGCGATAACACTGTAACCATCCTCAAAAAATACCAAGCCTTATGGGGCGCTGATCGTTTCTTCATAGTAGAAGGGCCTCAACAAGGATTTGCAGAAAATTTTCTCTCACTGATATGCAACCCTGACATTCAAGCGGACTATTATGCACTATCAGACCAAGACGATATTTGGGAACCGAAAAAGCTCTCTAGAGCCCTAGAAAGATTAATCTCGCATCCCGATGCTGAACCCAACCTCTATTGCGCACGCACCCAACTTGTGAATGAGCAAGGGAAAACTCTGGGCTTATCGCCTTTGTTTAACAAACCTCCTTGCTTTAAAAATGCATTAATGCAAAGTATTGGCGGTGGAAACACCATGGTAATGAATCACTCTGCGATCAACTGCTTGCGCTCGGCAGGTGAACGCAAAATTATCAGCCATGATTGGTGGGCCTATCTTGTCATTAGCGGCGCTGGGGGCACGATTATTTATGACCCCGAGACCAACCTATTATACCGACAACACGGCAGTAATATTATAGGCTCTAATGTTGGCTTTCGCGCATTACTGATGCGTGCAATCATGCTGCTGAAAGGAAAATTTCGTGAATGGAATACCATTAATATTCGAGCGCTCAAGGAGAGCCAGTCAATACTCACACCTGAAAACCAGGCAACATTAGACACTTTTTGCCTAATACGCGAAAGTAGCTTAGTGCCTCGTGTGCTGCGATTTCTGCGCTCGAACTTTAAACGTCAAACGCTTCTAGGCAACATAGGTTTACTTGTCGCAACTGTATTTAAAAAATTATAAGAGGAATAGCCATGACGATATTTGTAACTGGCGGCGCTGGTTTTATTGGCTCTAATTTCATCGTAGATTGGCTTGCACGCTCCGATGAACCCATCATTAATCTTGACAAACTTACCTATGCTGGCAACCTCGAAAACCTTCGCGAAGTGGAAAAAGATGATCGCTATACCTTTATCAAAACTGATATCGCGAATGAGTCAGTAATCAAAGAGTTGTTACAACAACATCAACCTCGAAGTATTATTAATTTCGCAGCAGAATCACATGTTGATCGCTCGATTCATGGGCCTATCGATTTCATTCAAACAAACATTGTGGGCACCTTTCATTTATTGCAAACTACATTGAATTACTGGAACACATTGCAAGGCAGCCAAAAGAAAGACTTTCGATTTTTGCACGTATCAACCGACGAGGTGTACGGATCACTGAATAACGATGCCCAGCCTTTTCAAGAAACAAACGCCTACGAACCCAACAGTCCCTATAGCGCAAGCAAGGCCTCGTCGGATCATCTAGTGCGAGCCTATCATCACACTTACAAGCTGCCAGTGTTGACAACGAACTGCTCCAATAATTATGGCCCTTTTCAATTTCCAGAAAAACTTATTCCGCTCGTTATCCAAAATATACTTTCTGCGAAATCGCTTCCAATTTACGGCGATGGAAAAAATATAAGAGACTGGCTGTATGTAAAAGACCATTGCTCCGCTATTCAAAGAGTTTTAGAAGCAGGAAAACCGGGTGAGGTCTATAACATTGGCGGGCTTAATGAAAAAACCAATCTCGATATCGTGCATTCACTGTGTGACATATTGGACGAGTTAAATCCATTAGATAAAAGTGCGCGCTCTTTAATCACGTTTGTGAAAGATCGCCCAGGACACGATCAACGTTACGCAATTGACGCCTCAAAAATACAACGTGAATTAGGTTGGGCGCCAACTGAGACGTTTGAAACTGGCATTTTAAAAACTGTTCAATGGTATCTGCAAAATCAAGAGTGGATGGCACACATTGCCTCCGGCGAATACCAACATTGGATAGAGAAGCAATACGCATGAAAATATTGTTACTCGGCGCTAATGGACAGGTGGGTTGGGAACTGCAACGTTCTCTATTACCTTTAGGTCAGCTCAAAGCGTGCGACCGAAAAACAGCAGACCTCAATAATGTAGACGCGCTTGCCATGATCGTTCAGGAATTTTCACCTGATTTCATTGTTAATGCAGCGGCCTACACGGCAGTTGACCAAGCTGAAACTGATAAAGACAATGCACATCGCATTAATGCAACCGCTGTAGAATGTTTAGCGAAACTTGCAAAAGAACAAGATGCGTGGCTTATACATTATTCTACCGATTATGTTTTTGATGGCACAAAAGAATCTCCCTACATCGAAACCGATACTACCAATCCCTTGAATGTGTATGGGCAATCAAAACGTAAAGGCGAAGAAGCCATTGTCAATAGCGGGTGCAAATATCTCATTTTCCGCACCAGTTGGGTTTATGCAACACGTCAGGACAACTTTGCAAAAACGATGATTCGCCTCGCGAAAGAGCGTGAGTCTCTCAACGTTATTGCTGATCAATTTGGCGTACCGACTAGCGCAGAACTGATCGCAGATATCACATCAACCTGCATCAATCGACTTTTACAGGACGCAGCGCTAGCAAAAACCGCCTCCGGCATTTATCACTTAGCACCAACAGGCGAAACCACTTGGCACGGCTATGCGTACTGCGTATTAAAAGAAGCCGAACAGCAAGGTGCTTCATTTAAAACGACCGCGGAAAATGTCGGTGCGATAACAACAGCGCAATATCCACTGCCTGCAAAACGCCCTGCCAATTCACGTCTCAATGTTCAAAAAATTTGTGACGCATTTGACGTTGAGTTGCCAAACTGGCAAACTCACGTCCATCAATTGATTTGTGAACTTTCAGCAAAGGATAGCTTATGAAACGCAAAGGCATTATTCTCGCAGGTGGCTCTGGCACACGCCTCTATCCTGCAACCAAAGCTGTATCCAAACAATTGCTCCCCGTCTTTGACAAACCTATGATTTATTATCCGTTAACAACATTGATGATGGCGGACATTCGAGAAATTTTAATTATCTCCACCCCAAGAGACACACCTTTGTTTAAAGAACTTTTAGGTGACGGTTCTCACTGGGGATTAGACATTCAATATACTGTACAATCCTCACCTGATGGTTTAGCACAAGCGTATATTATTGGGGAATCATTTTTAGATGGCTCACCTTCAGCGCTCGTGCTGGGTGACAATTTATTTTATGGCGATTCATTACAGCACATATTGCGATCTGCCGATGAAAGAGAACAAGGTGCTACGATTTTCGCCTACCGTGTCACAGATCCAGAGCGTTACGGTGTTGTTGAATTCAACGAAGATGGCCGAGCCATTGCATTAACAGAAAAACCCACGAATCCGAAATCACGCTATGCCGTGCCCGGATTATACTTTTATGACAACCTTGCTCCGGAGCTTGCTAAAACGCTAAAACCTTCGCCGCGAGGCGAGTTAGAAATTACAGACCTTAATCAACTCTACCTCGATAACGAATCTTTATGGATTGAAACGATGGGCCGAGGTTATGCTTGGTTAGACACCGGCACACATGAAAGCATGATTGAAGCGCATCAATTTGTTCAAACCATTGAACATCGCCAAGGGTTAAAGATCGCCTGCCCAGAAGAAATTGCGTTTAATAACAAATGGATTAACGCCGAACAATTACAAAACTTAGCCGCACCAATGCTTAAAAACAGTTATGGAAAATACCTTACGCAAATTCTAGAGGAATCAACACATGCAAGCCACACGCCTATCTATTCCTGAGGTCGTCTTATTATCCCCAAAACTCTTTGGCGATGACCGCGGTTTTTTCTATGAAAGCTTTAATCAAAAAGTGTTTAACGACATTGTTGGGGAAGACATCACCTTTGTCCAAGACAATCATTCAAAATCAACGAAAGATGTCTTACGCGGTCTGCATTATCAACTAGCGCCGACCACACAAGGCAAGCTGGTTCGCATCACACAGGGCAAAGTATTTGATGTTGCTGTTGATATCCGTAAAGATTCGCCAACCTTCGGACAATGGGTAGGTGAAATACTCTCAGATGAAAACAAAAAACAACTCTGGATTCCTGAAGGCTTCGCACACGGCTTTGTTACTTTATCCGATACAGCGGAATTCCTCTATAAAGCCACTGATTACTATGCACCGGAAAATGAACGCACGATCAGATGGGATGATCCAACAATTGGTATCGATTGGCCGATAGACATCGCCCCTGTGATGTCCGCCAAAGATCAAGTTACGACGACTTTAGAAGAGGCTGATGCGCTAGTCTAGAGCTTGTTTGAAACCATCACCTGATAATAACACTTAATGATCGGATGTTGTGAATCTCTAAAAAAGGCAATCCGGTCCTGCGTATACTTCAGTTTTTTACGTTTACTCTTAAGAAATAACGCAATGGCTGTGGCTTCAATTCGATGCTGGTTACCAAACAACTTTCGGTTGAGTTTTCGAAACACATTACCGCTCTTAGCCTTTGGCGAATCCAAGTAAAGTTGACTCAGCGCTTTTGAGCCCTCCTTCCAGATGGCTGCCTTTATACTGTTTAGATCACGTTTAATCTCAGCACGGGGCGGGACAATATAACGCAACTTCTCACCTGAAAATCCATCATCAAAAATGCAACCCTCAAACATCGCACTATCAAGCTCACTTGGATGCTTAATAAAGTCCTCCAAAATTCTAGATGCTGTTGTGCTTGGCATCAATAAACTTTGTAAGGTATGGCCAAAATTCTGCTTAAGATCCTTCGCTAGAACTACTGCGCCTTGATGAATGCGCTTCACTAAAACACGCCTTGCCGCATCATTATCCACAACATCAAACACAGGTTCTTTCTCGCCATTCTCAAGTCGGTTGAAACACCAAAAGCTATATTCTGCTGCATTAAATAGAGTTTCATACAAAAATCCATTTTTACAAATTAGATCAGCATGATTTTTCGGATTGACGAACTCACCTGCATAGCCATGCATTTTACCCGTATAAAATTCCCATTCTTTAGCCGTGTTGAAGGTAATGTAATAATACCCTTGCAATTGAGGACAACCCGTAATTTCGCTGATGCCTGCCTGCAATGAACCTGAATACCCTATATCAACAACAGCACACTGCTTATCACTAATAATGCCTAAGTCAGCATAATAGGATTTTAACATCTCGCGCTGTTTTTGTGATTCCTCTAATATTCTAGAGGAAAGCTTAAGTGCGGCATCAATCAAAATAGCATTCGTTAGCGCATTGACTTTGACATCCACATTAAACACGCCAACCTCAGCTAGTGCCTGGCAGTCTTCAACATCCAAGATCACATTGAATTTACGACTAAAAAAATCTCGCAACGAAATACTTGAAAGCGATGAATTTGCCAACTTTATTATATCTGATTTAGATCTTAGATTACCAAGACGTATACTGCGCCTTGAGGCTAAACCATATCGTAATTTTGGCCAGCCTTCAGATGTGGGATACAATATCTCAGCCATTTGGAATAAGACTTTCGCATCACGGGATAAAAATACTATTGTTTCGATTCCACTATTTTTAGCTTGATTCATCAGCCATGAAAGATAGCCAAAGAGCAACATTCCTAATCCTGCGTAGCCCAACATGAATGGGTTTCCATCAAAATGAGTGTTCGACGCAACAAAACCGCTTGCTTGACTAAAAAACCGTTTTTGAATCAAACCAAACACAGCAGATTCACCAAGCAGTTGGTTTTGTTTAGATTGACGAATGGTGCTTCCATATTTCTGGTTTTGAGCGACCCCCTGGTATGCGCTTTTGATTTGAAAACCCTGAATGCCTTTCGCTGCTGGAATACTGATATCACCGTGCGGATTATCGCCGACGTGCAACCAATGCTTAACGTTAATATTTTCGGTCTTTTTCACATAATCAAACAACTCACCTTCATGCTTTCTCACGCCAATGGTAGACGACAAGTAAAGTGGTAATTCAGCGGGATAACCTGCTTCTTGCATGACTCTTTGAATAAACTCAGCGGGAAGATACATATCTGAAATCAACACAACACGAGCACCCTGATTGATCGCCATATCAAACAATGCCCTACCCGAAGGACGAACTTTTAATTGGCGAAGCTCTTCTTTCATTTCAAGCTGCTTAATTTGATTTATCAGTGCTGTATCGACATCAAAATAATCGGCCATATGGTCGTATATTTCATCTAAACTAATTTCCTGACTCGCTATATCTTGATCTCTTATTCGATCGCGCAGACTCTTCTCGCAGACTCTTCGCACATCTGAAAAATTAGAAATAACGCCCGCAGTAATCCTTCTTACCTCTTCCTCCATCAGCTTAAACACATGGATAGGTTGCTCAACAGATCGCTCAATCAAGGTGTCAAAGATGTCAAATGATATAAGTTGTGGTGCAGTATCTGCTAACGCTTTTCTAAAATTATCGACCACCGTGCTTGATGAAGATTTCTCAGAGTGTGTCTTGTAAACATTCAAGCCTTTGTCGACTTTAACAGAACGCATAAAATTCTCGCGATATTGAGGGTCAATATCAAAAACACAAGGCAATTCACCACCTGAATTTTCAAATGCCGATATCCACTTGGCAAAGAATTTTGCATCAAAATATTGCGTGACCATAACATTATACGTTGATAGTAAATAACAAAGCTTTTTGTCCGCCTCGACTCGTCTTTCGTCATCATGAACAAAATCAGTCAACCAATCTGAAACTGAAGAATGTGTCGCAAATGGATGAATATGTGACTGTCCTAGTGAAACAAACGGTTTAGACCAAAGCAGCGCTTGCAGTCCGATTGATGAAGAAAATGATATTACTGCATCAACAGTTGAGACAAGGTATTGGCTAATGTGATCTAGAAGCTCAAAACGTTTGTCATAAATGAGGTTAGGCCATTTGGCCTGTATCATTTCTAATTTCTCTGAATCCATAGCAAGCTCAGAGGCGCTTTTAGAATTATACTGAGTAACGACCACACCAACATCTGAAGGAAGCGCTTGCATCACGGCGAATAACATTGATAGCTGGCTTTCATGAGTACAATCAGCTTTAAACGCATAATGATCCGTAATTTGCAGAGGCACTAAGACCAAGCGTTTATATTTGCTTTCTGGGTCCAGAACCTCTCGTGTAAAAGGATTATCCTGCTCCATGCTAGGCAAAAGATCATTGCGAATATCTTCAAGCAGTGCCACTGCCTCAGGGTGTGGCTCAGGCAAGCTTTCATTTGTTATCGTTTTATAAAAGCTTGCTTCTTTAAACAAACCCTGTGTGTCAATCGTATAAAGCTCAGGAAAAGGCACTCTACTCAAAAATCCCGGCATAAGATTAAGTATTTTAGCATTTGGAAAAGATGTCTGTAGAAATGACGATGGCGTTTCCCACACAACAACAAGCTCGGGCTCTTCGATCCCAGCTGTTTCGATGAATGTTGATAGAACTTCAGATTGCGATACATTCTGAGATTGATATATTGCTTCTTCATGATTATTGAGCGAACCAAACATCTCAAAGCTATTCTCGACAGAGCACTCAATCACGTTAAATACAGGAAAATGACGCTTCACCCAACTGGCATCAAACTCATTAGCAATAATCGTTACATCGTAACCATTATCTTTTAAATTTTGGGCAATACGCGATAATTTCTTTTCAATTGCGCCTTTGTAATACGTCAACTGATTCCTAACAATCGCCGGATTAACATAGAACAATGCTGTTTTACTTTCTCTCATCTCTAAGACCCTTTATTTTTTATTCTATTCTGAGCACTAATCAACGCTTCAATATCATCAAAGAAAACGATGCCCTCTTTTTTAATTAAAATCCCACAATCACAATATGTTCTAATCTGCTCATTAGAATGCGAAATCATAATAATCTGTGAGTCTTTGAGCTTCTCAGAAAAAACCTCTTTACTTTTAGCTTTAAATTTCGCATCACCCACCGCGGTAATTTCATCAATCAAATAACAATCAAAATCAATCGCCATGCTCAAACCAAATGCCAAACGGGCTTTCATTCCGCTAGAATATGTTTTAATGGGTAAGTTGAGTGATTTACCCAACTCTGAAAACGCTTCAACGTAGCGGACGATTTCTTTGGTATTTTGTCCATAGATACGTGAGACAAAGAAAATATTTTCAAGGCCTGTCATTGAGCCATTAAAACCACCCGAAAATCCTAAAGGCCAAGAGATCTTGCCATTGCGTTTAATGCGCCCGCTATCGGGTTGTTCTGCGCCAGCTAAGAGGCGCATCAATGTGGATTTCCCCACACCATTTGAACCTAAAATGGCAATGTTTTTTCCTTTGGGGAAATGAAAGCTAAAGTCATTAAGAATTGTTTTCCTAATTCCTTTTAATGAATAGGACTTTGATACATTCATCAATTCAATCATGCACCGGCCCTCTTCTTACGGTAGAGTCGCTCGCCTGCAAGGGCAAAAAAGATGAGAGCGAATGCCACCCAGAGTGGATAGGCTCTGCATAAAATGGTGCTATCGTAATTCGGGTAATACCCCATTCTGACCCACTCAACTAGATGAAGTACAGGATTCCACTTCAATACAGCAATCGCCTCAGGGGGTAAATTGCTGGGAATATAAAAAATAGCGGATAAGAAAAATAATGGTCGTGTTAATACTTTTTCAATATGCTGCCAAGAATCCCAAGCAGAAATAAGCACCGCATTCAGGGTGCCAAATCCAAACCCCAATAATCCTGTTACAACAACCGCTTGCAAAACGATTTCAGGCTTAGAAGGAAACTCTGCTAAGCCCATTAAAATTAATGCCGAGTAAAATATTAACATGATAAGAATATAAGTGACTGAAATGAGAATGTAGCGTGCAAACAACGCATCCACTTCTTTAATGAGGGGATAAGTCAGCAAAGCACGATTGGCATCAAAGGTCTTCATTAAGGTGCTGGCTAGCTTGTTAAAGTATTCTAGCGTCAATACACCCGTTGCAAAGAACAATGCAAAGCTCGAACCAAAAGGCGGCTGCCTATCAAAAGAGGAAAAAATTAACGCTAAAATCGCCGTACTGGCTGCAGGGGTAAAGATAGCCCAAAGATAACCAAGCTGGGAGGTGCCAAAGGTTGACCTCGTTTCACGTAGAACGAGAGCGCCAATAACTCTTGCTTGAACCTTTAGTAGTGATCTCATGCTATGTGATCTCTAACAGAGTACGTAATAAGCGTACCTATACTCCACAGCCCAAGAGAGAGTAGCAAAATTAGGGAGACATCCAACAATCGACGTGGATAGAGAGCTTGCTCTGGCAGCGCAGGAAGATTGTAGACCGCAAGATAGGATTGCTGACGATCAGCATCTGCCCGTGCCGTTTCAAATGAGGCGAGTGCTGAAGCGTAGGCTTCTTCAGAAAACCTTTTCTCAACTTCCAAACCTTCATAGGTGGCTAATAATTCAGAGAGTGCTTTGCCGCCATGTGCTTTCACACCTTGGTGTTTAACACTTGAAGCTTGCTCATCAATTTGCAGACTCAGCGCTGCTTCTTGTCGAAGCAGTGCTCGCATTAAAGGCGAGTCATCATCCACACTGTTTTTCAAGGAAGCCATGCGTGTATGCACGTCAGTCAGCTCTTTCTCAAGACCGCCTAATATTTCAATCTGAGCTTTTGCTGACATCGCTGGATCAATAGATTGTTCTGTTTCTCGAAAATCTCTTAGCTTTTCAAGCGCCTCACGCAAGCGATTTTCTGCTAATGTCACTTCTGATTCTGCCGATCGAACAGAGTCTACTCTGGCTTGCTGAGAAAGTTTATTCACCAACGCTTGCGCATGAGTTAACACCAAGGTCGCGATGCGTTCTGCTTCTTCACTGGAGAATGCCTCAACGTCAAACGTAATAATACCAGAAGACGGGTTATAGCTTGTTTCAATGCGGGTATCCCAATATCCAACAAGCTCTTCGATGTTTGAATTCTTCTTAAGTCTTGAAATAAAATCAATATGGCTTTCACTGTATATTTCCCGCAAAGGCAACTCTTTCTCAATTTCATTAATTAAATCTCGGCTTTTTAGATATTTAAGCACAATGTAAGAATCTGATGTTGATGAGCCACCGCCTGCTAACCCTGTAAAAGCGCCTATCATACCAATACCGCCACTGGCATCCATTTTTCGCACAGCAAAACCTGCGCTTGCGACGTAACGATCAGAAGCAACCAAGCTGTAATAGACCGTACCCAAAACGACTGGGAGCAGCACACAGACCGCAAACGTTATATGCAACCAGCTGCTTCGGTTAAAGTGGGATTTCAATTTTTCAATCAATTTCATTATACATTCCTCACGGCATTAACTAATTTCATAAAGCCCCGTTTAACCCGGCGCATTAGTGGCATTGTTGAGACGCCCTTTTCTTTCCACTCGATTAACTCATCAACAATACGCTCAGGCGTGGTAAATAGGTTTGTGGTATTGCTGACATAAGTTGGGTACGCAATCAGTACCGCATAGACTAAAGCGTCCAGGTCGACCGCTTTTGTTCGTCTATCAAGTGGAAATATATCGCTTGTTAAACCCCAACCTGCATAGAAAGGATTTCCATAACAGGTCACCGGAATTTCACGCATTAGCGCTTCAAAACCAATCAGTGAGGTTAAGGTATGGACTTCATCAACTTGAGACAGCATGTTAACGGCGTCAGAGTCTGTGACGATGTCATCACACCAGCGCTTCGCTGAATCTTCTTGCGCACCTGCTTTTCTTAAACCCGCAACCACATCGGGATGGGGTTTATAAACAATATAGGCATTAGGCCTGGTTTCTCGTACAGCACGTAGAAGTGCAATGTTTTGTTTAATCTCAGCTGAACCAAACGCAATTGACAAATCACTTTCAACCTGACCTGGGACAAGAATAACAGGCTTATCAGTGACAGGTTTTTTCCAGGCATTGCCTGACAAGTTATATTTTGATATGCCTAATGCAACAATCCTCTCTCGCAAATCTTTTGCTCTCTGACGAGAGTGTTCATCTGCGTCATGATCTCGTAATATAATCTCAAGGGAAGATGCTTTAGACGCATCGTAGTATAATCCATCTTGATCAATCACCCAGGAAAGCGGTTTAATTAGCTCAGCGCCTAAACCTGCAGAGCGTAAGAATCCGTCCTCAATGCGAAAACACTTAACAGTCTCGGGAAACTTACATGGCGTTTTATTCCCCCAAAGCACGACAGTCGCGCCTTTAGGGATAGCTTTTGATTTTTTAACAAAAGTAATATCACTTCCTGAAAGAAACGATTGCAGTAGTGGTTTTTTCCAGCGCGAAAACCCGAGTGCATAAACATGTTTTGGGAAGCGTTGACGCATTTTTCTCTGCAGCCCCAAGTAACCCATGACGCGTTCCACTTCACACGCAAGCCCTGCCTCAGGATCTATATAACGAGGATACGCTACAAGCGCTGCATGTATTAACTGATTCAGTGTGACGTTTGATCGGCGCGCCGGTACATTGAGTTCATCCTCAGTTAATCCCCAACCCGCATAAAATGGCATGCCAAAACAACGAACCGGCTTTCCCCAAATTAACGCTTCAAAACCCACTTGCGATGTGACCGTATACACCTTCTCAGACTGCTCAATCAACTTAACTGGATGGCAGTTTTCAGCGATCACAATAACATTGTCCAGCTTAGCTATTGTGTCAACTTGAAAGTGAGCCTTTTTGTTTTTTGTATAAATATCCGGGTGAATCTTTAACACAATGGCAGTGTTTGGATTTTCGTCAATCGCAGCATCTAGCATCTGCTGGAAAGATTCAGCCGTTGCTAGGCCTGACTCAATCGACGAATCGCCGAATGTTTGATCCAATACCAATACATATTTTTCAGGCAAGTCTCCTTCATACTCACGAGCTTCATTGTATTTAGAGAGGCGTAACTTCATCCAAGCCTTTGCAAGTAATTCAGCGCGATTGATTTGGGCTTGATTTAAAACGGCTGGAATTAAAGTCTCGAGACGAGAAGGATTTTTTGCATCATAATATATTCCTTTATCGTCAAACACCAAAGACAAAGGCAAATCATCCCTTTTAACGCAACGTAAGAAACCATCCTCAACAAGCGCAAATGGCGACTGATTCTTCTGCGCTTCTTGCATCGCCCTCTCGCCTGATTTTTTACGTCCCCAACCAACATAAGTGATATCGCCATCAGGCATAAACTGATGATCAAACAAACGTTTAACCGTGTTCTCGATATGACGCATGCCATTGGATGTAAAAACGAGCTGACTCATAAGTTACTCCGCAATCCTTTTCACATTGACCGTTGTACCTAGCACTGGCGTGACAAAGGTCGACATAAACTTATTGAACTCAACCGCAGGTGCATTTGCCACATAGATAATGTCTTTATCATGCATCGTAAATGAGCTTGCTAAGAAAAAAGCTTTAGGTTGATTGAAATCCAGTCTGTAAATAGTAGCAATCGAACCATCATAGAGCGTTTGCCCTTCAGTATTAACAAGTTGATTCATACGATCGGGTTTTTCAAAACGAAACAAGAACACGCCGCCTGCATCGGCCAAATTATCATTTAACCCACCGGCTTGTGCCAACGCTTCAGCAAGGCTTACCGATTCAGTTTTAAACGGTAATAAGTTTTTAGACGTCACTGCGCCGAAAGCGGAATAACTTAACGGTTTATGTAATACTTCAACGGTATCGCGCTTGCTTAACCAAATATTATTCTTAGGGTAATTGACAACATCAGCCAAGCGTACTGAACCATGCTTATCACCACGCACAATATACACCTGAGACTCAAACGCCGCTTGTTTGCTGCCACCCGCTCTTGCAAGCGCTTCCATCAGTTGCAGGCCACTCACTGAAATTGGATATTGACCAGGCTTATTCACATCCCCGACAATTACAACGTTATTGCTGACATTATGAATCAATGAGACTTGCACTTGCGGCTCAACGGCTTGGCCTTTTAAACCGTTTTCAATAGACAGCCTAACGTCTTCAATGCTTTTTTGATCAACTGAAATTTGACCGACATAAGGGATATAAACTTCGCCTTTTTCATTCACAACCGTCTCGATCGTTGTTCCTTTTTGATCTTCTGTTGAAAATAAGCCTTCTGAAGTGGCCTCCCAAATATTGATTCGCAACTTATCGCCTATCCCCAATGCTGCATGTTCTTTTGTATTTAATGTCTTGCTGAAGTCATCTGAAAAAATTGTGGGTGTAAACCCACCGACTTGATGAACAACTTTCTCATCAAGCTGCACAACAGCATAATCATTTGATGCTGTATTGTTATTTGAATCTAGCAATGCAATATCCATGCTCGATGGGCCTTGGCTCGGCAAGGTTGAGCACGCTGACAATGTCATAATCGTGATGATTGAAAAAAGATATTTAATCATGATACTACCGCCTCTTGATAACACGTCTCACTCATTGCCTGCCCCCCTATTTTTTCCAACACACCTTGGCAAGCAACATGCATGCCATTAGCATTGTAAAAATCGCCTTCTTTTAAGCTTGTCTCTTTTAGCCAATCCAAATAGGTATGACGCACCTCTTCTGTCGCTACAAAACGCTCTTCCCAAAACGATCCAAAGTCAGGTTTACCGTGAGCACACGTGGCCAGTGCTTGATTCGCGTATATCGCATCACCAACAACAAGCAGTGGCACACCATGATAAATAGCAGACAATCCTGACGTGCTATTAATTGTAATCATTCCCGCACAGTGTGCGACTAAAGGCCCTAACGCACCCGAATCTAACACATGCACTCTGCTCTGAATGTTAAAAGCTTTGGCTGTTTTCTTAATGAGCTGGGTATAATTGTTATGGCCTAACTCTAAAGGATGAATTTTAAAAACAAGGTGTTTTTCTTTTGCAGCTGTTTGTGCAAACGACGCTAAGGTCGATGAAATTAAATTAACTGAGTTCCAACCTTTTGCCGCTTTCTTCATTTGAGAATCCGTTGGCACCTGCAAAGGAATCAAGAAATATTCACCATCATGAGAATTTATCAAGTTAATCGCAGTGGCATCTTTGCAAACCTTTCTGAGCATGCGTCTTGAAAAATTTCTCGCCCAATAGAACACATCTGGCACCGTTGAAAATGTTCTGTGAAAAAGTTCTTTTTGTTTTCCGACACTCAACGCCGTTCTCAAAATATAATAAATCGCTGCATACAGTCCCATAAAGCGAGGACCTTTATACTGCTTTGGCTCATTATTTTTTGAAACAGTATTTTTAGGTGGCATCATACCCGCCACAGGAGAACTCGCATTATTCCCGTCATATTCCACCGTGATATACCCTGGTCGAATATAACCTTCTTCTAATGCAATGACCTTAACGCCGTATTGTGCTGCGACTTTTCGCGCGACACAGTGAATGTTTCGTTCTGATCCAAATAACACGATATGATCAATATCGCCTGCAGCCACAAAATCTGAAAACCAGCTTTCCCACTCAGCGAGACTGTGTTGAAAGTAGATTCGATTGTGTGAACTTGAGAAAGCGAGGTCGCCTGGGTGGAAGCAAATACGCCAGACATCAAAAGATTGTCGTGAAAGATTCTTCTGTAAGGTATTGAAAAATGGTCCTACCGGGCCCTGCAACAAAACAATGCGCTTGGCCTTGGAAGGCTTTGAAGCTTGACGGTGAAAGTTCACAACTGTTTCAGTTGGTCTCGATTCCGTTGTATCTGCATCTTCTCGCGGTAAGTTCATGATTCCTCATCGTTATGCTTGTAGTTATATATAAAGGATGCGAGATAGTAACAATTGTGCAAAACCATTACAAGTAAATTGTATCATTTATGGTTAGTTTTGCTTTGATTTATTGAATTTTCAACGAGTTATGAGCAGCAAATAGGCAGATCTTTACTATACTTAATACAAAGAGAACTCTCTAGGAGGGACACTCAATGCCCGACATGGATCCAGCAAAAAAAAAGGCAATCGAAGATGGCATGCCAAAGATAATTAGCTACAAAGGCTTTGATTATACCAAAGTTGAGTATAAGGGCACTGATATTCCTCCTGGAGGAAAAATGCCGAAAGCGTTTTACGAAAATAAAGACGCAGACCCGGCTAAGATTCTTTTAAAAGCCGCTAATCCTGAAAAAATCTCAGAAATTGTTGCCGAGGCATTAACAGGTCAAGTGATTAACCAAATCGCTGAGCTTTATGCCCCAGAACAAAAAGAATCTGTTGTTTGTGCCGAAGTTTTCAAATATGGCGATGGGGACAGCGGGGATCAATTTGGGATCATTCAACCTAGCGTAGATTTTATAGAATTTTTTGAACTCATGGGTACAGGTCAAACAAAGAAGATTACTGATGAACACGGTAAGACTCGATATGAACGTGACAGAAACGAATACACCGAGGAATTTTATAATTTTTTTGGCAGCGCTGAAAGCAACCCCCATATGGGATTAGCAGAACTTCTGGAAAATCAAAAAGGCTTATCCTTCGGACAAGTAATGTCTAAGCTCACTGGCGATGACAGCGTCCACAGTGCAAACTTTGCGGTCAAGGTAAGCAAAAGAGAGAAAGAAAGATTTCATAAGCTGAGAAAGGCGCGCGAAGCTAATGGCGAGAAATTTTCAATGACCGAACTTAAAGACTTTCTACATTCCGTTCGAGATAACAATAATGGGGTCCTACAAATAGTGAGATTGGATTTTGGCGGCGCCCTACGGCATCTTGCCTCAAGTGATAACCTGTCTATCGTACAATCAGCACATCACTCACGATATACCTTTAAATCAATTAGAGCGAGCTTCCAACATTATTTTGGCAAATACCAATATTTTAAAAGCTTGCCCGATGACATGATGCAAGACGCCGCTGCTCTTCACACAAAATTAAGCGAGCATGCACTTTATGAAATCATATTAGAGGCAACAAACACAATTATAGAAAGAATGGATTTAAACGATGAACAGCGAGCCCAAGTCGCCACAGATTTAGATATGCCTTTTTTTTTAAAGGTCGCAAAAGGGGCTCGTGAAGACAACGAACAATTTGCAAAAGAATTTTCAAAAATCCTCTATTCACGACTTACCCAGCTCAGCTCTATTTCATTAAAAGAAGAATCAGAGAAAGCAAAAGATCAAAAAGAAGTATATCAACACCAAAGCGTACAAAGGTTTAAGTACACACGCGATCACGCACAATTAGTAACGCCTAAAAATGAAGTGTTAACTAAATGCTTGCAAGGTTTCACTGAAGAAACATTTAAAGCTGAGACTCACAGCCCACTCGTTGAAGCCACAAGGAGCATCATTGAAACATCTTTGGGAAGCACATATGAATTCAAACCCGGTAGTGCTGAAATCTATCAAGGTCATTTTAATAAAGATCTCGTGAAGATAAACGTATTAAATCCTGTATTTATTCACAATAAAGAAAAATTAGAGGTGGAAGGATCAGCAACGCTTACCTTTCACTGCCCTAAAGGGCAACCACACCAGCTTGTCTCAATTCAAACAGATAACACCAGCATGGCCAGTCTTTTCTTTGGTAACAAGAACCTCGAAATTCCTGCGATTAAAATACGTAACCTCACAAAAAAAATGGATAACTTGGTTGAAAAACGATATGACTCTGTCTCTAAACAACATGCTCCTCAGTACACACTGTTTCAAATTTTTTTACTGAAGAAGCTAGAAGAAAAATCTCTGAGGGAAAAAAGCTGTGATGCATCGCAATTTATCGCTATATTGAAAAAGTATGATACGACTGGAAAACTAGCCCTAGCGAATGCCTTCATTTCCCCGCCCTCTGGCCCTGCTAACGTGGATATTCATTTTATTAGAACAATGCGAGCACATTACAACAAAACATGCGGAAAAGAACACGTGGATGCTTTTGTGAAAGAAGCGCTGGGCACACCGCAATCCACACCTGCGGCAGAATCTGCAAAGCAACAGGTAGAAGAAAAACACGCGAAGACCCCTCTCAAAAAACCAAAAGACCCTTCATATTCAGCGGCATCATCACTTGCAAGTTCGAGTATAAGAAGCGAAGCTGCTCGAAGAAAAGCAGCGGTAGCGCGCAAAGAAAAAAATGATTCTACACCTGAAACACCTGAAACACCTGAAACACCTAAATCACCCAAAAAAAAACAAGGTCGCTAGTCGAGCAACCTCACAAACTGACCTTCATCACAGCTTCGGTCTCTGCCAACATTTTATTACACACTTTCATCCTTGATGAAGTGTCACCTACAAAATCTGCAACTCCTTTATCAAGCGATGCCCTCACCTCTTCTGGGAGACAACCTTTCAATCGACTCGTAAGGCTAGCAAGCTCTGGAACAGATTTGTCCGACGTTTTCAATAAAATATCAGTTGAGGCACCAAAAAAATAAGCCCTCTCAAGAAAATGATGAGTCATTTTTTTCTTTTCACCTGGCTTGGTTTTCAACTTATCGGCCATTGCGGCCATATGATCAAATGTAAACGCTAAAAAAGTGGCGCAAGAAAAAGAGCTGTCTAGCTTGGCTGCATTTTTCATTAACACAATCAGAGGAAACATCTCTGAAATATTATAGAACTCTTCTTTGTACCATAAATTTTCTACTCCCTTTAATTCGTCTAACGCTGCTTGCTCGATCATATACTGATTGGCTCTACTACTAATTGCCAATAATTTTTTCTTTCGATTCAAGTAAAATATGTTGGCCTCATCCATTTTGTCTAAGACAATGTCAACATACGGCATTAATTTTACATTCTTGGATAATCGTAAAAGCGTGTGTAAAGCATTCGCCTGCTGGAGGGATTCTTTTAGCAACTTGCCTGATGTGCCTTCAGCTTCCCAGATCCGAACTGCGTCAGTTAACTTTTCTCCAGCGCCCTTTACCTTGTTAAGGTTTATTTCTTTAGTTGCAGTCTCCTTCACCTCTTCTAATAGTTTTCTTGATTTGTTTAACCACTGCAATATAACTTTTGTGCCAAATGCTTCTGATTCTCCTGTACTGCTATAACGCATACGAGCGTATTGAGATAACAATAATATAAAAGGATGAATTAATTGACTCGAATGCTCTATGGGTTTGGAGTCTAAAAATAACGGCTTACTGGTTTTTTGCTCGATAAGAGCTTGCCATTTTTTTGACATGACCTGAGGGGCTGCTTCTAGTTGCTTAAAAATTTTCACTACATCGACTGCAGCATGATTCTCAATGAACCATTCAGCAAGGCGGGTGAATGAGTAGAGTGGAATGGCACCTAGTAGGCGTTCGTTAACTGACTGATTACTGAGTTCTACGGTTAATGCCTTAGCATCAAACATGACATCTTCCTTGTTATTACTGTAACCTATTGATTCTCTACCTCTAAATAAAGAAAAACCGCTTAACCCTTTGAAAGATTGAAGCGGTAATAAAAAGTTGTTTAAGAGGAGCTACTTAAGTCAGAAGCTTTATTTCTGATTAACTCTGGAAAACATTATACGGATGAAACCTTAAGGAAATATTAAGAGATTCGAATCTTTTACATTATTTTCTCAAAAATATCATAAATGTTTACTTATTTGGAGACTTTTTCTTCGCTTTGGATCAAATATGGTCTATTTTGCCGAAATTCACATAATCGGTATACTGAAGGTCAATCCTAGATTTTGAGGAAATCGCATGACCATTATAACCGCTGCTATCACCCTGATTCTCGTGATGGACCCCTTGGGCAATATCCCTATTTTCCTCTCTTTTTTACGCAGCGTGGATAAACGTCGCCGTCAACAGATCATTTTACGGGAGACCTTTATCGCCTTGGTCATCTTGATGCTCTTCATGTTCTATGGACGCTATATCCTGAGTGGCATGCAAATTTCCATGCCCGCTCTCACGATTGCAGGCGGTATGATTCTCTTTTTAATCTCAATCAAAATGATCTTCCCGGATGATAAAGACGAGGCTGCGTTGAAACAACAAGGCGAACCTCTAATTGTGCCCTTGGCTGTCCCGATGATTGCAGGCCCCTCCACCATGGCGATGGTTATGTTGATCGCAACACGGGATCCTAGCAGAATGGGATCATGGGCCGCTGCCCTTTTCATTGCCTGGGTTGTCAGCACCTTAGTCATTCTCTCAGGTGAGTTCCTTCGCAAAATTTTAGGCAACGCAGGCTTGATTGCGATGGAGCGACTGATGGGAATGATCTTAACCACCATGGCCGTACAAATGTTTTTAAGCGGTGTCGCGACCTTTTTTCATTTGCTATAAGCTAGAATGTTTTTTTCTGATAACAATAAGAGAGTTATCCGATAGCTTGAGGTTTGGGCGAAAAAGATTGACATATTCGACATGAAAATTTTTACCCTTGAAATAATCTTTGTATTGCAACATCGCATTCATGCTAACATCTTCAATAATGTAAGTGCCCATTTCTGCCAGTTTATCAATGGTGTTTTCAAACAAACATACGCCTGCATGAAATTTGTGAAGTCCATCATCAATTATTAAATCAAAATCTGATTCTCCAACCTCACTCCACATAGCATCAACGGATCGCTTGGACGTTTGATCAAGGTAGAATGTTTTAATTCTCTCTTCTTCAAACAAAATATCTTGGTCAATATCGGCGCCGTACACTGTCGCATTGGCAAAATAATCGCGCCAGACACGCAAAGAAGCACCAGGCTTTCCCTTTTCTTCCATGCTTGACACTAAGTTTGGATTATTGGTACCAATACCGCACTCAAATACCTTTTTAATAGAATTTTTTTGGCCAGAAAAACGATTATGAATGAAATCAGCATAGGTATGCGCTGACCAAGGATAAGGGGTATTTTCTGAGTTGATACTGCCTTTGTCTGATCCATACTTATCACACAAAGCTGATAACTCATTATGCATATCTTTTTCATAATGAACAACATAACGGTAAGGTAGCGCTTTTTTCAACTTACTGACTTTCTGCGCGCATCGAATCTTCTTACGAAGCCGAATAATAAAGCTATCGCTACATTTTGTCGTCGTTTCCATACATAGTCCCTAATATTAGAAACAAAATATTATAACATATCTACCAGTTTGTCGACTTATTCACAGCACCTTTATAAATCACCAAAATGATGCTGCAGCAATGAAATAGCCACGATTCCGGCGGTTTCTGTCCGCAAAATGCGGGGCCCGCACTGCACCCGTTGAATATTATTCTTCGTAGCAAGCGTCATCTCATCTTCTGAAAAACCACCTTCTGGCCCAATGAAAAGCGCAGCTTCAGCGCCGTGTTGCTCTAATCGGTCAAAAGAAAAATCCCCGGTAGGATCTAACATGATAGAGAGTGTCGGCAGCTTCGTGAAATCAACCTGATCAAAAACAAGCGCTTCATTTAACCGGGGTAAGGTTGCACGCCCTGATTGTTCACACGCACTCACAATGACACCTTGCCAATGTCCGTTTTTTTTAGCCAGGCGTTCTGCAGACATTTTAAATTGGGTGCGCGCTGTCATGACAGGCGTGATTTGAGTGATGCCAAGTTCAACGGCTTTTTGAATAGAGAAATCCATTTTGTCGCCTTTAGAGATTCCCTGATACAAATGAATGGACAGTGGCGATTCAGCGGTGGGCGTCATCAAGGATTTAACCTCCACGCTCACATGACGTTTGTCACACAAAACGATATCAGCAATACACTCCAGCCCTTCTCCATTAAACAGCCGAACCGTATCCCCCACGCTCTGCCGCAAAACACGGCTTAGATGGTGACTCGCATTATCATTTAAAGGGACGATATCATCCACCTGGTAAATGCCGGCTTGGTAAATTCTCGAAATTCGCATAAAATATCACTCATGAGCTAGGAACAACTATTATGACAAATGACACCAGGCAATACAGCTTTTTCGATCGAATCTGCATCAATATAGATCAAGGTTTGCGCACACTGCATCAATGCCCAATCACAACGGATCGTGCTAACCCAGCTGAAAACATCAATACTGACAATCTAGGCTCAACTGAAAAAGGCCACAGTGCTAGCCTCATGCGCATCAACCATACTGGCGAAGTCTGTGCGCAAGCGCTCTATCAAGGCCAAGCCTTAACCGCACGCACACAAGCACTGCGCGAACAAATGCATCATGCAAGTTTAGAAGAAAATGACCATCTTGATTGGTGCGGCACACGCTTAAAAGAGCTGGGCTCACACACAAGCTACTTAAACCCTCTGTGGTACACAGGATCTTTAGCGCTTGGCATCACCGCTGGATTAATTGGTGATAAGTGGAGTTTGGGATTTTTGGCAGAAACTGAAAATCAAGTCGTCACACATTTAGAATCACACCTAACAAAACTTTCAGAAAATGATCATAAAAGTCGTACCATTATCAGCCAAATGATTATCGATGAAAGAGAGCACGAAACCAATGCTATCAATGCTGGTGCAAACACACTGCCTCCTTTCATCAAAGCACTCATGCAATTAACATCAAAAATTATGACTCGCACTGTTCGCTGGATATAACCTCATCACAGGTAACGATAACCCCTCTCCAAACAAAGCAAAAACATCTACGTAGATACCCGTAGTTTTATGTGATTTCCCATAACTTGCTGACTCTCTTAAGGTTTCCTTAAGCTTTACATGCTATCTTTGCCGCTCGAAAAAAATAACAGTAACAGGTGGTGCAAATGCTAAATTATGATGAAGAACTGATATTTGAAATGAGCGATATTGAAGATCGTGAATTTTTGAAAGAACAAATAGAAAGATCCGATAGTGAATCTTCAGAACCAGAAGAAAAGCTCACATTTGAGCAAGCGTTAAAACAACTCAGCGCACCAGGTGCTCAACCAATGCAAGAGGTTGGTGACTATTTCGTTTTCAAAAGAATCATGCCCGGTGAAATAAAACCGCAATACTATGCCATTGATCATGGCATAAACGGTGTTGCCAATACAGACGGTGAATTTGGCGTCCTATTAAAAACGTACGTGCTTGATCCAACACTGGGAAACAATCAAAACCTAAAAACCCAATACCCGTTTGTTGCCAAAAAACCAAAAGGCCGCGATGCTGATGCGTTTAATATGGCAAAAAATGAAGGTCTGTTGACGCCAAGTGTCATTGAAAATTCATTTGCAATCGAAATTGAGGGTCTTCCATTCCTCATTATGCCCCGTTTTAATGGCAAAGAGATCTTTGACGCTGTGAATCAACTTGCCTATGACAAGGATGAACGAAAAAAGACGACGTTTATTAACCGGCTTTTAGTCGCAACAGAAATATTTAAACAACTTTGCGAGAAATGCCACTTCCCACAAAATGAAGAATTAAACCCAATCATACACAAAGACATAAAGCCTGAAAATGTGATGATTGCCATGCATCTATTAAACTTAACTTTCAAAGAAGCACGCAACGAATATCAAACTCAAATTAAGAAAAAACGTGCGCAGATTATTGATTTTGGGTTAGCAGAAGAAGTCACGCTTGAGGCTCGACAAAATCCAAGAAAAAATTCAACTCTCGTAGAAACCTCCAGTGAAGAAAAATCAGGTCATACAATGAGTGGTTCATTATTGTATGCAAGTCCTGAATTAACTCTTCGAAACCAACTTAGTTTAAACAGCGATATGTATAGCCTAGCGGCTGTGATGTTACTTATCTTTGGCTCGACGAGCATGCAATACCCTAAAAATGCCTTAAGTTGGCACAAGAATAGACTGCAAGTAAACGAAAAAAAGGCTCATAGAAATGCTGTCAAAAAAATGAATAATTGTGGGATAACAGTGCAATTTTACAAAGGGCTCCCCGCTGCAATTCAATCAATCAGTGAATACGCAAAAAAATACAGCATTAAACCACTACCAGCTGAGGATCCTTTATTTAGAGGACTCCTAACAAAAGATCTCAAGAAGAAAGCGTCTAAAGTTATGCCAACGTCAATAAGAACCTTCTGTCAGGTGCTTTCACTTGGAGGATTTAAATTTAACATACTCTCAAAGCCAATGGTGTTAGAATCTTTAATCAGAAAAAGCATCAGAAACGCCATGTCAAAAATACACGCAAACTGGTTAAATAAAAACAAGAAAGATCTATTTGTAAAAACCGCCAATGCTGGCTTTGGTGACAAAGATCTTTTTGAAGATACCGATGTACCACAGGTTTTTACTGAAAAACACCGTGAGCTCCTAGCATCATTACCCGTTAAAAAAGAACGTGAAAAATACAGTGGCTCCATTCTCGGGGTATTTCACTTCTTGCTGAATCGAATGCAAGACAAAGATATGGAAAAACGCCCTAGCAGTAGACAGATGATGCATTTTTGTCAAATTATGTTGTCACTATGCTTAGCAACGCCTTCACAAAAAATGATGCACCAAAAGGACAGGATCAATCAGCTTCACGAGATAGCCATTGATGTGTTGCATTCTCGCGAAACAAATATAGTAGAACTCAAGAGAGATAAAAACTTACCGCCGTCTTTATCACTGTCTCGAGCGACAACTGAATCGCCATCTAGCCGATCAGAATTAGAGTCTCCGCTTGGGTCTTGTGGCGGCTTTCCAAACTCACCGACAAGTGAATCAAGCTCAGGTTTTAGCGGCATATTTTCACGTAAACATGTAAAAGGCTCCAGCTCTATGAGTGTTCTAGATCGATTAATATCACCAATATCGGCATCACCAAAATGTATTCCGAAGAAAAAAGGGGGTTCGATCAATACTGAAGTAGGTACAATCTTTAACTTTAGCCCTGAAAAAACAAGAAAGCCTACAAACCTTGAAAAAGGGTCGTTAAAAACACCCTAGTTAGCCGAACGCAGAACACTAGCAGACCCAAGACCCACGGCTTCAGACGAGCTGTCTTTTCGTTTCGGGTTTTAGTAGGACGCACATTCTGTCATCCCCGACTTGATCGGGGATCCATCCTTAATCTTATGGACCCCGGCTCGGAGGCCGGGGAGATGCAGCGTTCATCACCACTACATCCTCAATCCTGGCACATAATCCATAACACAACTTGGCCTGAACAACACACAAAGTAAAACGGTCATGCCCACAGTGACGGCTACATTTTTCCTTGTTAGAAGCTGCTTCGCTAATTCCGAACCAAACGTTGGTTGCTTTTTCTTCTCAGTAAAAAAGACAGCGTGCGAAGGAATCGGTGGCTTCTCTAATTCACGATAAAATACTTGTTCGATTCGGCGAAACTCTTCATGACACTGGATCACCTGTTCTAGTGTATCACCAACAAAAAACACAACGCCCGGCATGTTGAATACGTCTGTTGTTTTAGCTAATTTTTTTCCAAGCTTTCCCCCAAACTTCATACTGTGGTAACCGTAGATGCCTTCGATCCTTGCTGTATCTACATAACGCTGTATTACCACCTCTTTCTTAGCAATGAAAAATGAGGTTAAGGCAAAGCCTTCTTTCGATTTCACTTGACCTCTTTGTATCAGCAATGGCAAAAAATCTGGGTCTAAGTATGTGTTCATTAAAGTTGTTACATGGGTTTGCCCCAGCGCTTGTCTTGTTGCAGACATATCCAGGGTGCCCACAAGGCGTGCATTGATCTCAACCAAGGTTGGCCCGCCTTGTGTTAAAATGACTTCTGTATGCGCCGCACCATAACGCAATCCTGCTGCACGTAACGCTTTAGAGACATACGCTTCTATCCGTTTAAAACGCTTGTCATTTCGTGGAATATTAACAGTATAATCATACAGTGGATTTCCGTCCTGTGTAATTTTATGCGCCGCAATTATATCAACGACGTAGACATCCCTCCCCCAAGAAACGGTATTCACCATAAACTCATCGCCAATCAACTTTTCTTGGGCCACAATACTGTCATTGATCACACCAAAAACATTGGGCTTGCCCAACAAGGAATCCATCGCAACTTTTGCTTCTCGCTCATCATCACAAAAATGCACACCATCACTGCCTGCACTCGATAACGGTTTTACAACGATTGGATACATATTTTCTTGCTTAGCCCAATGCAATACCGTGTCTCTCTTTGAAGCCTTAATCTGTCGCGCATGTTTTAATCCAGCATTTTTCATGGCCTCTTGCATTTCATATTTATCAGTTCTCGCAGCAGAGCGCTTATATTCATTTTGATGCGGCATTCGTAAGGCATGATTCATTTCATCAACAAACGACACCGCGGATTCTGAGCCTGGGATAATGGCTTTGATATTATAAGATGAGAGGCTATTCAACAACGCCTCAAACGAGCTGAAATCAGATTCCTTTATGCTTAACACATAATCTTCTTTATTATGCGGTATCTTTGTCGCTTCGCACCCTTTTGTTAAGAGATGAATAACGGCATCATAACCTTGACCACGAAGGAAAGGCGCTATATATCGCCCAGTAGAAATGCCATTAACGACAACAAATACCGTTTTTTGCTGGTAAGCTCGGGCTGGCAATTTACCCTTTGATTCGCTCATATCTTCTGAATACATGAAAACTCCTTTCACACGACGTTGTTTATACTTATTATAATTAAACTTTTAGGGCAGGATGCCAGAATAGAAAAAACAAGAATACCAGAAATCAAAAACCCAAACCTTAAGGCAAACTTAAGGTGGATTTAAATTTTATACGAATTGCTTATTTTGTATCTTTTGGTTTGCGACTGCGAGGGCCGCGGGCGCGGGGGCTCTGCT
>Ga0209425_10001114_pt1 | contig 31531 bp, 27 predicted proteins | sample COG_05_FD_184749 | JGI IMG/M metagenome (GOLD analysis project Ga0209425, IMG submission 184749) | Pelagic Microbial community sample from North Sea - COGITO 998_met_05 (SPAdes) (version 2) | ecosystem: Environmental > Aquatic > Marine > Neritic zone/Coastal water | place: Helgoland, sampling...
CAACATTAAACGGACATTAGGTAATCAATTATCTTTTTTATAAAATTATTTTTAACCTCAAAATCTGTCTTTATCTCCTTCTTCATTACTTGTTTTAAAAAAGTAATCATACCTAGGGCAACAGAGAATGAGGGGTTGTTCAAGTCTTCTTGAAGGTTTTTAATTCCAACGGGGTTGCCAATAGTAACATTCTTGCCAAAAATATTTTTAACTAATTTTTCGATACCAATCATGTTAGAGACACCTCCAGATAAAATAATATTGTGAATTGAGTATGAAGAATATCCAGACTTTTCTAAGTCATCTTTGATCATATAAATAATTTCCTCCAATCTTGCTGCCATAATATTCTTTAGCTCAATCTTGGTTAATTGAATTAACTTGTCAGGATACTCCTCACCATTGTCGAATTTAAAATTAACCAACTCTTTCTCTTTTATCGGACTAATGATCAATGAGCTATTTAGCAGCTTAATGCTCTCGGCAATATTTAAATTAACATTTAATATTGACGCTATATCTCTAGTAATGTGCATTCCACCCAGCCTGCAATTGCCGATGTGATGTAACTTGTTGTCAACAATAATCGCAAATGAAGTTGAGCCTCCTCCAATGTCAATGACTAAAGTACCAAAATTTAACTCATTCTTGCTCATCACACCAAGTGAAGCGGCGTAAGCATCAGAAATATAGTTATTAACGCAGATTGTAGAAAGCCTCATACAATTCTCTATGTTTTTAATAATACTATTTTGAGCTGATATAATATAAAATTTAGCAGATAGGTGGTCACCAGACATATATCTTGGGTTTAAAACCTTAGTGACGTGATCTATCTTGTACTCCAAAGGAATTAGGTGAATAATCTCCCTCTTATCGCTTTTAAAATCTGATTTAATATCAAAAACTAAGGATGTTATGTCAGAGTTATTGACAATCTTTGACGATATTTTGTTACTAACTAATTTTGTGACAACATCTAGTCTAAAGCCAGAAACATTTACCGCTAATTTACTTATATTAAAGCCGGCCATTTTTTCTGCATCAGAAATGGTTTTAGTAATAGCGAGTTGAGCTAGCTTCATGTCAGTTATGGCGGAAGAAAATATCCCAACAGACTTTCTATAGCCATAGCCAACGACTCTAATATTTTTATCAGAAATTTCGGCAATAATACATACCAACTTGGTAGTTCCTATATCTAAGGCTGCAACTATTTTGCCTTTAATAGACATGATTAATTAAAAGGAAGTTAGAAGATCACTAAGAACGCAAAAAAACAAAAGTAACTAAAAAATTATTTAATTGCAAGCTTGATGTTAAATACTGCAATATAATTTCGGCTTAAATAAAAACTTGAAAATTGTTAATAATTATTTGATAATTAAACTTAATATCAAATCTAATTTAAAGATAAGAAACTTTAACAAGATATTTTTTAACAAAAAAATACAATGAACAAAAAAAATACGCCATTAATGCCAAAAGCTACGTCTATTTGGTTAATAGATAATACGTCCTTAACGTTTAAGCAAATTTCTGAATTTTGCGATATGCACATCCTGGAAATTCAAGCAATTGCTGACGGAAATATTGCCTCAAACATCCTGCCTCAAAGCCCGATATCATCAGGTCAATTGACAAAGGAAATTATTACGAAATGTGAAGAAAATCCGGACCTAAAAATTACAATCAACGAAAAGGCAATAATTGAAGCAAAAATTAAGGGTAAAAAAACTAGATATATTCCTATCGCCAGAAGAGGGGATAAGCCAGATGCAATCATGTATATCACTAAAAATTACCCAGATATCGACAAAAACAAAGTAAAAAAACTTATTGGAACAACCTCCAATATGATAGATTCAATTACCAACAAAACATATTGGAACTATAAGGAGTTAAAGCCAAGAGACCCTGTTTTGCTAGGTCTTTGCAGTCAATCAGATTTTAATAAATTATTGGAAGAATCTGGAGTTAAAACAGATCAATCAAACTAATTATGTCTATAGAAGTTGGTAGTGTTGCACCTTGGGTTACGTCATATTGTGAAGATGGCACTAAAATTGAACTTAGTGAATTAAGAGGTCAGAATGTAGTTCTTTATTTTTATCCAAAAGACGACACTCCAGGTTGCACTATTGAAGCGCAAGATTTTACAAAATATCTGCCAGAACTTGAAAAATTAAAAACAATAATTCTGGGGGTCTCAAAAGATTCTAAAGCCAGTCACTGTAAATTTATTGAAAAATACAATATTGGCTTTAACTTAATCGCAGATGAAGATAAAAAACTGTGCGAAACCTACGAAGTTTTGAAAGAAAAGTCAATGTTTGGTAAAAAATATCAAGGTATTGAGAGAAGCACTTTCTTAATTGATGACAACGGAAATATTATAAAAATATGGAGAAATGTTAAAGTTAAAAATCACGCTGAAGAGGTTATTAAAACTATCAAAATCACATAATTGACAAACCGCACTCCTGAAAACATTAATATTGGTATTTTTGGTGGAGGCCAACTTGGTGACATGCTTTCTCGTGCAGCTCAAAACCTTGGATATAAAACAACGATATTTACCAATGACAAAAACTCTCCTGCCATCAAGAACTCAACCAACTACATTCTGTCAAGTTATCAAGATAAAAAAAATCTCTTAAAGTTTGCGGAAGAGGTTGATGTTGCAACGTTGGAGTTTGAGAATATTCCGTCAGAATCCATAGATTTTATTGAAAAGCATTGTCCAATCTTCCCAAATAGTAGGGTTCTGAGTATAGCTAAGGATCGACTTTTAGAGAAATCATTTATGGCAAAAAATAATATTAAAACTACCAGATTCTCCTCCGTCAATAATCAAGATAATTTTTTAGAACAATTGCAAAAATTTAATTATCAAGCAATTTTAAAAACCAACCAAATGGGCTATGATGGTCGAGGTCAATATCTAATTAAAGATCGTAACTACCTACCAGAAATTAATTTTTATAAAGAAAAATATATTTTAGAGGAATTTGTGCCCTTTGAAAAAGAAATTTCAGTGATGATTGTTCGTGACCAATTAGGGGTGACTTCTTGTTATGATCCGTTAGAAAATAAACATAAAAACGGAATTCTTGACACCAGCTCCTACCCTGCCATTATAAGTGATAAAACAAGAAATAATGCCAAAATTATTGCCCAAAAAATTATTGAAAACCTAGATATGGTTGGACTACTTGGAGTTGAATTTTTTGTACTTAAGGGTGGTGAGTTGTTAGTTAATGAGATAGCGCCAAGGCCTCATAACTCTGGTCATTTTTCAATGGATGGAGCAGAAACTTGTCAATTTGAACAATTAATTAGAGTTATCTGTAAATTACCACTTGGAAATGTAGATTTTAATAAAAAAGGATATATGAAAAATCTTGTGGGTGATGATGTATTAAAAATAGACAAATTAACCAACGGACAATCATACAAAACTTATCTATACAATAAGAAGGAAATAAAACCAGGTAGAAAAATGGGGCACATCAACTTTATCAATAATGACTAAGCTAGAATATATGAATCAAAAAGATGGTTTTCTTGGAATTAAAGAAAATTATCTAAAAAAGGCTGAAGATGCAAAAGTTATAGTAATTCCGTTTGGCATGGAATCTTCTTCAAAGTTTAATACAGGAACTAGAACGGGACCAAGGGCAATAATTAGAGCCTCTCATCAATTAGAATTATTTGACGAAGAGTATGATGTTGAAAGTTATAGAGATATTGGGATAAGAACGCTAGCCGAACATAGAATTGATTATAATACCGCAAGCGCCTTAAGCGATCTTGAGAGCATGGTGGAAAAGGTGATAGCAAAAAACAAAATTCCACTAATATTAGGGGGAGAGCAAACCTTAACCTCTGGAGCTATCAAGCCATTCATAAAAAAATACGAAGATCTTGCAATATTACATTTTGATTCCCACACCAACCTAAAAAATCCAGATTCAGAAGGTGGATACTCCGCCCTCTCTTCAATTAGAAAAATTACAGAAAATAAAATTTCTAAAATTATATCTTGCGGTATCAGAAGTATGTCAAAAGAAGACAAGGAGTTTATTGATCAAAATCAAGATATCTTTGAAATATATTATGCCAAAGATATGGATAGGTGGGATAAGAGGGAAATAACGTCAAGCCTTAAGGGAAAAAAGGTTTACTTAACATTTGACCTTTCGGGATTTGACTCAAGCGTTATGCCGGCAACTGGAATGCCAGAGCCAAATGGATTTTTCTGGCCAGATGTCATGAGAATTATAAAACAAGCAGCTAAAATTAGTGATATAGTTGGGATTGATATAGTTGAATTGGCACCAATTTCATATTTACATTCCTGTGATATTTTGGCCGCTAAATTGGGGTATAAAATTTTAAGCCACATTTTCAATCAAAAATAAAGCTCCTACATTAGGACCGCCTTTTTCAAGAATTCACACCCTATCAATGTACATAATATCTGGAAAATATAGAGGAAAAAAACTATTAGAACCAGAAAGATCAGATAAATTACGACCAACTAGTAATAAAAATCTTAAAAATATCATAAACATCTTATATTCAGGTGGTTTATTAGAAAGTTTAGACATAAAAATTGCAGAAATTAAATTGCTAGACTTGTTTGCTGGAACTGGAATTTTTAGCTTTGAAAATTTATCTCAAAACATCTCATCTACAACATTAGTTGACATCAATCAGAAAAATTTGGATATAATTAGAAGAAACTCTAAACTAATCGGCGAAGAGGGTAATATCCATACAATAAAATGTGATTTAAAAAATGGACTTCCCAAATTAAAACAAAAATACAATTTGATCTTCATTGACCCTCCATACAACAAAAACTTCACAGAAAAAATTTTTTTAGATTTAGAAAATCTTAATTATCTTGAAAAAAAACACCTAATCATTGTAGAGAGCTCTAAAAAAGAAGAGTTAAAGTTTAATCGCTATAAGTTTAAAATTCTTAAAGAAAGGATTTACGGCAATAGTAGATTTGGTTTTCTTACAAAATCATAATAGTTTATAAAAAGGAAATCTTTGTATGTATAAAAATCTTTTTTATAGATAAGTTGTTTACTTTTTTCTTCATTTTTTTAATATTGTACCATTTGCTATTTATAATGCAGTATATATCAATATATTTTAAGGTTAAAATTGTTAAAAAACTACTGTCTTTTGTTAGTAGGGTATGAGGCTTTTTGGTAATCAAAAACTTAAAAGATGAAGTTAGGTCATGCTATCGCTTAATGTCTAAATATAAAATAAAAATGTAATGAGCAAAGAATTAATATTGGCAATTCCAAAGGGCCGAATATTGGAAGACTTATCTAAGATATTAGATCGCTCTGATATTAAAATTGAAGATGATTTTTTTGATGAAAATTCTCGTAAATTACTTTTCTCTTCTAACATAGGCAATCTTAAGGTTATTAAAATTAGAAGCTTTGATATCGCTAATTTTGTTAGACTAGGTGCTGCAGATATTGCAATCTGTGGTCACGATGTTTTAGAAGAGTTTTCGTCAGATCAAATTTACCCTTTATTAGACTTAAACATTGGCAAATGTCGCTTGTCAATTGCGGCTAACAATTCTAGCAAGAAGGATTTTCGTAATGAAAGTCATGTTAGAATAGCGACTAAATATGTTAACATATCAACCAAATATTTCTCTAATTTAGGAATTCAGGCCGAAGCAATTAAACTAAATGGTGCTATGGAACTGGCACCAAGATTAGACTTGTCTGACTATATCGTAGATTTAGTCGATAGTGGCAGAACATTAAAAGAAAATAATTTAGTCGAGATAGAAAAAATAATGGACGTCAGTTCTTATTTGATAGCTAATGTAAACTCCTTTAAGACAAAAAAGAATGAAATCAGCAATATTATTGAAATATTAAAAAATATTAATGTCACTAATTAGCAAAATTCAGTATTTTGCAAGTTTTGCAACCAAGATTCTATTTTTTGCGATAATCATTGTCTCTTTAAACTCTTGCGACCCCTCTAACACTGAAACTGGCGCCATTAGTTTAGAAGAGCTGCAAAAATTCGACCCAATTGATAAAGGAATTAGATATCCGTTTGAAGGTGTTTCTGATGAAGATTTTGATCAAGATGGATACGAGAATGAAGAAGGTGACCGAAATATAAAATGGGGTCGAAAAAGTTCTGATTGGCACCATGCCTGTGCTTCTGAAGAAATTCAATATAGTCTTTCTGGAGATATAATGGGAGCTATCCCCTTTGAACTAAAAATGGGAGTCTTTTTTGTTAATGCAGCCTTAAGTGCCATTAACCACGAGGGTTTCGACCCAATCACGGCTGTAACAGATCTAATGGGTCTTGATGGAGCTTTTACTGATCATTATTGGGACATGTGGAATCCTTCATGCTCTGTTATTGCAGCTGTTCAAGGAGTTGCTTTGTTAGCCGCTAATGAGGCCGCTACTTTGGCTTGCGATTCTTCGCCAGCTTCTGGACCTTCAAGTAAATTCAAGAAACTTAAAAAAGCCGCTATATACACAACTAAATTATCTGCAAAAATTGCATCATCAGCTGGTGGAGTAGGGCTAAAAAATATCCGGGATGCATATATTCTTGGTCATAAGTGCTTTGCTGCCCAAGGTTGGGCCGCTATTATGGCTACTTCTGCCGCACTTGTTTGTGGCGGCGGTTTTGCAACTGGGGGGTGCGCCCCTAGTCTTGCCGCATCGTCTAAGGCGCAAACTTCTGCAATCCTATGCTGCAGTGCTTCTGCCGCTTATGTTGCAGTTTTAACTATAGCACTAAATACAATTAAGATAAAATATGCTGCTGCCAGAAGGCATCAAAAGAAAGTTGTTGTCTGTGGTCATGATTGGTATGGATGGAAAGATAAAACATACACCAAAAAAGGCGATACAATATCCACGGAAGTAAGAGGGGATTACCACTCAAATATCAGCTCCTCCACCGAAGATAATGTAAAATTCTACTCTTATCACAAGGTTTTGTTGGAAATGAACGCTAAAAATACATTAATTAGGAAAATTGAAAACCAACCATATAGAGAATATGTTTACGGTGGTCGCGAGATAGCAGACCCAACAGACTCTGATGATGGTGGCTGTTTAATGCCGGACATTGATAAAGATAAATTGAAGAAGTTGTTTGGCTATTATGATACAAATAATGTCGCTGGCAAAGAAGAGATCAGACAAAGATACTATTTTAAAGGTTCCAACACAGAGCCTAATTTTGCTTGCCAGAGATTTCAATTGAGTAAAAACAAAAAGTTTAGCGAGGAGGAGCGAGCAAAATTTCTTGAAGCCTATAATTGCTGCAACAACAGAGGTAAAAACATAATTTGCCTTGAATATCTTAATGATTATAGCGCACAATTTACAGAAGGTGGAACAAAATATGATGGCCTAGTGCAGCCATATATAAAACAAGAACCCCCAAATGACCCCTCTATCCTGTATAAGGTTGCTGAATTCGGATATAATTCTGCAGCAAAAGAGGCAAACAACCCAATTAGAAAAAATATAGACTTTTGCGAAGTTGGTAGTAGACAATGTTCTCTTGGTGGAGGTCTAGACATTCCTATTGCTTACGAAGCTTATGAACACCCTTTAAGTGATAAATATATTTGTGCCAGGAGTTATTCTGTCTGCCCCTATAATTTTACCGTTGGAACGGGAACTGCCATGGGAGGTTCTGACATAAATTTTGACATAGATCGCGAACTAGGCTCTACCAAAATATTCAACAGTATTATTAAACTTAATATATCTTTTTCAACCTCAAAAAGAGAGAAAAACCCCAATAATGACTATGATTGTCAGTACCTCAATCATTGCACTATTGTTCCTGGCAATTTAGAAGGTATAGAATATGGCATAGCACATAATGAAGATAATTATTTTATACCGAGCGCATGCTCAGACGGAAGAGGAGACTCTCAAAACTATCATTTCCAAAATAACTTATTAAGCAAAAAACTTGGCACAAACTCTTTAACAGCTCCTTTGGCGCAATGTATTACCGAGAGCTTTAATAACTTACTATTAAATCAATATGGCGAAGACTCGGTTGAAGGATCGTACTTAGAGGGTGACGTTAGGAATTTGCCATCATTTTTTAGCACAATACAAGGTAACTTACAGGATATTTTAAGGGCAATTTTAATCTGCGCTTTAGCGCTAATGGGCTATAGAATCTTATTAGCCGGAGGTGTGGAGAAGAAAGAAATCATGGGCTTTATTATTAAGTTAGCTTTTGTTTTATATTTCGTTTCTGGTAGTGCTTGGAAGACTATTTTTTCTGAAGGCTTAATCGCTATTAGTACAGAATTATCTACGGCTCTAATCGAGATCGACGGTGAGGATGTAGATATTTTTTTAAATGAAGAAGAGATTGATTTAGTGAAAAAAGCGATTAACGGCGGTGTAGATCTCAATAAAGTTGAGTCTATAACAGATCTAGATATAGATATATATTTTGGTATCGATAAATTACAGGATGGCAAACTATTTAAACTAAAAAATAAACCAGAGAACGGTTATTACTTCCAGAAGGAGGGTAACGACTCTATTTACAACATTTCAAGCAATAATATTTGCAAATTTCCAAGATATAATAAGATAGGTGATGCCGATATTACTCCTTCTTACCCTGATGGTAAGGAGTATATAAAGATATTTGACACATTAGATTGCATGATATCTTACGCTCTTGGTATAAGCGCTCTCTCTAGTGGATCAAGCTTCTTTTCGACTATAATGATGTCGCTTTTAAGCGGTTTTATTGGAATGTCTTTTGCAATAGCATCGTTATTTTTTGCCATCTCGCTGCTATCGATTGCAATAAAAATATTATCTATTTTTTGCCTCTGCATTATATATCTTTCGATGTTGATTTATATTTCTCCAATCGCAATTACGTGCGTTCTTTTTGGCAGAACAAAGGATATTTTTAGCTCCTGGATACAGGGTCTTATATCTTACTCTATTCAGCCGGCACTTATTTTTATTTTTGCAGGTTTTTTTATTAGCATCTTTAATTATATCGTCGTTACAGATCATGTAAGATTTGAGAACAGAATAACTGACGGCAATTATAAGCTAATTGAACCAAGCGAGAGAGTCGCATTCATTAACTGCAATAACTGGAGTATTAATGGAGAATCAATGCGGCCCGGCGACAAGAGTATATATTGCTTTTTTAGAAATATATATAACCCAAATGACGAAAAATCAGTTAGCTTATTTCCTGATCTTGCCATTTTTGGTATGTATTTTCAGACATCTTATGACATTTTAGAAGGGTCTGCAGACAGTATTGCACAAAAAGGTATGGGTGATAGTAAGTTTTCTACGATGCTACAGATTGCTATTATTTTATATATTTTAAATTTTCTTGCCACATTAGTGCCCGAGATCGCGGCAAATATCACTTCTGGGGCCTCGTTAGGATCCGTTAGTGGTTTACAATATAACCCTTCTCAGCTATCGCAAAGGGTAAGAGGGTATGGCGATGGAGCTAAGGACATAGCTCGAGGTCTAGGATCTAGATATGGTAAAAAAGCTTACGATATGATAGAAAAGAAAAGAGAGGGATTCAGAAAGTCAGACACTAAGTCTGACGGTAAAAATAACGATAACAACAAAACCATTGACCCATCCTTAAAATAATACTAAAACTTATCTATAATAAAATATTTAGATAAAATATCTTGGGTCAAAAAAATTATATCACATTGTTCGAATAGAATCTAGACATACCTTAATTAGAAATAGCATCAAGCAGGGTTGTGCGAGCTTCGTATGAAATTATAATTCTTATTTTAGGAGTGGAGATTAAACCTTTTTTTGATATCAAAATTATGGTTTTGATAGATTTTATTTCTAGCTGCAGATAAGGAGGTGATGTGGCCAGCTACAGCTCCACTAACAAAGCTTGAAATATACTTATTTGACAACCCGAACGGGTCAATTATCCAGTTAAGGACAATTTCTTCAATTTTAGCTCCGACTGGCGACAAGGTTTTGTTGACAGTATTTTGATTCCATGAGTTAGTTGCAATGCTAGTTTTCAGAGTCGCAGGAGTGACCTCCCCATTAATAAAGCCAAAATACCTTAATCATCAACAGAAATTGTTGCGGGAGACTTAAATTTATGTAGAAATTCAATTGTTTCGATTAGATTAAATCAGTTTTGCGGCAAAGATTCATCTTCAGAAGGGAAGATGTTTTTTCTTTCAATATTTTTTAAATATTGTCCATCACATTCAGCTGCTTTTGTTAAAACTGGCCTGCAATCATGGTGATGATTATTATAACTTTCGTTGGTAATTTTTACCATAGCTCCAAAATCCTCCAAAGCTTTTGGTTTGGTAATTGATAATATGGCTTTTTTAATTTTCTTATTACTTAAAACTCTTTCCAGTATTTTGCAAGAAAGGGTTTCGATTAGTTCAAACTTACTATTTGAGACAAAATTTATTAAATCTGAACTCATATCGTAATAATCGACGACATCATTAATATTGTCAGTTTCTATTGCCAACTTACTGTCAAAATAAACTGTTAGATCAATTATTAAGGGCTGTTTTGATGTTTTTTCTTGCTCGTGAATTCCAATAATAGCATTTATTTTTAAATCTTTTATTTCTAATTTTGTAAAATCATTAATCATAATTATGCCTTATTATTACAAGGTTGTTAGATGTTCTCCACCATCGACATAAATTGTTTGTCCAGTTATGAAGTTGTTTTCAATTAAAAATTTCATTGATGTCAGGATATCTGACATCTTGGTGTAGTGATCAAGGGGTGCATTTTTTGCTCTTTTTGAGATATATTCTTCAGCAAACTCATATGCAGGCAAGAAGGCGCCAGGCGCAATTGCGTTGACTCTTATTTTTGGAGCCAATTCTAGAGCCATGTCTTTTGTCAATATTTCTAGTGATTTTTTAGAATTTAAATAGGTAAAAAATTTTTTAGATCTTCTTACTATGTACGTATCTAGTAGGTTTATTATATTGCCAGAGTTATTTTTAGCAAAAAATTGTGATAAAAAGAATATCGCTTTATAATTTATGTTAAAATTTTCATCAAAAATTTCTTCTGTAGTGTTACTAAAACCTCCTTTGGTAAAAATAGAGCTATTATTAATTAAGACATCTATTTTGCCAAAATGATTCTCTGTATCTGTGATTAATTTTTGACAATTATTGGTGTTTTGCAAGTCTGCTTGAAAAATTTGACAATCTATGTTTAAAGTGTTTAGCTCTGCTTTGGTTGCGACAGCATCTTTTTCTGAAGAATTATAATGTAACGCAATGTTACAACCCTCTTCTGCAAATGAGGTGGCAAGAAATTTACCAAGTCTTTTCGCAGATCCGGTAATTAATATGGTTTTTTTATCCATCAGTTATTCAAATAAATAAATTATTTCTTGATTAATCTTTTGAAATTGTATTAAAATCTCAAGATTTTTTTTGATTCTAGTGGTTGTTTTAGTTGAGTTTTGGTCGAGTCGGTTTAGAAGGTAGAGAGCTTTTTGATAGTCCTTAAATTTTAAGTTATTTTCAATTTTATGTAAGACGTGATCAATATCCATTGCGGCCCCTTCCTTGAATTTTATCTTTCTAATAGTTACATAATTTAAGAAGTTATTTTTTAATTTAGAAAGTAGGTCATCGTCGTGGGTAGCTTTTTCATAAGATATAATTTTTCTTATTATTTGGTCAAAATCTTGTCTAATTTCTTGATTGGTTTTGATTTTGTTAATTAATAATTTTTCTAATTTTAGAAAATTTTGGTATAATTTACTCTTGTTGTTTATTAGAGATTTTGTTAGCAATAATTCTTTTTTATAATCTCGACCCTCTTCTATTTTTTTTATTAGTTTAAAATAGCTAAGGATGATATGTGGAGAATTTCCGCCATTTTGTATTTTTGACATTTCACTGTAAATTTCTTCATATCTTTTTTCAAGAAGGTTATGCCTCTTCTCTAACTCTAATAATTTTTTATTATTAAAATTCTCTGTTTTCTTGACTGTTATTTTTTTATATTGCCGAGGCTCAAACTTTGTTATTAAAACTTCTTTTTTAGAGAAAATTTTAAATTTACTAGCAAGGGGGGTTAAAAATATTATTGCAATAATTATCGACACAAAAAATGTCAGAAGGACAAGCCTTGCACTTACTCTATATTTTTTTGATTTTTGCGCCCCCTGATCTGCGGTTGATTTTTTAGTCATCTTGTAACAAATTATTGATTCTTTCCTGGTAATCATGGTGATTAAAAATATAAGATCCAGACACCAAAATATCGGCTCCAGATTTTGTAGCTATTTTGGCTGTTTTATCATTAATTCCTCCATCAATTTGTAATAGGATTTTTTTTCCACAATTGTCAATTTTCTGGCGAATATTTTCAATTTTTTTAATTTGAGATTCTAGAAATCTTTGTCCACCAAATCCTGGATTAACTGTCATTACTAATATTAGGTCAACCTTATCCAGAATGTAATCTAAAACATCTTCATTGGTTGATGGAATGATGGAGATTCCAGCCTTTTTGCCAAGAGATTTGATCTTTGTTAGGACCGAATCAATGTGAGTTGTTGCTTCGTAATGAATAGTGATGATGTCAGAACCAGCTTTAGCAAAATTTTCAATATGATTTTCTGGGTTATTGATCATTAGGTGGGTATCAAATATCAAGTTTGATTCTTTTCGAAGAGATTTTATGATTTCTGGGCCAAACGTAATATTGGGCACAAAGCTGCCGTCCATAACGTCAAGATGAAGGTATCTGATATTTTTACACTTAGATATAGACTTTACTTCCTCTCCTAATTTTGAGAAATTTGCCGATAATATGGATGGAGCGATTTCAATCATTGTCATTAAAGCATTTAATTAAGGTAACGTCATATATGACGTGCTCCATAGAGGATATGGACGGAGACGATGATAATATCCAACTATTAAAAATAATGTCTTCTTGGTTGCTGTCAAATTTTTTATATTCTTTTACCGTTATTAACGCTTTATTTTCCGGCTTTTCTTCTGGTTTTGATTGCCAACATTTATGCACTAAAAGTGACAATGTTTTAAATTGATAGATTTCTGATATCTTAATATCTATGTTGACACTCTTTGCCATGATTTTATCCAGAATTTGTATTCTAGCGTAATTGGAGAATTGATTGTTAGGGATGTCTTTTAAATACGTAATTGTCTTTTTTACCGTGTCGTCAACAGGTTTTTCTTGTCTATATTCATTAGCTCTTAACCCGACCCAGGCAAGGAGGAGTATGATAGTTAGCAGTATATTTAATTTAGTCATCTTATCTCTTTGAGTTAAAGATTGTTATTTTTTGTGTTTTTTGCTGCCGGCTTCCAAGATTGATATTCTTTTTTAATTTTTGACGATGTGTTTCTGTACTTAGTTCCTGTTGGGTTTGGTATATGAATTTTTTGCCAAGCATATTGTGGGTTTGGTATAATTTTATCGTGAATATTATGGAGCCATAAATGCCAATTCGGCGGAACTTTTGAGGCTTCGACAGAGCCATTGTAAATAACATGTTTTTTTCCTGATTTTGATATGAAGTAAGAATTTCCAAACTCGTCCTTACCAACCAATTTAGAAGATAATTTGATTATTAATTTATTAAAAAAATTATTCATATGCTGATTGTGTCTTTTAACTTTATCTAGGTCGTTATTAAAATTAGATAAAAAGTCTTGCGAGTCGCGGACAATATTTTAGTCATTTTTTATCTATTTTTAAATGATCTTTGATGTTAATTGTAATAATATTGATTATTTTGTCAAATTTAATATTATGCCAACTCCCCTTTACAATGCGTTATGTAACAAAATACTTTAAGGTTAAGATTGTCAAAAAAAGACCGCCTTATGTTAATGAGGCATAAGGCTTTTTGGCAATTACAAACTTAAAAGACAAAGATTGCAGAAGTTACTCCTAATCCCACCTTTAAAATAATAAATATTCTTTCTTGACTTAAGTAAATATATCATATTTAATAAAATAATAGTTTAGTTTTAGTAGAGTTAAACTAGCACTTTTCTAAGCTTTAAAGTCTTAGAGATTTGCAGAATAAGCCACTAACAAAGCCGCGCTACAGTCTGCCTACCACAGATTTTTTGAGTGATACTGGGTTAAAAGATTGTGAGTTAAGAGTTAGGTTAAAACTGGGAATTGCCACTATGACCCCGTCCTAAATCTAGCTTTTTCTTAAAATTTTCTTAAAAAATATTAATTTATCATAATTGCAGTGAATTTCGTTAGAAATTCACTGTATTTTTGTAAATATTTATAGTTTTTGGTGCTCTTCTTATGATTTGGGAATAACTATCCCTTATTTAGGTTATTTTTGGTGGTGGGTAGAGTTTATTCAAAACTACTATTATTTTAAAATTGTTCGTAATGCTTTACATGGAGGTGGTGAACTGATTTTTTTGCTATTCCTTTAAATTTGACTCTATAATTAGCTTTAGGCAATACTCTTTCACGGGGTGATCTTATGCCCCCTTTAACTTTTAAAATATACAAGTTAAAATACTTAGGGGCGACAAAAAAACCCAATTTGAGGAATATTTTTAAGAGAATTGTTGTTTGACAAAATGATACCAACTAAATAGAATAACGCCTATATTCTTAACATAACTAGTTATAAACGAAAAATAACCCTTTTTCATTGCTTAGTGAATTGCAGAAAAGCTATTTTAAGATTAGTCAGGCCTTTAGTGGCAAAAGCCAAGATCCAAAGATAAAGCTTGCGACCGTAAGGGTGGGACTGATAAAAGCAGCGTCAAAGTCCGTTTTTCATTTCTAACATTTGATCGTGAACCAAAGTGTTGCAACTAAATCCTAATAACAAATTTTTAAAAAAGTCCTTAATATGAGAAACATCGAAGTTAACGCAAAAAAATTAAAGCATGCTATAAGAAAAAACAGCCTAACAAGCCTGTCATTAGCTAAATCTATTGGCATTAGTCCGCATGATTTATATAATAGTTACAAAGGAAATGGAGTTAAGTACGAAAAACTTGCTCTTATTGCCAAAAAACTAAATAAATCAATAGATTACTTCTTGGATGACGACACCTCTTATGTACAAAAAAATGTTAACAAGGAAGAATCTGCCGATAGACCGTATAATCCAGAACTATACAGGACAATATTAGATCTAATAGAGGTAACCCTGGCCAGCAAGCAGGTCGAAATTACCTCAGACAAAATTAAACTCCTGCACGGAAGAATATACAATATAGCTATCGACCATGACAATATAAGTAGAGACTTTTTAGATGGCGTAGTAAAATCAACTGTGGAATATTATCTATAAAACCCCGCCTTATATCAAGATCCTCACTTAGTGATAAACCATCAACCCTCCTATCTTAAGGGTAGGAATTGAGACCTCCTTCAGGACTTTTGTGGTCTTTTATTTATCTTTATATAAAAAGACTACATTACTGAGTGTTGGGGCAGATTCTTCTGTCTCAACAGATTTATCATAAGGTAGCAGCAGCGTGACTTCGGTTCCTACGGAATATTTACTGTCAACAAGTAGCTCCCCAAAATGCAACTTAACTAATTTTTTGATATCGCACAACTTTATATTGTAGATATTTGTTTTGTCATTATCAGGATCTATCAAATTTTCCTTGTCGTCTTCGGAAAGACCGTTGCCATCATCTAAAATAACAATTTTTAAATATTTTTTATTTTCTTTTCTTGTGTTAGAGATATTAATAGAAATCTTAGATCTCGGCCTGTCCGATAGAGCTGTGTAAATTAAGTTGCTAATAATTTGCAAAAAACGTAACCTATCTGCCGATATGTATTTTATATTTTTACCATAATTTAATTCTATTTTTATTTTTTCTTTTATTAATGTGTGGTTGTGATGCCTTACTGACTCCTCTATCAAACTGACTACATCCACCTCTTCAAAAGACAATTGGTTAACAGTAAAAGATTTTACAATGACCAGATTCTCCAATATGTCGCTATAGGTATCAAGTCTAGCATCTTCGGTTACCAACACATTACCAACTTCTAATTTGATTAATTTAGCAACGTTTTCTTCTATTAAGGATATTGGCTCTTCTACGGCATTCATGATGTCATTAAAAAAATTATCACTTGTTTTTTTGGCGTTAATAAATTTTTTCTTTTCTGATCTTAAGTTATTATTTACTAACCTAATTTTTTTTAAGAGCTTTTTTAACTTAGAAGTGTCTCTTAAAAATATCTTGTATATCCAAAATATAGAGCAGGAAAATAATAGGCACGCAATTAAAACCATAAAAAAATATTTTGCTATTATGGCCAAGGTTTCTTGATTGTACTGATTTTTATTGTATCCAGAGAGAATCATAAAAGGATAATTTTCTAATTTAAAAAATTTAGTATAAGAAATGTTGTCAATTACTATTGGACTTTTGAGGCTTATAATCTTTTTTGTTGGAATTGGCAATTTTTTTGCCAAAGAGAGTTCTTTATTTTTCTTAATTATGTCACCGATTTGACTGTCAGAATTTAATACATTATTAAAATTACGATCCAGCATTAAGTAATAAGAGTCATTGCTTTGTAGGGCGAGGTTGATTCTTTCGATTATTTTTTGAATCTCAAACCTGATAATAATACTTCCTATGTGTTGCTTTTGATCATTGTCAATCCCTATCGCAGCATTAATTACTCTTTTTGACGTGCCTCTTTCTTGGTGGGGTTTAGAAAAAAATAATTGCCACGGATTTTGGCTAGATAAAAAATGGTATGGCTGCAGGCTAATGTCCAGAGTGTCATTAATTATACCTAAATGACTAGAGACGGAAATTTTATTATTCTTGTCAAGCCAAAAAAATCTTGGCCACAAAGAGGATGGTGACATTTTTGTAGATCTAGATATCTGACTAAATTGACGCTTTAAGTGTCGATTAATAGTGACCTTGTTTAATGACGGTTCTTCAGTTATTTTTCTACCCTTATCTTCAGTGATGCGCCATATGTAGGTAAAAAAGTTACTCAACGTGCTGCTAGTTATTTTGATTTCGCTGTTTAATTTATTATATAAATATTCTCCTCTCCAATTATAGGTTATTAATATTGTTAGTATCAATGATACTGACATCACGATGGCTACGGAGGATATGGCAAATAAATGTTTCTTTTTCATTCTGTTGATCTTAATATTTCATTTAACAATGTTGAATATACCAATCTTTTAACTTTTATCTTAAAAATTAGCCGCTAAAAAAAATAAAATTAAGTTATCTATCTTTAAAAACAGACTTACCACAATATCAATTGCAAAATATAAACATTACTACAGAGAATTAATTTATGCAAAAAATACTGCCCTTAGCGCCAACTCGTACATTTAAGAGGGCTAACTCCAGCCTAAAGACGAAAAACCCAACTACGACAATAAAAATAATAGTCGGCACAATACTTACCTTAGCGTTTTGTAGTAATATTGTGTATGCAAAAAGTCCTGTGTCAATTCAAGATTTACAAAGCCTTAAGGTTAGTAATGCTTCTGAAAAACTAAGCTCTACAATAGATATACCTGCCGAAATATACAGCATAACAGATAGGGACATAGAAAGATCTGGATTAACATCTATACCAGAGTTGTTACGCTTAGCGCCCGGCCTACACGTAACACAGATGAACTCCAACAGTTGGTCCATTGCCTCGCGGGGCTTTAACACCGAACTTGGCGAAAAAATAGCCGTCATGATTGACGGCAGAAAAGTACATTCAGCCCTGTTTCCGTCAATATTTTGGGAAAATCAAGATCTAGTTTTGTCTGATATTAAGAGAATTGACGTTGTCCGAGGTACTAGCGCTAATGTTGCTAGTGATGGCGGCTTATCCAAAGGTCTTTGGACGGACAATGCTTTAAATGGCGTCATTAATATCATTACCAAAAGAGCGGCAGAAACCCAGGGAAAACTTATTAACATAATTCATGGCAACGAAGAGTCTATACAAAGTGCAAGATATGGTGGAAAAGTTGGGGATGATCTTTTTTACAGAATATATGTCAAAAATAGAATAATTGATAGCGCTGTAAATATTCATAATTCCGACGCTGGCAATGATTGGGGAGATATGAGGACTGGATTTAAAATCGACTGGGAAGACAGTATATCGGACCAATTAACTTTGCAGGGAGATTTGGGAAAAATGGAAGATAAGGGAAGGTATATTTACCCGTCAAGTGATTTAACTTACCTCCTAGACAGCATCATTAAAGATGAATCTAGGTCAGGAAATATTATGGCAAAATGGTTCCACAGACAAGATAATGGCAACAGATTAACATCAAAGAGCTACTATGATTATTACAAAAGAAGTTTCGCCCTATTTCAGCAAAAATTTGATATTTTTGATCTAGATCTTCAATATTTCATACCAAAAACACCTTATGGAGGACTCACATTTGGACTAGGGTATCGCGTAACAAATGCTAAAATAGATTATTTAGATCAATATAACTTTAAATTTAAAAAAAATAGTAGTGGCCTTCTTAATTCTTTTATTCAGAGCAAAATTGACATTATTCCTAAAAAACTCTCTTTAACCACTAACCTTAAGTTGCAGCATGAAGATGACCTTAAAAATAATGAATATTCAAATTTTGCCTTTCACCCAAGCATAAGAGGCAGCTTCAGGATAACAGATAGCCAGTCCATATGGTCTGGAATATCAAAGATTACCAGAAACCCAACCATTGCAGAAAGATATGGTTCTGCGATAAAATCCTTTAGAGGCGCACCTCCTTACGCCGTCATATTGAGTGGTAATGAAAATTTTAAGCCCGAGGAGTTAGTGTCGTACGAACTAGGGTACAAAAACCGCTTTTCTAAAAAACTATTCACCGATCTGTCGATATTTTTTAATAAATATAACAACATCAGAACTTACGAGATTAATTCCGTCAGTCAAACCGAAACAAGATACGTCCTAGGAAATGAATTATATGGAAAATCTTACGGCGCAGAAATATCTTCCAAGATTAGTCTTGCAGACAATCTTGATATATCTATTAATTACACATTTTTAAAATTAGATCTGCACCTAAAAGATGGAAGTACAGATACTAAGGCAGAATCAGACAAAAAAGCCCCTCCTCAAAATCAATTCAGCGTCCGTTCATATTACAATTTCTTTGATAATTTTAGTTGGAATAATCTCCTTTTTTATGTCGACGAGTTAAAAAAATACGATATTGATTCATATTTTAGGTTTGACAGCAATGTTAGCTGGAAAGTTAACCAGCGCACTGAGCTTACAATAGCTGGACAAAATCTGTTCAGCAGTAAGCGTCAAGAATTCATACCATTCATGTATCAAGAAGTGAATTTTATGGAGCCGAATAAAATATATGCTAAACTAAATATCGTCTTTTAAAATCATGATTAAATATTTAGCAATTTACATATTAATTTTATTTTTTTCTACCCCCTCCCAAAGTAAAGAGGCGGAAGATTATAAAATAAAAGCCTTGTGGATTAAAGTAATATCAGAAAATATTATTTGGCATAAGGATGTAGATAAAAAACGAGTTATCTGCACATTAGGATTGGATTTCGTAGGACTATACCTAAGAGAGCTTGGTCCAGACAATATTATCGTAAAAGAAAAAAACAAAAATCAAAAGCTTAATGATTGCCATCTACTCTATATTAGTCTTTCAGAAGAAAGGCACCTATTGGACATACTAAAGCAAATTAACAATTACAACATAATTACTATTAGCGATATCAGTAATTTTTCTAAATTTGGAGGAACTGTGGAGTTTATTTTTGAGAATAACTTGGTAAGACTAAGAATTAATGGCAAAAACATAAGTCGCTTAGGAAAAGACACCTTAAATTTAGATAGTTACATCATGGATGTGTCGGAAGTAACCTACCCCACCCCAAACTAAGCTCTAAATAATACCAACTATCAAATTTAACTTGACAAAAAGCGTTAGTGTGCAAGTTTTAGTTTTATAGCGTCATCCGTAGAGCGGTCAACAGCCTGTGTATTACGGAGTTACTAGATATAACTACCATTCTTTGGCCGAAATATGAGTTATGTACCCTACCCAATATTTACCTGAAGAAAAAACGTCGAACTTTCTATCTAATAAATCAGGAGATATTTAGTTGTTATGCCGACATTATCCTTAAAATACTTTTATTTATTATTTATAAAAAATGACAGGAATATGTCTATATTTCACAAGGCTTTTTATATATGATATCTAGAGATTGGTCTTGGCACTACCTCCAATCAAGAGCCCCCCTCCGCCACTCATAAATAAAGCCAATAGTTAGGACACTTAAAAATATCATCATCGACCAAAAACCCTCAAAACCAATATCTCTAAGCGATAAGGCCCAAGGAAAAAGTAAAGCGATCTCTAGGTCAAAAATAATGAACAAAATAGCCACTAAATAAAACTGCACGTTAAACTTACTCCTAACGTTGCCAACAGATTCAAAGCCACACTCATATGGCGAGTTTTTATCTTCGTCGGACCTTATCTTCTTGGTTAGGAAAGGTATGATAAGTATTACCACCGACAGAGTGATGGCGATTCCCAAAAATATTAAAATAGGTAGATAAGTATCTAAAGCTTCAGTCATGATTTGTTTATTACTTCGTTAGGTTCGTTCATTTGCACTAAGATCTGAGATTTCAACTCTTCAGAATAAAAATTAGATTTTATATTTTTTTCAATTGTTATAGCTTTGGAAAAATTTTTGTTATTAATTTCTTGTAAAACCCTAGCTATTCTACCGATAAAAAACTTCTGCTCTTTTTTCAGTCTTTTTTCTACCCTTTTTGGGTTACTAAAAACAAAATGACCCAAACTCATTCTAAGATTATTCATCTTAAGAATTAGGTTAAAAATTAAATAAAATAAAAAATATAAAAATATTAAAGACGTCGCGAAGAAAGTCGCTGAACTGGTAATTTTGTAATCCAAAAATTCTATTTCAACCGAGCCACCCAAATCTACCAACCAAGATGCAAAAAATGTAATTATTGATATTATTAATATTAGCGCAATATTCCTGAACATAAAGATTGTACCATGAGTTTATTTTAAGACCGCTGTTAGATCAATACCATAAATAGAAAATTGACATAAAAAACCATTTTTTGATCCCAGAAGGTTTTTTAAGATAAACAGCTACCAAAATTCCATCCTGTGGGGGTGTTTCTGCTTTTTTGTTAAAATACTTCAGAAGTTCCCTAAGTAGAATTAGTCTATAACTGATAGATTTTCATTAACAAAAATATTGTCTTTATCAGTAAGAGTTTTGTTATCATCCTCAGTCTCTTCGATAATGTTGGACTGGTAGGCGTTGTCGCCAGCTGAAATAGTTTCTCTAATTTTAGCAATATCTAACTCACCAGCAGCAATTTCGTCAAGCGCTATTATTGAAGGTTTGTCAGATTTGTCGTGACTCGTTGGTGCGCCAGACAAAACGTCTTTAGCTCTCTTGCTTGCAATTAGACAAAGTTCAAACCTGCTATTCACATCTTCCTTGCTAGTTCCCAATTTTACATTAGCCATAATTAATATAGTTTTTTAAAATTTATCTATTTATCATAAGCATTTTATATGAGCGTTGATATTAAGCAATGATTATATTTTTTCAAGAGACTTAATTATCAAACAAAATGTCAGTAATAATTCATACAGAGGAAGATTTTAAAAAAATGCGTAAGGCTGGATGTTTGGCAGCAGAAATTTTAGATTACATTGGCGACTTTGTGAGGCCCGGTATTACGACAAACGAATTAAACGATTTGTGTCACAACAAAATCATTGAAAATGATGCTATCCCAGCCCCACTTAACTATAAAGGTTTCCCAAAATCAGTTTGCACTTCAATTAACCATGTTATTTGCCATGGCATCCCCAGCGATAAAAAGCTAAAAAATGGTGATATGATCAATATCGACGTCACCGTTATAATCGATGGTTGGCATGGCGACACTAGCAGAACTTATTACGCCGGAAAACCTCCAATTAAAGCAAAAAGACTATGCCAAACAACTTACGAAGCCATGATGCTTGGTATTGAACAAGTTAAGCCTGAAGCAACATTGGGAGACATTGGCTATGTTATCCAGAAATATGCTGAAGACGCAGGATATTCCGTTGTTAGAGATTATTGTGGACACGGTATTGGCAAAGTTTTTCATACCGAGCCAAATGTTTTACATTATGGTAAAAAAAATACTGGCTTAATACTAAAAGAAGGCATGTTTTTTACTATTGAACCCATGATTAATGAAGGTAGAAAAGAAACCATCCTAAGTAAACATGATAATTGGACGGTAACCACTAGAGACAAGTCTTTGTCCGCACAATTTGAGCACACGATCGGCGTCACCAAAAATGGCTACGAAATCTTTACCAAATCACCGAAAGGATTAGACCACCCAAACTAAAATCAACTAAAGATTTTAAAAACAAACTCAAAAAATGACCTACAACTACGCAGAGATAGAAGAAAGATGGCAAAAAACTTGGGAAAAAGAAAGTTTTTTTAAGTTTGTGCCAAAAAAAGATCAAAAAAAACACTATGTCTTGGAAATGTTTCCCTTTCCATCAGGAAAAATTCACGTTGGCCATCTAAGAAATTACACAATCGGAGATGTCATTGCTCGTTTTAAAAAAATGCAAGGATTTAATGTTTTACACCCAATTGGTTTTGACTCCTTTGGCTTACCGGCGGAAAATGCCGCCATTGAAAACAACTCCCACCCCAAAGATTGGACTTATGAAAATATCGCAATTATGGAAAAAGAGCTTAAAAAACTTGGCTTTTCTTACGATTGGGATCGAAAAATTACTACTTGTGACGCGGATTATTACAAGTTTGAGCAAAAAATGTTCATCGATTTTTATAAAAATGACTTAATCTATCAAAAAGAATCAATTGTCAATTGGGATCCTGTTGATCAAACCGTCCTAGCTAATGAACAAGTAATTGACGGAAAGGGTTGGAGAAGTGGAGCTGAAATTGAAAAGAAAAATCTTAAACAATGGTTCTTAAAAATTAGCGATTTTAGTGGCGAGCTACTAGAAGAGTTAAAAAATCTAGATGGCTGGGATAAGAGAGTTTTAAGTATGCAAGAAAAGTGGATAGGCAGAAGTTCTGGCGCTTCAGTAAAATTTAATATTTCAAGCGGAGGGCAAGTAGAGGTATATACCACTCGTCCAGAAACAATTTTTGGAGCCTCTTTTATTGGCATTGCTGCAAACCACCCCTTAGCCCTAAAGACCGCAAAAAATAATCAAAAAGCAGCAGATTTTATCAAAGAATGCAATACAAACAGCATAAACGAAGTCGATATTGACAAAAACGAAAAAAAAGGATTTGAAACAGACCTTTTTGCCGAACACCCCTTTATTTTAGGTAAAAAATTACCGATTTATATCGCCAACTTTATTTTAATGGATTATGGTACGGGTGCAATTTTTGCCTGCCCAGCTCATGACCAAAGAGATTTCGATTTTGCTAAAAAATATAATTTAGAAATTATTCAAATTATCGGAAAAGAGAAAAATCTATCCGAAGCTTATCTAGGTGATGACAAGATAATTAACTCTGACTTTTTAAACGGACTATCAATCAAGGACGCCAAAGAAAAAATTATCAATCTACTTGAAGATAAAAAAATAGGCACAAGAAGAATCAATTATCGCCTTAAAGATTGGGGGGTTTCGCGCCAAAGATATTGGGGCTGTCCAATTCCAATGATTTACGACAAAAATGGCAATGTCAAGCCAGTTCCTGAGAAATATTTGCCCGTTACCTTACCGGAAGATCCAGACTTTTCTAAAGGAGGAAATCCCCTTGATCATCATAAAGAATGGCAAAAAGTTATTATTGATGATGAAGAATTTATTCGAGAAACAGATACTTTAGATACTTTTTTTGAAAGTTCTTGGTATTTTTTAAGACTCGCATCTCAGCCAAAAAACAAAGCTTTTGACTTCGATGAAATTAACGAATTGCTACCAGTTGACAACTATATTGGGGGTATTGAACATGCCGTTTTACACCTTTTATACGCCAGATTCTTTACCAAAGCGCTCAAAAAATGCGGCTACTTAAATGTTAACGAACCCTTTAAAAAACTCTTAACGCAAGGAATGGTCTGTCACAAAACTTTTAAAGACAAAAATAACAAATGGGTTATGCCTAAAGATGTCACTTTTAAAGATGGTGAAGCCTTTCACAACGACACAAACGAAGAGGTTACGGTTGGCAGAAGTGAAAAAATGAGTAAATCTAAAAAAAACGTCATTGATCCAATTCAAATTATTGAAAATTTTGGCGCGGATACTGCTAGATTTTTTATGATGTCCGACTCTCCGGTTGAAAAAGATATCGAATGGTCTGACAATGCCCTAGGCGGTTGCCATAAGTTTTTAAAAAAAATTTACAACCTAGTCGAAGAATTCTTATCACAAAAAACCCTAAACTTTTCTGACTTTACGGACTTTTCTACTGAAAATGACCTAAAAAACCTTTCAGAAATACAGGTTTCATTAATAAAATTAACACACAAAGCAATCTTTGAAATTAAGAATGAATATCAAAAAAATGGATTTAATGTTGTTGTTGCTAAAGTTCGTGAATTTAATAATAATTTAGAAAAATTTAAAATTAATAACGAAGATGATCAAAGAGTAAAATTCTTTGCCATAAAAAATCTAATTTTACTAATTTATCCGATCTGCTCTCATCTTTGCGAGGAGTTGTGGCAAAAACTAGACTTTAAAGTCGCCCTCTCTAACGGCGTTTCTTTCCCAAAATTTAACGAAGACTTTGTCATTGAAAATAAAGTTAAGATTGTTGTTCAAATTAAGGGAAAATTAAAAAAAATCATTGAGGTGTCAAAAGATTTAGAGAAAAAAGAGTTGGAAAACCTAATCCTGTCCGATGCATTAATTCAAAAAAATATCGCAGGACAAGAGGTTAAAAAAATGATCTTCGTACCAAACAAATTGGTCAATATTGTAACTTAATTATTTAATCCTCTTAAATAAGCGAACAAAATATATAATTTTTAAATCAAGGAATTTTATACTAATTGTAACTTCCCATTCCAAGTTTGATTAAAAGCTTTGTATCTTAATATTTTTCTTGACATATCATGCCAATTGTCAAATTTAAAGTAAAAAAGTAGTTCTTATCCTTGGGAAAGATAGGGTCTTTGCGAAACTCTTCATATTAGAAAAAAATTTAAGAGATCTTTATAAATATCGTGCCTCCAGGTAACTCTATTAATTGATAATTTTTTCAATCCAGCCGCCACCCAGAACAGTATCATTGTCATAAAAAACGCAGGCCTGACCTTTAGTAATGGCTCTGTCGCCATCTTTGAGAAGAATATTGGCTTTTAATATGTTATTTTCATGGAAGAAGTTAATTTTTGCCTCTTTTTCTAATGCAGAAGATCTGAGTCTAACTTTAAGAGTTATTTCTTTGTCTAAATCATTATCATTTCCAAGCCAGTTAATTTCTTTAATGATAAACTCCTTATTCAAGAGATATTTTTCTTCCCCAACAATAATTTTATTTTCTTTGGGATCAATTTTTATGACAAAAAGTGGATCTTTTGAACTAACTCCAAGACCCTTTCTTTGGCCAATTGTGTAGTTAATTATCCCCTCATGAGTTCCAAGTTTCCTCTTATCAATATGATAAATGTCGCCTTTTTTGAAAGCTGTTGGTCGATATTTCTCAACAATTTTAGTATAATTGCCATTTGGAACGAAGCATATATCCTGACTATCTGGTTTACCAGAGATTTCTAAATCTAGATCTTGTGCCAATTTACGAGTTTCCGATTTGTCCAAACCTCCCAAAGGAAATCTCAAGAAAGATAGTTGTTCTTTTGTGGTTGTAAAAAGAAAATAGCTTTGATCCTTACTCGAATCTTTAGCTTTTAATAAAAGATTGTTTTCACTACCAAAGTCACGACGAACATAGTGACCAGTTGCCAAAGAATCTGCTCCCAAATCTTTTGCAACCTTTAAGAGGTCTTTAAATTTTACAGTTTGATTGCATCTGATGCACGGAATTGGGGTTTCGCCATTAACATAACTTTCGGCAAAATCTTCAATTACCGATTCTTTAAAAAGGTTTTCATAATTTAAAACATAGTGAGGGAAGTCGAATTTTTCAGCTATTTTTTTAGCGTCATAAATATCTGCACCAGCACAGCAAGCTCCTTTCTTTTTTAAAATTTCGCCATGATCATATAATTGTAAAGTGATGCCAATTACATCATAGCCAGATTTTTTTAAGAAAGCAGCAACTACGGAAGAGTCGACTCCTCCAGACATTGCGACTACTATTTTTTTTTCACTTTCTCTAAAAATTTGACTTAAATTTATCATTTGGTAGTATACATACTTTCTTTATTACTCAACTCTTATACTGATGAATCAAGATTTTAGCAAGGTAATTTTACTTTTCACAGCTTTTTTGCTCACCGCTTTTATAATTTCTATCTTAGTGAGAGTCGGCCTGCTGATTGCGCTAAAAATATTTGCCAATAAGCATATTGAGCATGATGAAATTGTAAAAGCGGTAGAGCAAAAAAGGATAGAGAAGAAGGATGAAGATTTATATCGTGATAAAAAAAAAGAAGAGGAGATGTACAGTAAAATGACAAAATCAAGTGAGATAGAGAATGATGTTGATGAGGTAAAAATAGTTGACGTAGTAAAGCCAGTTGGCTTTTGGACGTCGGTGATTTTAGGTCAAAAATTAACTTACTTAGTAAGTTCGGCAAAAATAATGAATAAAAATCGTAAAAAAGGTTTTTGGGTCAGTATGGTTGAGGCCCAAGGAATGGCCGCAGGAAGAGAGCGGGGTAAGGGAAGGTAGTTTTATTAAAATAATTATGACAAAAAAATCAACATATTCATGTAATCAATGCGGCACAATTCATACTAAGTGGACTGGAAAATGCCCCGATTGTGGTACGTGGAATTCGTTGCTTGAGGAGTATGAGGTTGGTGGTTTTGGAGAAAATTCTGGCCTGGCAACGAATAATAAAAAATTAAGCTTAGATAGTGGTCAAAAAATTGACCTAGTTGACCTCGATCATAAGGTACATAATGTTAATAGGATTAAAATTAATATTGAAGAATTTGATCGTGTAATTGGTGGTGGTATTGTACGCGGTTCTGCTATTTTAATTGCTGGAGATCCTGGAATTGGTAAATCAACCCTTTTATTACAAACTGCATCTGCAATTTCTAGGGTTGGTAAGAAGGTTTTTTACATTTCGGGTGAAGAGTCGGTTGACCAAGTTTTGCTTCGCGCTAAAAGATTAGGCCTAACAAAAGATAAGGTAAAGTTGGCATCTAGCACTAATATAACTGATATTTTGAAAACTTTAAATGCCAAAGATGCTCCAGATGTTGTAATAATTGACTCAATTCAAACCATGTTTATCGACGGTATGTCTTCGATTCCTGGTACTATTTCACAAATTAGGGCCTGCACTTCGGAATTAAGCATGATTGCCAAAAGGAAATCTATTACTATGATTCTTGTTAGTCATGTAACGAAAGATGGGCAAATAGCGGGTCCAAAATTATTAGAACATATGGTGGATACCGTTCTTTATTTTGAGGGTGACAGGAATCAACAATTTCGATTACTTCGTTCAATTAAAAATCGTTACGGACCAGCTGGTGAAATTGGCGTTTTTGAAATGAATGAATTTGGGCTAGAAGAGGTTAGTAATCCAAGTCAATTATTCTTGTCTAATAGAAATGACAATATTTCTGGAACAGCGGTGTTCGCGGGAATCGAGGGAAGCAGACCTATTTTATCAGAAATTCAGGCTTTAATTACTCCTTCTTTTATACCGTCACCTCGTCGCTCTGTGGTAGGTCTTGATCTGAATCGCCTCTCAATGATTATTGCCGTTTTAGGTTCTAGATTTGGCTTAAACCTATCGCAAAAAGAGGTTTACCTTAATGTTGTGGGTGGTTTAAAAATTTCTGAGCCAGCGGTGGATTTAGCAATATGCCTTGCCTTAATTTCTGCTGCAAAAGACATCCCCCTTCCTAAGGCTAGCGTTGCTATTGGCGAGGTTTCTTTAACAGGTGAGGTTCGGATGGTTTCAAAAATTGATTTAAGAGTTAAGGAGGCGGCAAAATTAGGATTTAAAAACTGCATTCTTTCTAAGCATGTTTTAAAATTAAAAATTTGGAAAAATATTGAAAAATCAACTCCTGATATGAAAATGCATTATGTAGGGCACATAAGAGATGTAGCTAAATTATATTAACTTTAGCAAAAAGACTTTCCTTTTGCTAAATTTAATATAATAAGTCTTCTTAGATGAACTCTCCTTTGGCTTAATGGCTATAAGTAAAAACTAAAATAACCCAGATAATATCATTTTATAATAGACAAAATTAATGAAAAAAATATTTTATATTACAATTTTTATAATTCTTTCGGCTTTTGATAATTATCCATTAATTGACAGTAATCATTATAATTGGGTTTTATATGAGTATGAGTCCGAATCTAAAGGTAGGGAATGCTATGTTATGTCAAAACCAATAACATCAGATAGCGACCACAATCATAACAGATCTCCTTACATCATGGTAACCAAATATCAAAATAATCAGAATGAGGAGGTCAGTATTTTTTCTGATTTTGAGTACAAATTAAACAGTGAGGTGAAGATTTTAATAGATGACTTTTCTTATAAATTATTTACTAAAAAAGATATGGCTTGGATTAGAACGAGGGAGGAGGATAAAAACATAATAAAGCAAATGCTTAAAGCTAAGATTTTTAAAGTCAGAAGTAATTCTATCTACGCTACTTACGCCATAGATGAATATTCTATGAAAGGGTTTGCTAGGGCATATAGTAGAATGAAAGAAATTTGCAAAACTAATTAAGTAATCATTTTGGTCTGTCAACATCTTTTCTAGCACTAAATTTAAACAGATTTTAAAGATTTCTTTAAAAACCTACTTCCTCTTTCAAACTCAATTGGTGCTAAATAATTATTAACAGAGCGCATTCGAATTCTATTATAAAAAACTTCAATATATTCAACAGTCCCTAATTAGACTTTCTTTACCTCAAACATTTATAATTAAGGATAAAAAATATAATTCAGACTTTATTTTAATTTCCTTATCTCAGTCAGTAAGTCGCAAACCTACCTATTGATTCATTGTGGTTACAGTCGAAAAAAGATTTATAAAAATCAGTAGCTTCATAGAAACTTATGTTATATTGTAACATTTGTGTTGAAAGTTAAAAATGTGACGTTATAACATTACATTACATTTTAATATTAATTTTTATTTAAATATAATGAGTTACTCTAAGTCAATATTTAACCTAACTTCTGCACTTTCTATCTTGTTTTCATTTAATGCATTTTCTAAAGAAGAGGCAAAAAGAATAGAGCCAATAACAGTCACAGCAAATCCTTTAGAGCGCTCAAGCAATGAGTTGGTGCAACCCATTACTACGCTTTCAGGTGACGATTTGTTAAATAAATTACAACCAACAATCGGAGAAACTCTATCGCAAGAACCTGGTATTCGCTCTTCATATTATGGACCTGGAGCAAGTAGGCCTGTAATTCGTGGTCTTGATGGTGATCAGATAAATATAATGCAAAATGGTATCAATAATTTAGATGCGTCTAGTACAAGTGTTGACCATAATGTTGCCATTGACCCTCTTTCTGTTGAAAAAATTGAGGTAATAAGAGGGCCTGCCGCTCTTCTTTACGGATCAAAGGCAGTAGGAGGAGTTGTTAATATTATTGATAATAGAATACCTAATCAACCAATTTCAGAAAAAATTACTGGAGTTGCTGATGTTCGTTATAATTCCGCTAATAATGAGCGCTCTGGCTCAATATTATTAGAAGGTGGTGCTGGAGATTATGCTTGGCATCTTAATAGCTTTAAAAGATTAACAGATGATATTGAGATTCCTGGATTTGCCCACTCAAATAGATTGAGGGCTGTCGATAATCATGATGAGGATGAGGCTGAGGATGAGGCTGAGGCTGAAGATAGGAATAAAATAGCCAATAGTCAGAGCAAGAGTGATGGAGTGTCAGTTGGAGTCTCAAGATTTTTTGATAAAGGTTATTTTGGTGTGTCACTTACGGATTATAATACCAATTATGGAATTGTAGGTCACGAGCATGATCATGGAGACGGTCATAGTGGTGAAGAGCCAAAAGTAACGCTCGATATGAAGCAACAACGTTTTGATTTGGCGGGACTATATAAAGAGCCTACCAAATATTTAAAAGCGATAAAATATAAATTTGGTTATTCCGATTATGAGCATAGAGAGTTTGAAGGTCAGGAAGTTGGCACTCTATTCAAAAATAGTGGATATGATAGTAGAGTTGAAGTAACTCACAATAAACTTGGATTATTTGAAGGTGTTATTGGGTTACAATCTAGTAAAAGTGATTTTTTAGCTATGGGAGAAGAGACTTTTGTGCCACCCTCTATAACTCATACTAACTCTGGATTTATATTTGAAGAGGTGTCCTTAGGAGGTATAAAATTACAAACGGGAGGAAGATTAGACTATCAAAATATAAGTGTTGATAAGGTTGCTTCTTTTGAAAATGTCCGCTCTAGAGATGATTTAACAGGAAGCGCTTCTTTGGGTTTTGTTTATAATTTACCTAAAGATTATGCGGCGGCACTTTCTACTTCATACACAGAGCGCGCTCCAAATGCACAGGAGCTTTATGCCAATGGAGAACATTTATCGACAGAAACCTTTGAGGTTGGAAATCAAGATCTAGATGTGCAAAAATCAATAGGTGTTGACCTTTCTTTGCGTAAAAATTCAGGCTTATTTAAAGGTGAAGTTAGTCTTTTTTATAATAATTTTCAGGACTTTGTTACTCAGGTTGCAACTGGAGCGGAAGAGGATCATTTGCCTGTCTATAATTATGTAAATCTACCTGCAAAGTTTTATGGAATAGAAGTTAAAACAACGCTTAATGCTTATGATAAAAGTTCACATAAGTTAGATTTTGAAATAAGAGGTGATTATTTAGAAGCTAGAAATAGCAAAACATCTGAGCATCTAGCTCGTATTGCACCATCTAGAGTTGGTAGTAGCGCTATTTATAACCATAATAATCTTGGTTTAAAATTCGATGCTGATTATACATTTGCTCAAAATAATGTAGCTGCCTCTGAACTTGAAACAGATGGATATCTTATGCTTAATGCTGGAGCGGATTATAAAATTAATGTCGGTCTTACCAGCTCAACTCTATATCTTAAAGCAACAAACTTGCTTAATGAGGAGGCTCGTAACCACGTTTCATTCCTAAAAGACAAAGTACCTCTTTCCGGTCGTTCATTTATGGCTGGTCTTAAAACCGCATTT
>Ga0209425_10001134_pt1 | contig 31193 bp, 23 predicted proteins | sample COG_05_FD_184749 | JGI IMG/M metagenome (GOLD analysis project Ga0209425, IMG submission 184749) | Pelagic Microbial community sample from North Sea - COGITO 998_met_05 (SPAdes) (version 2) | ecosystem: Environmental > Aquatic > Marine > Neritic zone/Coastal water | place: Helgoland, sampling...
ATGCTCTTTTAAAATATCTTTAACAATGTGAGTAACTCTTTCATCTATAATTCTATTTTTATTAGGTACATTATTTAACAAGCTATAAGGTTTTTTAGCCTCAAGCTCTAAAGTGTTTAACCATGGAAATGCCGTCATATTAGATGTAACGTCTATTTCTTGATCTTCAGTTATGTCTTTATGTATAAAGATATCATTTCCATTTCTATCTAAGATCTTTGATACATAATATAAATCTACTAAATATCCATCATTGGCTAATACGCCATATGATCTAGCTACTTCTGCAGGAGAAAAATTGCCTGATCCTAGCGCTAAAGATAAGTCATTAGGAAGCCTATTTCTTTCAAAACCAAATTTTGAAATATAATTATTGGCTTTGGAAATACCCAATTCCCTTAAAAGTTTTATTGATACAATATTCAATGACTGTACTAGTCCTTCTCTGAGTCTAGTGGGTCCATAAAACTTACCAGTGTAATTTTCTGGTCTCCAGAAACTCTCTAGATTTTCATCATTAAAAATAATGGGTGCATCATTAATAAGAGATGATGGATTATAATTGTTAGCAAACGCAGCAGCGTAAACAAAAGGTTTAAAACTTGATCCAGTTTGTGGAAATGAAAGTCTAACTCTATCAAATAAACCATCATTAAAGGACGAGCCACCAACATAACTTGAGATACTTCCTGTTTTTGGATCTATTGATATAAGCGCAGCTTCAGCCAAAGGGATTTGATCAAGAATAATGGCATCATTAATTGATTTTAGATAAATAAAGTCGCCCGGTTTAATTAAATCATAAAAATTTTGAGGTATGGCTCCTCTTGAGTTAATAGATATATATCTTCGAGCCCATTTATATAATTCTTCATCCCAATCAATAGATAAAACTTTAAGATCTTCACTTAAATATATAAAATTATCTTCATTGACATCAATAACTATTCCTCTTTTATGAGAATGAATAAAAGTATTTGAATCAAAGGCATCTCTAACTCTTTCAATTAAGGTATCAACATCACTTGTAAAATCAAAGCTTTCTGCAAGGCCATCGGTAAGAGGTGAATAATCTAAATTTAACAGAGAATTTAAATCTTCTATTGAAAATATATCTAAATAATTATTCTTTTGACGCCATCCATGTCGTTTGTCATATTCAGACAAGCGCTCTGAAATACTTGCAATAGCTTTAGTTTGTAGCTTTGAATCTATAGTTGAATAAACCTCCCATCCTTCTGTATAGGCCTTTAATCCATATCTATTAATTATTTCTTGTCTAATTAATTCAGCTAAATGTCTTGAATCTAGATCATAAGATTTAATATTTTTTGAAATATTTACAGGTTCAGCTATAGCCAAAACATAATCTTCATTACTAATGTATCTAAGCTTGAGCATTCTTCCTAGAATCCAATTACGTCTAGATTTAGTTCTTTCTGGGGCCTTTATAGGATTAACTCTAGACGGGAGTTGAGCTAATGAAGCAATTAATGCACTTTCTGCAAGAGAAAGTTCTTGGGAAGTTTTACCAAAATAAGTATCAGCAGCTGACTCAATTCCATAAGATCTATTGCCTAAAAAAATACTATTAACATAAAGTTCAAAAATTTCATTTTTACTGGCTGAACTTTCTAACTGATAGGCAAGCAAGATTTCTTTTAGTTTTCTTATTACTGTTTGATCTCTTGTTAAGACATAGCCCCTTACAACTTGCATTGAAATAGTTCCACCTCCACCAAAACAGCCATTGGGGCCAATACATCTGATAAAAGATCTAAGGATGCCCGTATAACTTATTCCTTGATGTCTAAAAAATCCATCATCTTCTGCTGCTAGAAAAGCATTTTTAAGATTATCTGGAATATCATCAAAACTAATAGGTCTACGTTTTTTTTCTCCAAATTCTCCTATAAGAACTCCATCGCTGGTATAAATTTTTAAGGGTATTTGAAGTTGTGATTGATCAACAAGACTTATTTCAGGTAAGTCAGGTTTTAAGTATAGGTATACAGTTAACGTAGTTAATATTCCAAAGGCTGTTACAGCTATGCTGGACCAGAATAAAAACTTGATTAATTTTGTCATAACTTTAAAAGATTGATTGATTACATTTTAATATAAGAATTAATGAATATATCTTTTATCACCTTAAAAGACTATTTTATAGAGTTCAATGTTAAAATCTTGCCCATAAATTAGTAATATTATGAATATCTTTATAGTTGGTCCTATGGGATCAGGAAAATCCACCGTTGGCAAAATTATTGCTAACGAATTATTTTTATCTTTTTTAGATACTGATGATGAGATAGAAAAAGGCACTGGTGTAACTATTGACTGGATTTTTGATCTTGAGGGTGAGGATGGCTTTAGAAAAAGAGAGAGTGCTGTCTTAAATGATTTAGCTCAGGAGAACTCTATTGTTCTTTCAACTGGAGGTGGGATAATTCTATCTGATGCTAATAGAGATCTTCTATCGGCAAGAGGTACAGTTTTCTATCTAGATACACCAATCGATGTACAGCTAGAGAGAACCTCAAAGGATAAAGATAGACCTCTATTAAAAGATGGTGACCCAAGACAAATATTAACTGATCTTCATGAAAAGAGAGAAAACCTTTATCAAAGTGTTGCTGATTATGTGGTTGATACTTCAAATAGAAGCAGCCAGGAAGTTGCAAATGAGATCATTAAGTTAGTTAAGAATTATGGCTAAATCTATTCTGGTAGGCAAAAAGCCTACTAATTATGAGGTGGAAATCTTAGATAAACCAATATCTAAAAATAAATTATCATCTGCAATAAAATCTTATAATAAAATTCTTATAGTCACTGATGATGGTCTCCCTAAAAAATACTTAGCAGAAATAAAGAAACTTATTCCAAAATCTAAAAAAGTTTATATATATTCTCTTCCGGCTGGTGAAAAATCTAAATCTTTAAAGTCTTTTAATTTAATTCTTGAGAATTTAGCATCTCTAAAGTTTGATAGAACCGATTGTTTAATTGCTCTTGGAGGCGGTATGGTTGGTGATATTACTGGCTTTGTCGCATCTTCCTACTTAAGAGGGATAGATTTTATTCAAATACCAACTACCCTTTTATCTCAAGTGGACTCTTCTGTTGGTGGCAAAACAGCAATCAATATAAGCCAAGGTAAAAATCTAGTTGGAGCTTTTTATAATCCTAAAAAAGTTTTTATTTCATTGAGTTATTTACAAACTTTGTCAGAAAAAGAATACAGATCTGGTTTGGGAGAAGTCGTAAAGTATGCCTTTATTCTTAATAAGAGACTGCATAGAATTTTAAAATCTAATTCTAATTTAGTTCTTTCTAGAAACTTGAAGGTTTTAGAGGAAGTTATATATGAATCAATTAAGACTAAATCTAAAATAGTAACCAAGGATGAGAAAGAGAATGGCGTAAGAGCTCTTCTTAATTTTGGTCATACTTTTGGGCATGCTATTGAAGCTAAAAACAATTACAAAGGCGTTTCACACGGTGAGGCCGTTGTTTTAGGTATGATTATTGCATCTGAAATATCATATTTAGAAAACTACATTACTAAAAAAGAGTTAGAGGAAATTAAAAATCTAATAACTTCCTTAGGCCTAAGCAGTAATTATAAGAAATATGAATATGCTGACCTTAAACCTTATCTTATGAATGATAAAAAGGTTGCAAAAGGAAAACTAAATTTAATATTACTTAATAAAATTGGCTGTGCTTTTAAAACAAACAAATTTAAAAACCTGAATCTATCTAAAGCTTTTAATTAAAAAATTATGCTGCATTTGCAGTAGTGGCTTTCAATAAATCTTTTACATTTAAGGCTGCTGGTGAGACTAACCAAAATAATTGTTCAAATTTATCAAAATCATCAAATATTTCTTTAGATCTTAAACTATTGGTTTCTTTATAATGCTTCAAAATAATCTCTTTTAGATGCTTTCGATGAGATTCCATATCTTCATTAATAATTCTATCTATATTTACAAGTCCTCTATTACATTTATCAAAGAAAGTTCTGTCTTCATCCAAAACATAAGCAAAGCCGCCTGTCATTCCAGCTCCAAAATTTGCACCCACAGGACCTAATATAGTTACCTGTCCACCAGTCATATACTCACAACAGTGATCACCTGCACCCTCAATAGTAGCTTGAGCTCCTGAATTTCTTACTGCAAACCTTTCTCCAGCTGAACCAGCTACATATATCTCCCCACCAGTTGCTCCATATAAACATGTATTGCCCACTAAAGTTGTTTCGCTACTTTGAGCATAATGACTAGTATTTTTTATAACTATCTTGCCACCATTCATACCTTTACCAACATAATCATTAGCATCACCATCTAAAACTATGTTTAATCCATTAGCATTCCAACAACCAAAACTTTGACCTGCAGAGCCTTTAAAATTTAAAGTTATAGGTTTTTTTAAGCCGGTTTCACCAAATTTATCAGCTATATAGCCTGATGCAGAAGCTCCTACGGACCTATCAGTATTCATTATCTTATAATTAAATGATTTTGATGTATTAGCTTTTATAGATGGCTTTATTTCCTTTAATATTTTTTTAGCAAGAACCCCTTTATCCCATGGATTGTTATGTGATACTTGGCAATGATAAGGCTCATTAATAGATTTATTTTTATATAAGAGATCTGTTAGGTTCACTTTTTTATACTGTGACTCCATATCTTTAATAACTTTTAAATACTCTGTCTGACCAATAATATTTTCTAGTTTAGAAACTCCCATTTCGCTTAGGTGACGTCTCACATCATCAGCTATAAATTTAAAATAATTTACAACTTTTTCTTTTTCACCAATAAAGTGATGATTAATAATATCTTTTCTTTGTGTAGCGACACCAGTTGCGCAGTTGTTTAAATGACAAATTCTTAGATATTTGCATCCCATAGCTATCATGGGACCAGTTCCAAAACCAAATGATTCAGCTCCAAGAGCAGCGGCTTTGATTACATCTAATCCGGTCTTCATTCCGCCATCTGTTTGCAATCTTATTTTGCCTCTAAGGCCGCTCTCTCTTAAAGCTTGATGAGCTTCGGCCAAACCAAGCTCCCAGGGTGATCCTGCATAACGAATAGAAGATAAAGGACTTGCTCCAGTTCCTCCATCATGACCTGATATTGTGATTAGATCAGCGTAAGCTTTAGCCACGCCTGCAGCTATAGTTCCTACCCCAGGTTCTGAGACTAACTTTACAGATACTAAAGCCTTAGGATTAACTTCTTTTAAATCATAAATAAGTTGTGCTAAATCCTCAATTGAATAGATGTCATGATGCGGCGGTGGAGATATTAAAGTCACTCCAGGAGTTGAATACCTTAATTTGGCAATTAATTTATTAACTTTTCCGCCTGGTAATTGACCGCCCTCTCCAGGTTTTGCACCTTGAGCTATTTTAATTTGTAGAACTTCGGCATTAACTAAGTAATGGGGTGTAACCCCGAATCTTCCTGAGGCTATCTGTTTAATTTTTGACATCTTATCAGTGCCATATCTTTCAACAGCCTCGCCGCCTTCCCCAGAGTTCGATCTTCCACCTATAGAATTCATTGCTTGAGCTAAGGTTTCGTGGGCATCTGGTGATAAGGCTCCAAGACTCATACCTGCTGAATCAAACCTGGTTAGAATTGATTTCTGATTTTCTACATCTTTTAAAGAAATTGGATTTTCCTTTTTTACTTCGAGTAAATCTCTAAGCATTGCTGGCGGCCTTGTATCAACAAGTTTTGCATACTCTTCATATATGCTTAAAGAGTTTGAAGAAACAGCTTCTTGTAGTTTTTTTACAATTTCTGGGTTATATGCATGATATTCTCCACCATGAATGTACTTCAATAAACCCCCTACATTCATATCAGATAAATTAGACCTAGCATAATCATCTAGAGCTCTTAAAGACTTATCTAAATCTTTAAAACTTTTACCTTCTATTCTACTAGTAGTATTTGTGAAACAAGTTTCTACTATTTGACTATTCAACCCAACTATTTCAAAAAGCTGTGAACCTCTATAGCTTGATATAGTAGAAATGCCCATCTTTGAAATTATTTTTAATAAGCCTTTGTTAATGCCCTTTCTGTATCTAGCGCAATTTTCATTTGCGTCACCTTTTAATTCATTTTTTTGAGTAAGATCAAGAATGCTTTGATACGCAAGCCATGGAAAGACTGCTGTAGCGCCAAAACCAATCAAGCATGCTATATGATGGGTATCTCTTGCTGAAGCAGAGCTTACAATTAAATTAGCATCCGATCTTAATCCAAGCTTAACAAGCTCTTGATGAACAGCACCTAGACCTAACAAAGCGTTAATGGGAAGTTCTCCTTCTTCTGGCAATCGCTCATCTAAATGAATAATAGATGCACCAGATTTAACTGCTTTTACAACATCACCCTTTAAATTTATTATTGCTTTTTTCAGACTAATTGATTTATCAAAAGATAAAGTAAATTCCTCAACTTTGAAGTATTTATTTTTTAAAATAGTGGCTAGCTTTCTGTGAGAAAGTAAGGGAGATGAAGTTATTAATCTCTTTGCATGCTCAGGAGTTTCTTCATATACATTTAATTCAGGACCAAAACATGTCTCAAGCGACATTACACTCTTTTCTCTCAAAGAGTCAATTGGAGGATTAGTTACTTGAGCAAATTGTTGCCTAAAAAAATCATAGATTTGTCTATGCATTTTTGACATAACTGCTAATGCAGTGTCATCGCCCATGGATCCAGTACCTTCTTGGGAATCAATAGCTAGAGGTTTAATTACTGAACTTCGTTCTTCTTTAAATAGAAGAAATAATTTTGAAGCAATTGTAAATTTATGTTGAGATATTTTTTTTAATCCAGGTCCCCCAAAATCATTCAGAGATGACTCGATATAAACAGCATATTTCTTTAGCCACTCTCTATAAGGTTTTTGGATTTTAAGATTATCATCTATATAGCCTTCATCATGCAGTTCGCCAGTTTCAGTATTAATAGCAAGTATTCCACCAGGCTTTACTCTTCCCTTAGTGATAACTGAGGATTCATTTGTTGGATTGACTCCAGTCTCAGAGGCAACAGTAATTAATCCTTCTTCATCTATTTGATACCTAGCAGGACGCAGACCATTTCTATCTAAAACACAAATAGCCCATTTACCATCAGTCATTACAATTCCTGCAGGACCATCCCATGCTTCCATATGCATAGAGTTATATTCATGGAAAGATTTAATTTCTGCGTCAAGAATTTGTCCATTCTGCCAAGCAGGCGGAAGAACCATTCTTATAGCTCGAAATATATTAATTCCACCTTTTTCTAACAATTCAATCATATTATCTAATGATGATGAATCAGAGCCAGTTTCATTAATTAAATGTTTAAATCTAGATAATTTTGGAATCAAAGGAGTTAAAAATTTTGATTTGCGTGCCTTTGCCCAGTTTCTATTACCTCTAATTGCATTGATTTCGCCATTGTGAGCTAATAATCTAAAAGGCTGCGCTAAGTGCCATCTTGGACTTGTATTGGTAGAGAATCTTTGATGGAAAACACAAATTGAAGCTGTGAAATTATTTTTTCGTAAATCTTTGTAAAATAAATCAATTGCATCAGGCAGCATTAAGCCTTTGTAAACAATTGTTTTGCTGGACATGCTGCAAAAGTACAACATTTCATCATTATCAAATATAACTTCAATAAATTTTCTTGCTTGCAAGATAGCTGATTCAAATAATTCTTTTTGTAAATTATTATTTGGTGATACAAAAAGTTGGTAGATATTAGGTAAGCAATCTAAAGCAATGACTCCTAATATTTTCTTATCAACTGGAACAAGTCTTGTTGCATCTAATTGCAAACCTTCCTTTTTTAAAATATTTTCTATTTTAGGAAGAATATCTTTAAGAGGTAAATCAAGAAATAATTGAGCTACAGCAAAATGTTTTGGCAATTCAATTTTTTGTTCTTTTAAAATAGCATCTCTAAAGAAATCATGATCTAAATTAAAAAGCAGTCCACAACCATCACCGGTTTTACCATCTGAGCCTATGCCGCCTCTATGCTTCATGCTCTTAAGAGCGCTAATAGATTTGGTAATTACAGAGTGAGATTTAGTGCCATTTCGATTAGTAATTAAACCGAAACCGCAGTTATCTTTGAAATTATTATCTCTGTAAAGTCCAGGCATTTAGATGATTAATGTGAGTTAGTTGTTGATAATAGCACAAAAGTGTCATACTGTGTCATACATAAATGACTCAAAAAAACAAACAATATAAGCTAGAAAAAGGTTTAATGCTTTTCACGCAACCTCGTTCTCCATACTTTTATGGAAAAATTAGATTTAATAACAAATACTTAACGAAGTCTTTTGCCCCCATTGTTTCTCGTGCTGATGCAGAATTAGAACTTTACGCTTGGAGAGATAGTTTATTTCAAAATGGCATTTCTAATACAACAGTACTTTCTGAAGAAACTGGTGCGAGAAGTCAGTATATTGAGCATGAAGAAATTACCAATGATTTTCAATTCTTGGAAGTTGGAAGATTTGATCCTCAGAAAAAAAGTATAGAAGAACGAAAAATTAGTTTTGTAGAAATATATGGAGAATATAACCAAACAGAAGTTTCAAATCAGGCTCATAGATGCTTGGATTGTGGAAATCCATATTGTGAATGGAAGTGTCCAGTTCATAATTACATACCCGATTGGCTAAAGTTAGTTAATGAAGGCAATATTCTTGAGGCTGCAGAATTATGTCATCAAACTAATAGTTTGCCTGAGATGTGTGGAAGAGTATGCCCTCAAGATAGGTTATGTGAGGGTGCTTGTACTCTTAATGACGGTTTTGGGGCAGTGACAATCGGTTCAACCGAAAAATATATAACTGATAAAGCCTTTGAAATGGGCTGGAAGCCTGACATGTCATATAGAACATGGACAGATAAGAAAGTTGCAATTATTGGAGCTGGTCCTGCAGGAATTGCTTGCGCAGATGTTTTAACCAGATCAGGTGTTAAAAGTCATGTCTTTGATAAATATCAGGAAATTGGTGGTTTATTAACATTTGGAATCCCAGAATTTAAATTAGAGAAAAAAGTTATTAAAAAAAGAAGAGATATTTTAGAAGGAATGGGGGTTGAATTCTTTTTAGGTAAAGAAATTGGTAAAGATATCGAATTTAAAGAACTTTATGAAAACTATGATGCTGTATTTCTTGGGATGGGAACATATACCTCACTTGAAGGTGGTTTTAAAGGTGAAAAATTACCTAATGTATTTAAAGCTTTAGATTACTTGATATCAAGTACAAACAGATTGTTAAAAATAGAAAAAGATAAAGAAAAATTTATTAATCTTAAAGGTAAGAATGTCATTGTCTTAGGTGGCGGAGATACTGCAATGGATTGCAATAGAACGGCAGTAAGGCAAGGGGCTAAATCAGTTAAATGTCTTTACAGAAGAGATGAAAAGAATATGCCTGGCTCAAAAAGAGAAGTTACAAATGCAAAAGAGGAAGGGGTTGAATTCGAATTTAATATCCAGCCCATTGAAATTATAGGTAAAGAAAAGGTTGAAGGGATAAAAGTTGTTAGGACTGAGCTTGGTGAAGCTGATCAAAATGGTAGAAGAGTTCCTATTCCTATCCCTGGATCTGAATTAATTATAGAAGCTGATGCTGTTATAATAGCATTTGGTTTTAGAGCAAGTCCCTCTGATTGGTTTAAAGATTTCAATATTAATACTCAAAATAACGGACTTGTATTGGCAGCAGAAGAACAAAAATATAAATTTCAAACTTCAAATAATAAGATATTTTCTGGTGGCGATATGGTGCGAGGTTCAGACCTTGTAGTTACTGCAATATGGGAAGGTCGCGAAGCAGCTAAAAGCATCATAGAATACGTATCATAATGATAGACCAATCAATATTTTTAAGAGCTTTAAGAAAAGAGAATAATGAAGTTCCTCCTATTTGGTATATGCGTCAAGCTGGAAGATACCTTCCTGAATACAGAGCTGTAAGATCAAAATTTAAGAACTTTCTTGATATGTGCAAAGATCCGGATGTATGTTGTGAATTAGCTTTGCAGCCTATTGATAGATTTAATCTTGATGCGAGTATTTTATTTTCCGATATTCTTACGATTCCTGATGCTTTTAATTTAGGTGTTGAGTTTAAAGAAGGAGAAGGTCCTGTTTTTAATAACCCAATAAGAGATACTCATGCCATCGATAATTTACCATCATTTGATCCCCAAGACCTTTCTTATGTTTATGAATGCGTTAGTAATATTAGAAGCGCCCTACCTGCAGAACTGCCTTTAATAGGATTTTGTGGAAGTCCATGGACACTTGCGGCTTATTCAATAGAAGGTGGCTCATCAAAAGACTTTGCGATTACTAAAAATTTTATAATACACAATCCAGTTAAAGCCCAATATCTTTTAAAGGTCTATACAGATGCGTGTTTTGAATATCTTAAAGAGCAGGTTTTAGCAGGTATTAATGCAATACAAATCTTTGATTCTTGGGCTGGTTTATTGAATAAAGATGACTATAAAATATTTTCACTTACTTATATTAATGATCTTGTTAATCAGCTAAAGGATGATCCAGTTACAACAGATATTCCTGTAATAGTGTTTGCCAAACAGCCGCAAGGCGGCATTAAACAATTGAGTATATGTAAACCAGAATGTATTAGCTTATATTGGGATGAATCTATTGAGGATTCTATTAATATTCTGAAAGGCGTTACTGCTATTCAAGGCAATCTTAATCCATTAATTTTAAAAGAAGACAATGCGGTAATTTATAAAGAGCTTGAAATTATGATGAGTAAATTTAAAGATTATCCTGGCTATATCTTTAACCTTGGGCATGGGATAACGCCAGACATTGATCCTGACAAGATTAAATTTGTAACTGATACTGTAAGAAATCTATAAATTATTTTCTTGGCTTGGGTTTGTCCCATAAACGCATCAGACCCTCTTGGACACAAGAGGCAACCAGTTGCCCTTTTTTATTGTATATAGAACCTCTTGAAAACCCTCTAGCATTCCCAGAAACAGGGCTATCAATGTGATATAAAAGCCAATCGCTAAAATCTAACTTACCATGGAACCATGTCGCATGATCCAAACTAGCGCTTTGAAGAAGTGGTGACATAAAATTTAGTCCATGTGGATTATTGGCTGTCCCTAATAAGCCCATATCAGATGCATATAATAATAGTGCTTGATGAATCTTCTCATCCTTTGGCATGGCGCCATCAGGTTTCATCCATGTATTTTTATAAGGAGGAGCTTTTTTAGGGTTTAAGAAATCTTGATCTTCAACTGGCCTCATTTCAATTTCTCTTTCTCGAAGAAACATAGGTAAGTATTTTTTATCAATCTTATGGCTGATTTTCTTTCTATGCTGCCATTCATTTAAAAGTCCTTCGGGGCCTGGCACTTCAGGCATATCGATTTGATGGGTTAGACCTTTTTCTCGTTTTTGAAAAGAAATTGATGAGTTAAATATAGCCTCTCCATCTTGAATGGCTCTAACTCTTCTAGTAGAAAAGCTTCTGCCATCTCTTATTCTATCGACATCAAAGACGATTGGTTTGTCCATTTGTCCTGGTCTCAAGAAGTAGCCATGAAATGAGTGTGCTAAGTGCTTTTTTTCAATGGTTTCGTAAGCAGCAATAAGAGTTTGTGCCATTACTTGGCCGCCAAAAATTCTTGCCCATCCTACACTTTCACCAGTCCAGGTAAAGATATCTCTATCAATCTTATTAAGCTTAAATAAACTTAATCTATCTTCTAACAGTGGGAGTGAATTATCTGCTTTCTTACTCATTTTTAGATGTGGTGTTTTATAATATTACTAATCTTACAATGATTAACAAAAAACTAGAACTTTACATTCTCAAAAGGTAGGATACATATCTTCAAAACAGAAAAAATTATGCTAGTAGACCAAAAAATAGAACTACCAAAAAAAGCTGATATTAAAGTCAAAGTTTCAGATGTCTTTGGTTTTCCTTCTGAGCTTATCGTAGCTGCATATAAAGAAAAAACACAATGGGTTCCTGAGGTTGATAAATCCTACAAATTTGATCCTGAAACCACATTAGCAATTCTTGCAGGCTTTGAACACAATCGAAGAGTCATGATTCAAGGTTTTCATGGAACAGGTAAATCTACCCACATAGAACAAGTGGCAGCTAGATTAAATTGGCCTTGTCTAAGAATTAATTTAGATAGTCATATTTCTAGAATAGACTTATTAGGTAAAGATGTTATCAAACTTCAAGAAGGTAAACAGGTAACGGATTTTAAAGAGGGCTTGCTTCCATGGTCTATTCAAAATCCAGTGGCTTTAGTTTTTGATGAATATGATGCAGGTAGGCCTGATGTAATGTTCGTAATTCAAAGAATACTTGAGGTTGAAGGAAAACTAACCCTGTTAGATCAAAATAAAGTATTGTCACCTCATCCTTCTTTTAGACTTTTTGCTACCACTAATACAGTAGGCCTTGGTGATGTTACTGGTCTATATCATGGCACTCAACAAATCAATCAAGGTCAGATGGATAGGTGGCATATTTTAACTACGCTTAATTATTTATCTGAAAAACAAGAATTTGATGTTGTAAGTTCAAAACTAAAGAGCTTTAAATCAGCAAAAAATAAAAAGCTTTTAACTGAAATGATTCAATTAGCAACTTTAACCCGTGAAGGTTTTGCTAATGGTGATATATCGACTTTAATGTCACCCAGGACTGTTATTTCTTGGGCCGAAAATTGGGTTATATTCAAAGATGTTAAAAAATCTTTTTCGGTTACCTTTTTAAATAAATGTGATGATACTGAGAAACCAATTATTGCTGAGTATTTTCAACGCTGTTTTGGTGAAGACCTTGAGGAAAGTCACAACCCTCATACAAAATAAGTATGGCGTGGGTAAAGGATAGAGAAAACCTTCATATTGCAGCAATATCATCTGCAAAAGCTATTTCAAAAAATAAAGAATTAGCCTCAAAAAATACATCTTCCAATAGATCTCCTAGTTTAGGACAAATATCTTTAACAGCAGCACCACGATCTTCAGCAAAGATAGGCGCATGGCGCGGTGAAGCAGATTTTCAGGCATTTTGGAATCTTTATCATAAAAACTTAGAAGAATTACCTTTAAAAAAAGATGCAAGAGAAATCTTTCAAGAACTAGAGCTATCCAGGGTAGAGATACTTGGTGGAGATAAATATAAAGGCGCTAAGCAGAATATTATTGCTCATATAGAGCAAAAAAGTGCTGAATTGATTTATGAAAAGATACAAAGCCAACTTCCTTTTGCCATAAATTTATGGCTTAAGCATGTTAATGGTTATAAGTTCTCAGGCGCAGCTAAGGATATTATTACTAACTTTAAAGACATTTTTTTACCAGAAGATAATTCAGACTTAGAAACTGCTTTTATTAAAAGTCTCAATGATCAGCATGCTTTTGAAAAGGAGTCATTAAGGCTATTGCGACAACTCAATCTTTTAAAAGAGCATTCTAATGATTCTATGGAAGAAGATGATGTGGAATCTCCAGGATCCATGGAGCAAGATAATGCTGAACTATCTGAATCTGGTATGGAGATTGAATCAGAAAATGTAACCGAAACCTCTGATGAAATTAACGAAGTGGATGATGATCTTTTACAAGAAGCATCTATAGATATAGACGCTAAGTCTATCGAAGAAGAAATAGAGCTTTCAGGAAATTATAAGGATATTGAATCAGAGCAAACTGAAATACCTTACTCAATTTTTACAACAAAATATGACGAAATTGTTGAAGCTAAAGACCTCTCAACCAAAGAAGAGGCTTTGCGATTACGAAATCAATTGGATAATTTAATTAAACCCCATCTTACAACTATAGGAAAGTTAGCAAATAGACTGCAAAGACTTTTGTTATCTAAACAAAATACTAGTTGGAATTTTAATCTTGAGGAAGGCGTTTTAGATACTGCTAGATTAAGTAGAGTTGTAACTGAGCCTGGAGCTCCTTTAAGCTTTAAAGAAGAAACTGATAAAGAGTTTAAAAATACAGTTGTAAGCCTTTTAATAGACAGTTCAGGATCTATGCGGGGAAGATCGATAAGCTTAGCTGCAATTTGTGCAGATATTATTGGCAGTACCTTAGAAAGGTGCTCTATAAAAACTGAAGTATTGGGATTTACAACTAAAAACTGGAAAGGTGGTGAATCAAAGAAACTATGGTTAACTAATGGCAGTCCAGGTTCGCCTGGCAGGTTGAATGACATTAGACATATTATTTTTAAAAATGCTGATAATTCATGGAGAAGAGCAAGAAAATACTTTGGGGTAATGCTAAGAGAAGGTTTGCTTAAAGAGAATATTGATGGAGAAGCGCTTTCTTGGAGCTTTCAAAGATTATTAAAGAGACCAGAAGAAAGAAAAATACTAATTGTTGTTTCTGATGGAGCTCCTGTTGATGATTCAACCCTCTCAACAAACCACCCGCTGTTTTTAGATGATCATTTACGCACTATTATTAATTCAATTGAAGAAGATAATAAAATAGAGTTGTTGGCTATAGGCATAGGTCATGATGTTTCAAAGTACTATAAAAGAGCGATAACTATTCATAGAGCAGAAGAGTTAGGTGAAGTTTTGCTTGAAGAGCTGACTGAGCTTTTTAAAAATTAGAAATTCCTATAGAATATAGTGTAAGGCACTATAAATGCCTACAAATTTAAGAACTAGTAAGAGAAAATTATGAAAATAACACATGCAGATGGACCGCCTAAAGATTTACTATATTTTGATGAAGAAATGGATCTCCAACAAAAAGATGTTGAAGATGTAGCTGAAATTTTTAAAACTCCTTTGACAGGATCATATAACTGGGACTATACCGTCTCTGATAATAGAATTAAAAGACTCTATGAGCTTGGAAAAGAGCTTAACTGGAATGGTTCCCTTGATTTGAATTGGGACTATACTCATCCTGCAAATGAAAAATTAGTTGAAGCTGATGAGAATTTGCCACATGAAACTTTAGAAGCTTATGAAAATCTTACGGAAGAAGAGAAGATTGAGTTTGATAGACATGATACTGCTGAACTTTTAAGCCAATTTTTACACGGAGAGCAAGGCGCCCTTTTAGTCGCTTCTCAATTAGTATCTTGTGCGCCAACATATAATGCAAAACTTTATGCAGCATCTCAAACATTTGATGAGGCTAGGCATGTTGAAGTCTTTAATAGATATCTTCAAGAAAAAATTGGAGTTCATTATCCAATCAATCCAAATTTAAAAGCACTTCTAGATAAAATCTTAACTGACGAAAGATGGGATCTAAAATTTATAGGAATGCAAATTATCATTGAAGGCCTAGCATTGGCTGCTTTCCAAATGTTAAAAATGTTAACTAAAGATCCTTTATTAAAACAACTTCTTCACTATGTGGTTAGAGATGAAGCAAGACACGTAACCTTCGGCATTAATTACTTAGAAGATTTTATTAAAACTTTAACTCCTGAAGAAATTGAGGAGAGAGCAGAGTTTGCCTATGAAGCATGTGTTATTTCAAGAGAACGTCTTATAAATACAACTGCAATGCAGAAGTATTTAAAAATGTCAGAAGCTGAGGCAAGAGAGTTCTCCCTAAGCACTAGTGCTAATGCTACTTTTAGAAACTTCTTATTTTCAAGAGTTATACCAAATCTTTCTAGAATTGGCTTACTAACTGACTCAGTAAGGCCTAAATTTGAAGCTTTAGGGTTATTAGAATATGAAAATGCGCCTGATGACTTTGAAGTTGATTGGGTTGAACTTGAGAAGCCTCTTGAAGAATTCGATAAAATACCTACAGCAATCTAAGTTAATATTTTTTAGCTTCCTTCTCAGTTTTAACTGTTATGGAGCCATTACTATTGTTAATCCGTCTGCTGATCCTTACGCAGATATTCAGGAAGCTTTAATCCTAGCCGAACCAGGTGATATCGTTAGATTAACAGCTGGGTTTTATGAACTAGAGGATAGTTTGTCAATTGATGTTGAAAATATTAGGCTTGAAGGCGAAGGTATTGATAAGACTGTTTTATCTTTTAAAAACCAAAAGTCTGGGGCTCAAGGTTTATCTGTTACTTCCGATAATGTAGTTCTTCAAGATTTTGCAATTGAAGATGCAAAGGGCGACGCTATTAAAGTGAAAGGTGTTGATGGAATTAGCTTCATCAGGGTCAGAACAGAGTGGACTGGTGGCGTTAGCTCAGATAATGGAGCTTATGGACTTTATCCAGTTGAATCAAAAAATGTACTAATAGACTCCTGTGTTGCTATAGGAGCTTCGGATGCAGGAATATACGTTGGGCAATCAGAAAATATTATTGTTAAAAACTCTAGAGCAGAATTCAATGTAGCAGGAATTGAAATTGAAAATTCATATTATGCTGATGTATTTGATAATCATGCAGAAAATAATACAGGAGGTATTTTAGTCTTTGACCTTCCAGATATTCCTCAACAAGGCGGCCATCATATAAGAGTCTATAGAAATAAATCTATTAATAATAATACTGATAATTTTGCTCCTGAAGGCAATATAGTTGGTGAAGTACCAAGGGGAACTGGCATTATTATTCAAGCTAATTCTCATGTAGAGATTTTTGATAATGATATTGGAGATAATGAAACAATAAATATTGCAGTAGTTACCTATGGTTATGAGACTGAGGATGAAAACTATTACCCTCATCCTCGCGCAATACAAATTCATGGAAATAGATTTGGTAAAACGGGTTATAACCCTGATCTAGAAACTGGTGAGTTATCATCAATTCTATTTGAATTATCTAAAGGTAATATGCCTGATATTTTTTGGGATGGAATCATGCCTCTCCAACAAATCATATTTGGTCAGCCTGAAGAGGATAAACTTGTGCTTGGTGACAATGGTGATGCTTCTATTTTATCAATTAATGCTTTTAAGTATTTAATGCCTTTTATGGATCCTGTTGAAACAGATTATGAAAAATTTAGAGGAACAATTTCACCTTTAGCTCCTGTAAAGTTAAGTGAAAAACTTTAAAAATATTTTTCTTACTTTTCTTATCTTTGCTCTGATAAACGTTGAAGATGCTTGGTCTGATGTAAATGATACAGTGATTCAACAAAAAAAAATGGCTCCAAAATTGTCAGATTACGGTTTTTTTGATGATCTTAATATGCAATCACCAACTGATGGAGTTTTACCATATCAACTTATCACCCCACTTTTTTCTGATTACGCTGATAAATTAAGGTTTGTTTATATTCCTACTGGGGGTTTTGCTGAGTATGTTCCTGACAAAGTTTTTGATTTTCCTGAAGGGTCTGTACTAATTAAAACCTTTGGTTATTTAAATAATCATGAAAATTCCAATCTTGATAAACAGCTTTTGGAAACTAGGCTGCTGATAAAAAAAGATAACAAATGGAAAAATGTAAGCTATGTTTGGAATGAAGAGCAAAATGATGCATATTTAAGCATTGCAGGAAAAACTATATCTACTCAATTTATTAATGAAAATGGTGATATGCAAGATGTTAGGTACAGGGTTCCTAATATTAATCAATGCAAGGAATGTCATCAATCTGGCAAAAGTATTCAACCAATTGGTCCTAAGGCTAGAAATTTGAACTCATCTATTGATTACAACGATGGCTCAATGAATCAATTAGTTAAATGGCATGAAAAAGGTTGGATTGATAAGGGTATGCAATTTAAAACAATGGAAGATTGGTCAAATGAGTCTGCTTCACTTGAAGATAGAACAAGAGCATATCTAGACATTAATTGTGGGCATTGCCATATTGATGGAGGCTCTGCTGATACAACTGGTCTTTATCTTGATTTTACTGAAAATAGAAAAATACATTTAGGTTACTTTAAAAAACCAATAGCAGCTGGAAGAGCTAGCAATAATTTGAAGTACTCTATAGTTCCTGGAAAACCTGAAGAATCAATCTTATTTTACAGAATGCAATCTCTTGATCCTGGAATTATGATGCCTGAATCCGGAAGAGCTCTTGAGCACAAAGAGGCTATAAAACTTGTAGAAGATTGGATTAAAAGCTTATAAAGCATCTTTTAATTTGTTTTAAAGCCCATAGATACTTATTATAGAAAATTAATTAATGGAGATTATTTTATGTCTAAACATTCAGCAATAAATAGATTTGGTCAGTCAGGCAATCCTGCATTTAAAAGAAATTTTAATCAAAGTGGATTTAGAACTCAATCATCTAGTGAAACGAATACAGCTAGTGGATTTAGAACAACCTCATCAACTGCTGAGGCTACTGATCTAATGACTTTGGATGGCTCCGTTAATAAAACTGGCATTTTACTTGCTCTTTGTTTTAGTGGTGCATTTGTAGGCTGGAATAATCCGGTATTAGCGTTTCCATGTGCCATATTAGGATTTATCTTAGCTATGGTGACAATTTTTAGAAGTCCTGAAAAGGTTGCATCAACGGCTCCCTTTTATGCTATATCACAAGGTATTTTTCTAGGTGGAGTAACAATGTTTGCTGAGGGTGCGTTTCCAGGTATAGCTGTTCAAGCTTTGGGGTTAACTTTTGGCATTATGGCATCTTTATTATTCTGTTATAAAAGTGGAATTATTAAGCCAACTGAAAATTTTAGACTGATGCTTTTCTCAGCGACTGCTGGAATAGCTATTTTATATCTTGTAAGTTTTGTTATGTCTATGTTTGGCTCTCCTATTGGATTTATTCATTCTAATGGTCTTATGGGCATAGGATTTTCTGTATTTGTTGTTGGTATTGCTGCGCTTAACTTAGTTCTAGATTTTGATTTTATTGAAGAAGGTGCTGAAAAGGGACTCCCTAAATATATGGAATGGTATGGCGCTTTCTCTCTTATGGTTACTTTAGTCTGGTTGTATCTTGAAATACTTAGATTATTAATGAAGATAAGAAGTAGATAATATGGGTACATTTTTTTGGGTTTTAGTTATTGTGGGATCTTTGTTTCTTATAAGTAATTTAGGAAAAGTTAAAGCATCCAAGAAACAAACAAATCGTGACAATAGAATAAATCGTTTTGGTAAACGTCAAAAGCAACCCAGAGGTCGACCAACAATCATAGAAGGGCAAGCAGAGGAAATTAAAGAAGATGATAATGACATTAGATAAGGTGTTTATAAAGTTATATGGATTTATTCTTATTTTAGGCTTAATGAGCCAATTAGGATTTGCTGTTGAAGAGAACAATCCAACAATAATTCAACCCGGTGCTCCTGGAGAATCATCTAAGAATCTTGATCCTAAAATAGCATCTAATATTGCTGATACTTCCTATATCAAAGCAGATGTTGATTTTCTTCAAGGTATGATCGTTCATCATGACCAAGCTATTGTTATGGCTGCAATGGCTAATAAGAGAACAAACAATAAAACTATTGTAGATTTAGCTAAAAGAATTGATGTATCGCAAGAAGATGAAATAAATTTTATGGAAAGTTGGCTTGCAGAACGTAGTGAGAATATTGCAGGTAAAACAAAATCACATCAGATGGATTCAAATATGCATGCGCATATGCATATGGTTGGTATGGCTACCCCTCAACAATTAAAAAACCTTGCTCGATCAAAAAGTACAGATTTTGATCGTTTATTTTTACAACTAATGATTGCTCATCATGATGGTGCTCTTGAGATGGTAAGAGAGCTTAAAAAATTCTCAGGCTCAGCTTACGACCCACTTTTAAATGAATTTGTATCTGACTTAGTGAATGATCAAGGTGTTGAAATTGAGCGAATGAATGTTATTGCTGTAGGGCTTTCAGATGATCCAAGGTCAGGGTTGACTGCTGGTTTGTATTTTGCTGATGAAGCTATTTTAAATATGGAATTAGTCACTTCATTAAAAAAACCAACTGGCTTTTTTGATCCGAGTAACCCTGAAGAGCGAGGCTCAAAAGACCTCACTAAAAATGAAGATGAGGATAAAGTTGTGACAACTGAAAAAGCTGCAAGATCACTTCGCTCTCCAATGTTAAGTTTTTCTAATACAGATATGGCATTTAGAGATGATTTGCTCGTTGCTGGAAGTTATCACGGCTTTAATATGTACAAAATTGATAAAGATGGAATTCCAAATCTTTTATCATCAATAGTTTGTCCGGGTGGTCAAGGTGATGTTTCTATAGTTGGAGATCTACTCATCATGTCTGTTGAGCAACTTAGAGGTAGACTTGATTGTGGTCGTGAAGGTGTAGGCAGAGATGCAAGTCCAGAGCGTTTTAGGGGCATAAGAATTTTTGATATTTCTGATCTTTCTAGACCGAAGCAAGTGGGTGCTGTTCAAACATGTCGGGGCTCACATACTCATTCGGTAGTATCCGGTCCATCTGAAGACGGAAAAATTATTGTTTACAACTCTGGGACGGCAAGTGTTAGAGATGAAGAAGAATTAGAACAATGTATAGGAAATATTCCTGGTGATGAGAGGACAGCTCTATTTAGAATAGATATTATTGAAATTCCAATATCTAACCCTTCTGAATCCAAAATAGTTTCTAGCCCTGCTGTATTTGCTGATCTTGAGACAGGTGCTCTGGCAGGATTATGGCGAGGTGGAGATCATGGCGATGAAACTCAAGATACCAGCCGAACTGATCAATGTCATGATATTACAGTCTTCCCTTCAGCAAACATAGCTGCTGGAGCTTGTTCAGGTAATGGTATCTTATTTGATATTACTGATCCTTATAACCCTACCAGATTAGATGTTGTTACCGATGAGGGTTTTGCGTATTGGCACTCTGCAACATTTAATAATGATGGCACAAAGGTAATTTTTACTGATGAATGGGGTGGTGGTGGTCGTGCACGTTGTCGTGCATGGGATCCTCTTAACTGGGGTGCAGATGCTATTTATGACATTGTTGATAACAAACTTGAATTTAGAAGCCACTACAAGATGCCCGCTCCTCAATTAGAAACAGAAAACTGTGTTGCTCATAATGGCTCTATTATTCCTGTACCAGGTCGTGATATTTTTGTTCAAGCCTGGTATCAAGGTGGAATATCTATAATGGATTTTACTGATTCAGCTAATCCAAAAGAAATAGGTTATTTTGATAGAGGGCCTATTAACAAAGATATGTTAATTACTGGTGGTTATTGGTCTGCTTATTTTTATAAAGGCTACGTTTATGGAACAGAGATTATTCGTGGTCTCGATGTTTTTAAACTAGTGCCTAGTGAATATCTAAGTGAAGACGAAATTAGTTTAGCTTCAGAAGCACTACCAGAATCAGGCCCGGAAGTATTTAATCCTCAACAACAAGTGCCTTTGGTTTGGCCAAATAATTCTGCAGATGCTTCTCTTTGAATGTGTTTATCAAAACTAAAAGATGATCGTAGCATTTGATTTTGGTATAACTAATACAGATTTAGTTATAAAGGATCAAGCGATAAAATATTTAAGTGTGCCCTCTCCTTTTAATAAAAAAAATAGGGACTTTAATCTTACTGAAAAGCATGTAATAGAAATATTAGAAAGCTTAGATATTAATATTAAAGCGATTGATTCTATAGGGGTTACAGGCGGAAAATCAGCAGATCTACCAGATAGTATTTGTGATATACCTATTACTAAAATTAATGAAATTGATGCAATTGGTATGGGTGCGAGGTCTTTATATAAAATGTTAGAAGATTCTGCGCTTGTGGTTAGTTCTGGAACTGGAACCGCTTGTGTGCATATTCAAAATACTGTAACAAATCACCTAGGAGGAATATCTGTAGGTGGAGGAATGTTAGAAGGTTTATCTAATGTATTAGTCAATAATCCTCATGGTACAGAAATTAATACCCTTGCAATTAAGGGAGATAGAGAGAGTCTTGATGTAATGATAGGTGAAGCTGTTAATGAAATTGGAAATCTTAATGCAGAAATAACAGCTGCAAACTTCGCAAAAGCTAGAAATGAGTCTGTTGATTCAATCGAAGATATCTCTGCATCTTTATGTAATATGGTTGGTGAGGTTATTGGAACAGTTGCCTACCTCAATGCATTGCTTGTTGGTTCTAACAAAGCTTATTTTTTAGGAAGAACAAGTATGCTGAGTGAAGTTAAAAAAGGTATTGATGCTAGATTAGCTTTGGCAGGTATTGAGGGCATTTATCATGAAAATAGAGGATTTGGAAATGCTATAGGTGTTTTAGAAACTATAGATGTTTAGATGTTCTTTCCTCTATAATATCCGGCAGGAAACTTAAAATGATAATAACTGATAAATCTATAATAATTACACTAGCTGTGCCGGTGTTTCTTTTGCTGATAGTAATTGAGTATTTGTACGGTTTAAAGGTAGGTAAGAATAATTATAAACTTAGTGATACCTTTACCAGCCTTGGTTTGGGACTGATGAGCAGATTTCCTCCAATGTTAAATATTGGTCTTCAAGGAGCTGCATTTGTATATGTAGGGTCTTATTTAAATCTTAAGTTACTCCCACTCGATAGTCCTATTACATGGATTGTAGGATTTTTATTATATGATCTTTCATATTATTGGATGCATAGAATGCATCATGAAATTAAAATTTTATGGGCTACTCATAGCGTTCATCATCATGGAGAAGAATATAATCTCTCAACTGCATTAAGACAAACTAGTACTGGTTGGCTTTGGAAATGGATTTTTTATATACCAATGATAATGGTTGGTGTTCCAGGAGAGGTATTCGTGACAGTTGCAGGAATTAATCTTGTCTATCAATTTTGGGTACATACGAAACATATTGGCCATCTTGGAATATTAGAAAAAATATTTATAACTCCAATGAATCACGGAGTGCATCATGCAAAAAATGCTGAATATATAGATGCTAACTATGGTGGTGTATTTATTATTTGGGATAGAATGTTTGGAACTTACATTCCCGAAAGGTCTGATATAAAACCAGTTTATGGAACTGTTAAGCCTCTTAATAGTTGGAATCCAATATGGGCAAACTTCCAAGTTTTCTACCAGATGGTTCAAGATACTATCCATACAAAAAAGCTCAGTGATAAATTTAAAATATGGTATGGGCCAACAAGCTGGCGTCCTGCAGATGTTATCGAGAATAATCCAAATCAAGCAACGGTATCACTAACTAAAAAATACAATCCTCCACTGACTAATGAGCAAAAGATATTTGGCGTCTTTCAAATTTTTTCAATTGTAATTTTAGCGGCCACCGTTATTCTTACAGTAAGCAGTCAAACCTATCAAGAAACTTCAATCTTTGGATTAATATTTGTATTAACAGTTATATTAATATCTTCGATTCTTCAAAATAAAGAAAATAGCTTTAACATTCAGCTATTTGTTTCCTCTGGCTTGATTCTCCTGATTTTTTCAGGAAGCGCTGTAAGCAGTAGTTTGCTAGCCTCACAAGTCATAATGGTTCATGCGTTAATAAACGTCTTATACATAGGAATTGGCATCCCTATTCAAAGATATTCATTAAAAGAATCAGTTAATTAGAGTTTGTTAATTCTTTTGCTGGGATTCCCGCTACTGTAATTCCTGGTTTCACACTTTTTAAAACCAAGCTTCCTGCAGCAATTGTAGAATTTTCTCCAATCTCTATATTTCCTAATATTGTGCTTGAAGCATATATAGTGGCTCCTTTTTTGACATCAGGATGTCTTTTACCAGAATCACTACCTGTTCCGCCGAGCGTTACTCCTTGGAATATAGAAACCTCAGATTCAATATTGCATGTTTGGCCGATAACAATGCCTGTAGCATGGTCCATCATTACTGCTCCAGCTATATTTGCTGCGGGGTGAATATCAATACCAAATACCTCAGATGCCCTATTTTGAAAAAATAGCGCCATTGTATGTCTGTCATTTTTCCAAAGGCAATTTGCTGCTCTATAGGTAGCTAAACCAAGAAAACCTTTGTAAAAAAGTAAAGGAGTGGATAAATAATCACAAGCTGGATCATTATCTTTAAAAAAGGCTAAGTCCTCTTCTAAGGCTGCCTCTATGTGGTCACATTCTCTGTAAACCTCCAAGATAAATCTCTTAATATCAGTTGCTGAAAGAGCATCTGAATGAAGCTTTGAAGAGAGGATTGAAGCTACAGCAGCAAGTAAATCTGTTTGCGATGATATTAAAGAATGCAAAAAGGGACCAAGACTAGGCTCAGCATCTTCCCTTAGCTTAATTTCTTTCTTAATTGTTTTCCAAAGCTCTCTATCCATACAGAAAGATTATAGACTAGATTAAGGGTCACCATTTATATAAAATGGCACTCTTGTTATTTTCTTATAGGACGCCAGCATGAATAAATTTTTTCTTTTTATACTATTACTAACGCCAATTAATTATATTTTTGCAGATGAAGGAATGTGGGAGCCGTCTCAACTTCCAAATATTGAAAAAGACATTAGAGCTGCTGGATTTAAGGGTAATATTAAAAAGTTTAGCGACTTATTCGAGCACCCTTTAAGTGCCATGGTAAGTCTTGGAGGTTGTTCAGCTGCATTTATCTCTGATTCGGGCTTAATCGCTACAAACTATCATTGTATTGAAGGTTCATACTTGCAATTTAATGCAAAAAGAATGGAAATGGATTTATTTAAAACTGGTTTTCTTGCAAAAAGCATAGAAGAGGAAGCTCCATCTGCACCTGGAGCAAGAGTTTACATTACACAAGAAAGTACCAATGTAACAGAAGAAGTTTTAGTGGGCTCTAGTGATGCGAAATCAGAAAATGAAAGATATAAAATTATTCAATCTAATAGAAAAGATCTTATTAAAAATTGTGAAACTAGTGAAGAATTTCAATGTGAGGTTAGAAGTTTCTATAGTGGTGAAACCTATCAATTGATCAAAAAAATGATCATAAAGGATGTGAGATTAGTTTATGCCCCACCTCAGTCTATCGGTGAATACGGTGGAGAAATAGATAATTGGATGTATCCAAGGCACACAGGTGATTTTGCACTACTAAGAGCCTACGTGAGTCCTAAGAACGAAAGTAAGGAGTATTCTGAGGATAATATCCCCTATCAATCAAAAGACTTTTTGAAAGTATCTAAGAAGGGTGTTCAGGAAGGTGATTTTGTAATGATAGCTGGCTATCCGGGAAGAACAAACAGACTTTTAACATATCCAGAAATAAGATTTGATGTTCAGTTTGGATTTGAGAATTATGTTGAGTACTTAAAGTCAGGGATTGATTTAATGCGTGATCTTACAAAAGATGATGAGCAGAAGGCTTTAAAATATAGAGGTAGTATTAGTGGATTTGAGAATTATTATAAAAAGATAAGTGGTCAAATTGAAGGTGCTAAAAACTTTAATTTATTAAAGCAAGAAAAACAGAACTGGAATAAGTTTCTTGAGTTTATTGAAACAAATGGAAGCTCTATAGAGCAAGATGCACTCGATACACTGTTGGAAATTACCAACGAAGTAAATAGTGAAAGCATAACTAATTTATATTATGGAGGCTCAACTCTTTTAAGCACTGCTGCAAGTTTATATAGACATGCATATGAAAAAACTAAACCTAATAATGAAAGAGAGCCTGGTTATCAAGAAAGGGACTATGAGAGATTAGTTAATAGAATGCGAAGTATGGAATATAGATTTGATGCTGAAGTTGATAAAGGTATTTTTCTCTTTAGATTGAATCGGTATAGAGAAGTCGATAGCGAAGATAGACGAGCAGTATTTAGTTCAGCATTAAGACTAGATGAGTCTTATGAAGATACTACTAATGTTGTGGATGCTATGTATTCATATTCATCTGATTTATTGGATATGAATAAGAGAATTGCTTTATTAGATGCATCACTTAAAGAGCTTAATGATTCATCAGATCCATTTATCATGCTTGCAAGAGATATGTTTGATGAAGGAATGGAACGTGAAAAGAAAAATAAAGCTAGATCTAGTTTGCAACAAAAAAATAAATCTATCTTTATAAAATCACTTAGAAAATTCTATAAATCTCAAGGTAAAGATATTTATGCAGATGCAAATGGAACATTAAGGGTTACTTTTGGAAACGTTATGGGGGTTGAGCTTAATGATGGAGTTTACTATAAACCCTTCACCACTCTTGAGGGGATAACTCAAAAAAATACTGGGGTTTCACCTTTTGCGGTTGATTTAAAACAACTTAAATTAATCAATGATAAAAACTATGGTAGTTATAGGTTTGATGCAATTAATAGTGTTCCTGTTAATTACATTTCTAATTTAGATATTACAAATGGTAATTCTGGCTCTTCAACAATCAATGCGCGAGGTGAATTTGTCGGGTTGGCTTTTGATGGAATGCTAGAAACTATTATTTCTGATTATAAATTTATACCGGAGACAAGAACTATTCATGTAGATTCTAGATATCTTTTATGGACATTAGAGGTCTTCGAAGAGGATACAAGACTTATAAAAGAAATGAAGATTGTTAAATAATTGTAGAAAATAAGAAAGGACTCAAAGATTATATTTTAGAGAAACTTTGCTTTGATTTCTTATAGGAGATTATCAAAACACACTTTTAAGGTTCTATGTAGATAAGGGAAACTCAACACCTTAAACTATAACCTTCGAGTACGTAAATGATAATCATTCTCATCTAATATTACAACCTTTTATCCAAAAAAAATACTTATTTTTGAATAAATTTAGCTAAATACTAAAAAAGGTCGTTACCCATTACTTTATTCCATGCAGATATAAAATCAGCCATGAATTTTTCATTTGCATCATTACTTGCATAGACTTCACAAATAGCTCGAAGCTGCGAATTAGATCCAAAAACAAGATCGGCTCTTGTCGCTGTTCTGACCTTCTCACCTGAAGATCTATTTAAAGCTTCAAATGAATTTCCAGTTCCATTTGGTTTCCATTCAACTGACATATCTAACAAAGTATTAAAATAATCATTAGATAATTCATCTGGATTATTTGTAAATACCCCATGTCCGCTTGCACTAATTCCTAAGGATCTCATTCCCCCAAGTAGAACTGTCATTTCAGGTGCTGTTAAGCCAAGTAATTGTGCTTTATCCAACATAATCTCTTCGGCAGCTATATCAATTCCTGATTTATGGAAATTTCTAAAAGCATCAGAGTGTGGTTCAAGCGCAGCAAAAGATTCAATGTCAGTTTGCTCTTGGGATGCATCCCCTCTTCCAGCAGTAAATGGAACATTTACTCCAGAAGCTTTTTCAATTCCAACATTGCCAGCTAGAACAATTACATCTGCAATTGATGCGCCAGTAGCGTTAGAAATTGTTTCATATACATTCAAAACTTTTTGAAGTGACTCTGGTTTATTAATTTCCCAATCTTTTTGCGGAGCAAGTCTAATTCGTGAACCATTTGCCCCTCCTCTCATATCTGAACCTCTATAAGTTGAAGCGCTTGCCCATGCTGTCTCAACCATTTCTTGAATGCTCAATTCACTAGATAATAATTGTGTTTTAACTGCATCAACATCGTAATCAGTTGAACCTTCAGGGACAGGATCTTGCCAAATTAGTTCTTCTTGAGGAACTTCTGGGCCCATATATCTTGTTTTAGGTCCCATATCTCTATGAAGTAATTTAAACCAAGCTCTAGCAAAAGCATCTGCAAACTCTTCAGGGTTTTCATGAAAACGTTTGGAAATTTTCTTATAGATAGGATCTTCACGAAGTGATATATCAGCAGTAGTCATCATTGTAGGAACTCTCACTGATGAGTCTTCAGCATCTGGAGCTAAATCTTCATCTTTTACATCAATAGCGTGCCATACAATAGCGCCTGCTGGTGTTTCAACTTTTTCCCATTCATAGCCAAATAATAAATCAAAATACCCGTTATCCCATTTAATAGGATTAGCAGTCCAAGCACCTTCAAATCCACTTGTAATAGTGTCACTGCCTTTACCTGATGCATATGAGCTAATCCATCCAAGACCCATTTCTTGAATAGGAGCGCCTTCTGGTTCTGTACTGACATTATCATCTGGACCTGCGCCATGACCTTTTCCAAATGTGTGCCCACCGGCAACCAAAGCAACAGTTTCTTCATCATTCATTGCCATTCGGCCAAATGTTTCACGAACATCTTTTGCACTAGCAAGAGGATCAGGATCTCCATCTGGACCTTGTGGATTTACATAAATAAGTCCCATTTGAACTGCTCCAAGAGGATTAGCTAAATCTCTTTCACCACTATATCTTTCATTTGCTAACCATTCCTTTTCAGCACCCCAATGAATATCTTCTTCAGGAGCCCATATATCTGGACGTCCGCCACTAAAACCAAAAGTTTCTCCACCCATAGATTCAATAGCTACATTTCCAGCTAAAATCAAAAGATCAGCCCAACTAATTTGTTTGCCATATTTCTGTTTAATTGGCCAAAGCAATCTTCTGGCCTTATCTAAATTTCCATTATCTGGCCAGCTGTTTAGAGGAGCAAATCGCTGAGCACCAGTTCCACCGCCACCTCTTCCATCAGTACTTCTATATGTACCAGCAGCATGCCATGTCATTCTAATAAAAAACGGTCCGTAATGGCCGTAATCTGCAGGCCACCAATCTTGTGAATCTGTCATAAGATCATTCAGATCTTTTTTGAGGGCAGCGTAATCTATCTTTGCAAACTCCTCTCTATAATCAAAACCATCATCCATTGGATCTGACTTAACATCATGTTGATGAAGAATATTGAGATTTAACTGATTGGGCCACCAATCTTTGTTAGATGTGCCGCTAGAACTATTACTAGTTAGGCTTCCATGCATTACAGGACACTTTCCTTCTGTTTCATTATTCATATGAACTTTGCTCCTATTCAAAAGTAATTATGAGAAAATATAGATACATTTGATTTTACAATAAAAAAAATTATTTTTAAGAAAAAAATATAAAAACTTTATTGCTAATAAATATAAACTAAATGATAATTATTTTATACATAAAATATAGGAAAATATCTTGAAAAAACTAACATCAATAATATTTTGCGCTCTCGCATCATTTAATTTAAGTGCTCATGGAGAAGGAGTAGTTGGTCTTCATATTCATGGTGAATCTACTTTAGTACTAGGACTAGTCTTGGCTATGTTAATAGTAATGCCAATGTACTTTTCTAAGAAATTGCTATTAATTAAGAAGGAGAAATAATATGTTTAAAATTGAAAAAGTAAGTGCTCATTGTGATATACCTTGTGGTGTATACGATCCAGGTGAAGCCCAGTATGCAGTATTAAGTGTTATTAGATTTATTGATTTAATAAATGAAATGCCTGAATCGGTAACTAGTAAAGATGATTTAGCTAAATTCACGCGTTTAGTTCAGCAAAAAGAAGAGCATGCTGTAATTGCTAAAAATGCAGTAACAGTAATTTGGGGTGATTATTTTAAAGCTCCTCAAATTGAAAAATATCCTGGAGTGCATGAGTTAGTGCATGGGATAATGATGGATGGATCTAAATGTAAACAGGGCCTTCATAGAGAAGATGGTCTCAGTATGCTCTCTAAAATAAATGATTTTGCAGAAATGTTCTGGGCAACCAAAGAAGTTGAAACAGAAAAGAAAATTTCACCTTATGCTCCAAATCTAGAAATAGTAGTACCGGTTTTATAAGCTGATTAGAATTTTTAAGGTTGCAGGAATCAGTATGCTTCCTGCTTATGAACCAAATAATTATGTTCTTTGTATAAAAACAAAAAATATTAAAGTAGATGATGTAATTATTATGCAAACTAATGATCTTGGAAAAGTAGTCAAAAGAGTCAAATCTATATCAGGAGACTCTTTAAAAATATCAGGTGATAATAAATCTTATCATTCACCTATATATGATATGACGCATAAACTAGATACAGTTATTGGAAGAGTTATATTTAAATTATTTTAAAAATTTTTTCATCGCTGCGAGAGTTTTTGAGCCTACATGATGCTCAATACCCTCACTGTCTATATCGGCATTAACCTTATCAACACCAAGCTTGATTAAAAAAGCTAAAACAATTAAATGACGTTCTTTAACTCGTTTAGCAAGTTTAGAGCCTTTAGCTGTAAGTTCTACTGGTTTATAAGGTTTAGAGTACAAAAGATCTTCCTCTTGCAGTCGTTTGACTATGCGAGAAACGGTAACATGACTAACATTAAAATATCTTGCTAGATCTAGCACCCTGCACTCACCCTTTTCTTCCACCAGTTCCATGACAGCCTCAACATAATCTTCAGCAGTCTCACCAGCATGACGTGAACGGGTCTGTGAAAAAGGAACTGAACGGGCTTTAACTTTTTTTTCCACTAGACACCTCCCTTCTAAAAATTTACTTTGTTATAAAATTATACCCTTGACATGATCCGTAGCCATTGCTACATTTACATCGTGAAAGATTACTTAAAATATGATGATATAAAAATTTTTAAATATGAAAATCTTTATTTATCAATAATTTATACCATTGGGCATATATTTGTTGCCATGGCTTGCAACAGAATAATTACTGGGGCATCTCTTGAAATGGCTGCAGCTGATGCGTTTGTAGAGCCTATCATTAACGGATTTTGGTTTTATTTTCTTTTAGTTTATCTAAAAAAAATATTTGTTAACAAAATTGAATCAAGTAATTCACCTTTTATAAGTGTTAATCATGTTGGCTTTTTGTTAGCATTTCTCTATACGATTGGTCATATTCTTATTGCTATGACTTGCAATAGATTGCTGACAGGGGCACCTTTAAATCTAGCAGTTATTGATGCATTTATAGAGCCTATAGTAAATGGTTTTTGGTTTTATCTACTGTTTGAATTTTTTAACAAATATAAGAAGAAGAGAATATCAAGCGGCATGACTGTTTACAGTAATTATTAATCAAGAAAATTTTCTAAACTCCTGACATTAAATAATATCAATTAAAGGTAATTTTTTTTGATGGGAATTCCACCTTTTAATAATGCTATAAAGAGCCTAAGTGACCAATACCAGTCAAGCTTTTGATTAAATTTATGAATTAAGTGGTGGAGCTACGCGGGATCGAACCGCGGACCCCCTGCTTGCAAAGCAGGTGCTCTCCCAGCTGAGCTATAGCCCCACGAATGAGTCGACAATTGTACT
>Ga0209425_10001139_pt1 | contig 31148 bp, 46 predicted proteins | sample COG_05_FD_184749 | JGI IMG/M metagenome (GOLD analysis project Ga0209425, IMG submission 184749) | Pelagic Microbial community sample from North Sea - COGITO 998_met_05 (SPAdes) (version 2) | ecosystem: Environmental > Aquatic > Marine > Neritic zone/Coastal water | place: Helgoland, sampling...
CTGACTGATTATTTAGAAGAACTATTAGAAGAACTTCTAGAAACTAAACATATTAGTGATGTTATAAATAAAGATAGTAAATTAGAAGATAGATTTTCAGATATTAGGCTAGATATGATGGATTTAATAACGGGCATAATACAGAAGGGATATGAATATGAGTGAATTAATAATAGATGATTTTAATGAATATATACCTGCAGAAATATTTATAGAGCATACTTGCGATACTGCAGATTTATTAATGCAAATACTACTAGGCAATAAATACGACCAATGCATATATAAAGGGGCTGATGATGAAGGCACTTGTTATACTGATGAAGGTCAAGATGTATTTAATGAAGTTGTAGGCACTCTAGAATCGTTATTAGGTAAATTTAATATTAAACAAGCGAGGTATTAAATGATAACAGGTATAATAACAGTAATTGGACTAACAGTCTTATATATGATATTTGAAGATTAATAACTAATTTTAAGAAGCATACAATAGGGTATTTTGATTTTTATATATCAAAGTACCCTATTTTTATTTATAAGCACTCTACGGGCTTTAAAATAGGCTTAATAATGAATTAATACACTCCAAAATGGTCTGATAGCATATTTAAGGCTTGTTTTAATTCTTTTAGCGTTTTTCTTTTGTTATTGTAAGCCTTATCAAATTCATTAGCTGAAAAACCGTAAATAACGATATGCTGCACGATATTAAATAATTTAGTAGGTAATATTTTAGTAATCTGAATATAATCACATAAACCCGTCATATTCTTATCATCTACATTAGAGGTCATAACGGCAGAATCGGGATTGTATGATGATATAATACGTTTTTCTGATTTACGATATAAAGCATAAACATATAAAGCCGTATTATATTGACGGGTATTAATATTGCCACGTTGATAATATCTATCAATGCTAGTTTGTGTTAATATACGTCTGCGTTTTTGACTACCTGCAATAATACTAATACTTTCATCACGGTAATCATCATTCTTTAATCGTATATCTTCTCCAAAATCTGATTTTTCTTTATTCATCTTTGCTCAATGGCTTGTTTAAAATATCATTAAAATCAATATCACCAACTTTCTTTTTACCTTCATCGACAATATGGCTTTTAATACTACCCGCTAAAGCACAATAATTAATAAGGTCAATAATAGTATCTTCTTTATACTCCCCATTGTCTAAACGGCTTAATTTTAATTCAATCATAATACGGGCTACATCATAAGGGGTGATATCCTTACCTGTTGCTAAACTCATTCTTTTAGAGGTATTAGCAAATAATTCTAAAAAGTGTCCGTATTCTTTACCACGCATTTTTAATATAATATCGGCTTGTGTTAAAAATGTGCTAGGTGCTTTACTTTCGTCAAATGGTTTAAAATGGTATGTCATCGTCAAAATACTCCTTTGTAAATTTATCAATTTGTTCAATAGTTGGTGCAATATCTTTTTTGACCAACTTCTTCTTAACCTCATGTGTGTCACGATATTCTAACAACATAAGGTAAATTTCTCGTAACGTATAAATAGCTTCAACATCTTTATAGATATGTTGAGCCATTTTCAACTTATCTTTATCTTTAATAACACCAAATACTTTTTTACCTTCAACTTGATAAATCCAAATATCTAATCTTGGTACTAAATTATTATCATCTGCATATTTCTTCATAGCCGATAAACCACGTCTGCAAATTTCAATTCTTTTAATAACATCTTTAGAATCTAATTTGTCATTACCTGCCATCTCCATAGCAACTCGCAATTTATACAATGCCTGTCTAAACCGATTAGCCATTTCTTCATCGACTAAATCAATAATACCTAAATCGCCATAAAGAATATCAAGTTCCTGTTGCTCTCCGATATACTTCTGTAGCTCCGAATAAAAAGCCCTCGATTGATATGCTTTATAACCGACATGAATTCCACTACTACAAAAAAATTCTTTATCTGTTAACCGTGTCATTTCTCTCCTCTCTTTCTGTAGGGTTTGTGTGTAACGTTATGACCCGTCAGACACCTTGCCCTGTATGATATGTATGATATGTTTGGTATATAATATATACCAACCATACATACTGTTTATCATACCCCGAGTATGTAGGGTATGTAGGGTTATGTAGGGTACGTTTTAAACCTACCATACATACTCAAATTCCGGGTCTAACTGACCCAACTTTTATCACTTTTACCGACTTGCTATGACGGTAACTTTTCGGATTTATTTGGGATTCGTTGACCTCATCTTCTACCAAAACGTCTGCGTCTAACCACGTTTTAATAATGCTTTTTATCTTCTTTTTTGATACCGGTGCGTCAATATCCATACCTAAAAATTCGGCAATATAATCGTGAATGGACATCTTATATTCGTCTTTTTTGGTTAATATATGCGAACACAAATACAGTTCTTCCTGCTTTATTGCGTCCCAAAGTAATTGACATTGATGTTCGGATATACCGTCGAACGCATTCGGGACTGTCCATTTCTCTGTAACTGCAACCCAATCTGAATTAGGTATTTGCACCCCTATCTTCTTATACCACTCCACTTTATCTAATGGTCGGGATAAGTTGTTTTTGCCTGCAGGTTCAATTTTAAAATAGTCAACATAATTATCTATGCCAAGTTCTGTTGCGTCCTTCTTGCTCATATTTTGAAGTATACGACCGCTACGAGAACCGGCAACAAGTGAACCACCGCCCCGACTATCTTCAATACTTGCTTCTCTATTTTCTGACATCTTACGGGTATGGTGGACAATCTCAATAGATATATTACACCGGTCTGCGAGCAGCGATAGGGCTTTAGATAACCGGCTAAAGTTCTCAACGGATTCACTCGACGTAATCATATTAGCCAATGGGTCAAGTACCAATAGTTCAATATTATTGCTTGATATAATGTCGGCTAGTTGGTTAATTAACGGTTCATTAATAATACCGTCGACACCTGCCATCAGGGTCATATCTATGTCACGTCCACTTGCTATCATCAGGCTATCTGTTAGGTCCTGTTGCTTTATGTCATAATATTGACACAATGCCATGACCCGTCGCAATACCTCATCATATGGGTCTTCTGCATTATAATAGAGTGCTTTAATCTTCTTAATTGGTTCAATGCCAAGCAATGGTCTGCCTGTACACATCGCCAATACTTCGGTTAATATAAGGGTTGATTTACCGACACCACCCGGTGATACCGTAAGCGAATAATAGTCTTTAATATAGTGATTGCCGTATAACCACTTCCGTTGTGGTATGGTAAGGGGGTCACAGATTTCCCAAAACTTTAGCATATCAGAAATTTCTGCGTTGTTGTTAATAAAAGTTTCTCTGATAGCTTCGGCTCGGTCAATGCCTGTGAACCCCTTTTTTCGTGCACCTTCTATTGCTTTGTCTACTTCTCTTACCGTGTCGGCAAGTGTATAACCGGACAAAGTAATATCAGATAATATACTGTGTATTTCTTGGTCTGTTCTGCCCTTTGCAACTAGTGAAGCGACCACCCTAATCATATTGTCGTGCCACCCGTCGCCTGTTTTAATCCTGCGTAGTGAATCTTCAATGTCAAGACGTTCCCGTTGCGTCATGTCGTCTAAGTTGATACGAAATGACGTTTCTGTTTTGCTTGGGAAAACCTTTTTTAATTCTTTTACCGTCTTTTTTTCCGTCCGGTAGTTGCGAAACTCTGTAACCTCAACTACCCGCCCCTTTGTTCTTTTACCTGCGTCAGGGTAGCTGACCGTACCGGCAAGACGTAATATTCTGCTCGGATTGTTGACAACAGGGTCAGAATCGAGCTTGTTGGCTATTGACCGTTGCATTGCTGACCATTCTTCCATATCCTGCGTTAACGTGTCTAATTCAAAGTATAAATGACCACGTTTTGGTTTCATGCCGGTATATACTGCAAAATTCGCCTTGAATCCGCCCCTGTATAATGTGTTATAATTATCTACTGATTCCGGTGTATCACAATCACAAAAACAGTAGAATGACCCAAGTACGTTGTGGTTTTTACTTGCGTCCCCGCCCATTATATCTGTCGTAATCGGATTGACTGTTGTATAAACGTTATAATTGTTTGTGTTATGTCTGACTGCGTATTTAACCGCTTCGTCTATTTGCTCTACTCTAAAATGTTTCCAAGACGTTACTCCGCCTTCTTTGATACATCTAATCTCGAAACAGGCTTCCTCTGATAACTCATTCCATCGTGATGTTATGCGTTTCAAATGCCTTTCGATATCTCCCTCGTTGTACCGCATTATTGCTTCCTATGATAAACTTCGTATGGTTGGTTGCACTCTACACAATTATACATTGTAATATAATCTGCTTCTTTGTTTCTTCCGTATAGTGCATAATCCCCTATTTCTAATATTAATCCGCCGCATTCACATACCCTGTCCGTTAAGTGAGGGTCAGATACATAAACATCGCCCTCACTAAACTTCAAGGTTTTTATTTTTTTAGAACTCGGCATCGTCTCCTGTAGTTCCTTCAGCAACAGATTGACGTGCTGCCAACTGCATTGGTCGGTCAACCCATTCCACGATTTCAAAAACAGGTACGTTTGTACTTGTACCGCTCTTGAACTTAATTGGTTGTGAGCCTGTTAGCTTCACCTTTGGCAATTTGCCCGTTGCGTTACCGGCAAAGTCTTTAGCTATCCTCGCGAATCCTTCAAGAACTGCCGTACCGGATTGTCTCCAAATATATACGTTATCTTTAACGCATACTTCTATTTGTAGACCTTTCTTGTAATCTTCGCCCGGACTTGCTTTCCAATCAACTAAATTGTCATTCCATTCCCAAAGATTTTGCGTACCTTCCCATTTATTCCAACCGGTTTTCATATTGTATATATCCAATACGACCCCGTCTTTCTTAATGGATTCCATAGTATGCTTTTCACCGTTGTCAGAAATGTAGAAATTTCCGGGTGCTATGTTACCGTCTTGCGTACCACGAGCACTCCATTGCATGAAGCCGTCGATACTGCTGCTGTTTTCGTTATCGTTAAAATTAATTTCAAAACTCATTTTCTGTCTCCTTTATTATGGTTATTGAATGTATTGTATAAGTAATCAACGGCACTTTCCACAGATACCGAAGGAAAACATTTTGGGTCTTTCTTTCTTTTTAAATTATCTTTGACGTAAGACGCAAAATCATTTTTCTTATGACTACTGATTGGTCTATGTTTTTTAGACATTAGTTAACATTACTCCTTTCCTTTATAAAAATTTTTCATATATTCTTCGTTAATAATAAATAGTTTGTGTGGGTCTGTAGTATACCGTGACTCTCTGTCAAAGATATCCTTGCAGGCATAGACAAAGTAACCTAAGTCTCTTGGTGCTATGTGACCCTTGCCGCTCAGTTGGTAAATCCAATCCAACATTTCTTCACGGCTCATTCTTTCCAAGTCGATTTCATACGATTTGTAACCGGCATGGACAAGTGTGAGATTATCTTTAAATATCCAATCACCCCATTTTCTTCTTGTAGTTTTTGGATATTCTTTCATAATCTCTATTACGGATTTGCCTAATTTTACGTCATCTTCCATAATTACTCCTTTCTATTATAAAAGTTCCTTAATTCGTCTTCGCCCGACCAATAAAATGTTTCGTCGATAGGAATACATTTCCTTGCTTCGTCAGGTGTAAACGTGTCGCAAAAGTTATCTAGCTGTTTGACTAGATGTTTTGCGTTTTCCATTATGCCTACTTCATCGCCGTCTTCTAAAAAGACTGCTTTGTTTTTGGAAGCATAAAGAAACCGTACTTGATGATTGTTGCGTGCTGTTTTGTAAAATGCACGTTGCATCATATGGTCAGGTGACATCTTTGACGGGCATTGGTGTGTCGTCTTTAAGTCAATAATTTGACCGTTTGGAAACACCAAGTCCAAATAACCCACTCCACGAATACTCCAATCATCTTGTGCTAATTCTATTTCAATAAATTCTTGCTTGCCGTTGACAAACTCCGGTACTCCAAAGTCTGCTAGTGCGTCACAACTTGTCTGTATCATTCCTTCAAGTGACTTGTATTCCCTCTCGCACCTTGCGTCGAACATGAAATACTTTTTCTTGAATTTTTCTTGACAGTCCTTTGTAGCCTGCTCAATATCCTTCTTCTTGGTTAGGACTTCTACGACCGCATCTTCGACGTAGATACCTCGCCACATAGCCGGTGAAGGCTGTTGCTTTCTGCCAAAGCCGTATGAACATGTAAACATACTTGGACTGTTCTTAAACATTGATAACTTGGACGGACTGACGTGAGGTTCAAACCCCTTTTTCAGCTTCACCCATTTCTCTATTCCCGGCAAGTTTTTCATCATTTCTCCTTTTCTGATTTTTTTTGCGTTGCTCTTTCATGTGAACTTGTAAGTCTAGGAAAAACGACTGCGGTTGTACTTGATTGTCCGTCGCTTCCATTATACGCAACATAACTGACTTGCTTGGGATATTGAATTTATCCGTGCCGTATTTAGCCATGTAGTGATAGACTTGTTGTCTAGATAGTTTGATTTGCTTTGCGAAATCTTGGATTGATATGTTATTTTTTTCTAGATATTGACTTAAAAACATTTGTTCCCCCTTTAAAATTTAATACCTAAGTTAATTTTACTATTCATATGTTTCTTAACGACTTTCTCGTTATTAAACTCTGTATAGATATCGTCTGTTATTGTTGACCCGACTTTGTGCCCAATCATCAACTGCAATCGTTCATGTAGCGACTTCGTATAGTCGTCACCGAATGAATTGCGATACGATGTGATATAATGCCTTCTGAAAGCATGGAAAAGAAATCCCTTTGCGTCCCTGTCATATGGGAATGGATAGTCTTTGTGCCCCCTGTAAAGGTCATAAGTATCTTGCCATATCTTCTTATACCGTTTGTAAACTGCTTGATATGTTGGCTTAGTGCCTGTTTCTGTCGTAATAACATATGCCCATCTTTCATTGTGTTGTTTATTATATGAGCATTTTTTCTTGATGGAAGGTTTTTCTTTACATTTTTCTAAGTTATCCCGTTGCTCGAGTATTTTATCCACATGAACAGGATTAATGTCCATCATTCTGTATTCGTCCTTGACAGACTTTCCACCTACGTTGATTTTTGAGTTTTTGATTCGCAGATATGCTTCGTTTTTGTCATCAATAACAAGGTCTTCCCATTTAATATTAAGCACTTCATTGATACGACCGCCGGTAATAGAACACATAAGAATCAATAGTTTATCCTGCGGTGTCTGTGCGGTGTTGTATAGACGTGTTATAGTGTGATGTTCTGACGGTACATCGTCGTGCATTTCAAAGAAATGTTTCTGATGTTTCTCAGTCTGCGGAACAGGTCTTGCCTTAATCGCCTTAAATACATTGTGTTTTACTTCTGCAACTTCATAACGGATTAAGTAATCGACTAACTGTTGCATTTTCTTGCGTACACGGTTGGACTTGTCAATAGTATAGTCCCGTGCAATATTTTCGAGTTTGTTTTCAACACGACCAACTCTTTGGTCTTCAATGTCTTGGTCTGAAAAGTATTTAGACGCAACCTTAAGTAAGTATTGGTCATCTTTATAGGTCAAAGGATTAACCCGCTTTGCCCTGTATTCTAAAAAATTTATTATATTATTATTCATATTATCTCCCTTTCGTAAGTTAATGTAACATATTGTTTTACAGTTGTCAAATAATATTTTTCATACTTGATTTTTATTTATTTTACTTTAAGGTAATAAGACCAAAAAATAGGGGGAATCATGACAAATGGAAGACAAATCGGAGCAGCATTTGAACGCAAGGTCGCAAATATGCTGTTCGACAACCTAAACATAAAGTTTCGCCGGGACTTAGAACAGTACAGACAGTCGCTTCATGGTGACTTGATTGCTGACGTGGACAACTTCCCATTTACAATCGAATGTAAGAGAAGAAGTAAAGGAACTACCTATGCAATGGAATGGTGGGAACAAGCCGTTGAGAGTGCGAAACACGCAAAGAACCTACCTGTGCTTATATATCAGCTAAACCGCTCTCCTATACGGTGCGTAGTCGATTTAAACGTCATTTTAGAAGTGTTTGGGGGTAATGTTGTAGGGCATCAGAATTTAGTAGAATTAACGTTTGATACGTTTTGTATGATAGTGAGGGAAATGTTAAATGAATGATTTTAGAATAAAACCAATAGTGTATTTAGGGTGTCCTTATTCTTTGGACAATACATCGTCTGAAAAAGACAGGGAGAAACGGCACGCACAAGTGACCCGTTGTGCAAACATTCTGTTCCGTAGTGGACTGAATGTCTACTCGCCAATCACCATGCACCATCAAATACAGAAACATAAGCCTGTAAAAATGACTACAAGGGAATGGCTTCAGTTAGACTTCGAGTATCTTAGCCATAGTCAATTATTGTTCGTGCTAAAATTAGATGGGTGGGAAAATAGTTTGGGACTTGTCTCAGAGATTGAGTTCGCCAAAGAAAAGAATATACCGATTGTATATATAGAACCTAATAAAGAGATATTAGGGTAATGGGGTCGAAAGACCCCTTTTTTATACGAAGGCTATGAGGAGAATAATAATAGCCAATACGACTACCTGCCCCTTTTTGTTTAGTTTTCTGCAACCGCAACCACAAGTATCTTCAAAAAGTGTTTTGTATTTTGCTTTTATTTTATCTAACATATATTACCTCGCTAATGGGTTAGAGTTTTCTAATTCGATTTCTTCTATTTTTAGTTCTAATAATTCAACTTGTTTTTTTAGTACTTCTAAGTTGGTCTTGTTAGTGCTGATGTTTTCTGTAATGCGAGCAGAGTCGGTATTCCATACTCTGTTAGACTCGCCTAGTTTCTCTCTAAATAAATCTTTAGCTGTTTCTATTTTCTCGTAGACAGGCTCTAAATCAGTTTCTTGTACGATAACGTATTCACGACTCTCTAGCTGTTCTAGCCTGTTTTCGAACTTTCCATAAGTAGTAAACCCTGCACCAATTGCACCGATTACACCGATTAATGATACAATGCCTGCTAAATTGTTCTTTAATTGCTCCATCTATTTAATTCTTTCATTAATTGTTCTTGTTTGCTTCTGTTTTCTTTAACCTTATTTTCGTATTCTAACACAGGGTCAAATACATTAAATACCACGTTTTCGTACAGTTGTCTATTGTCGCTGATATCCACTTGATTAGTGTAAATAGGCTCAGATACATAGAAGTCTTGCCTATCGATAATGATAGGACTTGCCCCAATCATTACTGTTATCGTGTCCACCTGAGCTACGATGATATCCTCGAAAGTAGCTTGAATCTCAACACTCTGTGTTTCCTGTTCAGCAATCTCTATATCTTGTGGTTTTTCTTCTGTGAACTCTATATCTTGTTCTTCATCGAAGAAAACTTCTTCTTCAACAAACTGCTGTTCTTCTTTGAACGGCTCATCTTTAACATCTTCTTCGAAAATTGTATCTGACTCTTTAAATTGTTCATCAAATTGTGCATCTTCATATGACTCCATTGGCATCTCTTTTTCGTCAAATTCCTGATTGTCGAATGTTTTATCGTCAAACTCCTTAGAATCTAAATTCCATGAGTCTTCTTCGTAAAAAAAAACATCATCTTTTACTTCGATAAATTCTTCGAACATATTGTCGGTTTTAAACTCATCTTCAAACGCAAACTTTAAATCTTCCTCTTTAAATTCAAAAGAATCGAACTTCATGTCGATACTTGGTATCTCAACGATATATTCCTCGTAAGTAATATTTAAACTAGGGTTTTTTAGGTCTGCTGCGTAGTGACCTGTTGTATTAGGTGCACTAAAGCTGAAAGTAGAAGTAATGGTGTAATCGAGAGAATTATTATCACCGATAATAATGGTATTGCTACCCATACTACCATATGAGCAATTATTCCAAGTAGAGCATGTGCCACTAAGTGTAATATTTTGTTCAGTAACTTCATCACTATCCGATACGATTTTTAATGTTGATGTTACACTCTGTTGATAGTCGTTCCATATCCATACATCGCCCTCTAATGTTGCTGTAAAACCTGTATTTATCTCAGGGGTCAGTAAATGGTCACTAAGTGTTATTTGACTCTCTACATATGAGTTATCAATACCTGCGATGGTTGTATCACCATGCCGGGACGATAAATTAGTACCACTCCATGTTCCGTCACTAAAGTCATCGCTAAGAATATTTCCTGTTTCTGCAGCATTTGCCTGACTTGACCAAAGAGTCATTACAAAAACCACATTTACCATTACCGAAAAAAAGGTAATAATGCCAAGTATACATATTATCAAAATCCTCATGTTAAGTCGCCCTGTACTTCTAAACATTCAAAGCCGATTGCTATTTGTTCCTCACTTACCCTTGTTACGTCAATATTTGCATAGACATCAAGTGCGTCTGCATGACCTGTCACCATACAGCTATACCAATCGTTGAATATTGTTTCGTTCTGTAATGGTGGTGCACAAATGTCGTTTGCTATACTGCAGATATACAGCATAAGTATAAAATTCATTTTCCTGTACTGTATTGGACTTCATTGTCCTTGTATTCTTGGATAATCTTTTGTTGGACTCTCCATTCATCGTAATCAGGTCTTAATTTAGGATATTTCGTATATATGGCTAAAGCATCTTCACCAATTAACGATTTCCCATCTACGTTCACAGGGCAGTAAGTGCCTGCAGAGTGCATAGCGACCCATACGTCTTTACTTTGGCAATGCAGACTAATTGCTGCCACTTTCATGCCTAAATCGTTCAAATGACGACTATTCTTAATACGTTGGCAGTTCTCATCAGTGTATGTTCCACCACCTGATATACCAAAGTTAAATGTCTGTACACCTGCTGATATAGATAAAGAGCAAGTATCTATTCCTGATGTTAATCCCGGTGAGGAAGCTGTAGGGGGTGCTGATTTCACGTTTGATGTACTGTTTGATGTAGTTGAATTATCGACACTCGCAGCACCTGAATAATCGTTATTTGTAGTCGTTGTCATACCACCTGAAATAAGTGTATTAGAGCCTGACTCGTTATTCTGCGTGTTTGCGTTCGCGTCTTTCATTACTGCAAGAGCAATAAATGCAATAAAAGCTACCCAAACTATCCAACTGACAGTCTTATCAAATTTTGTGTATTTCATTATTTTTTCCATTTAGATAAAGTGTTTACTCCAAAACTACCTGCTACGATAGTCAAGATAATGTACCAAAATTCATTTGGTGCATTTTGTAACAGCTCCCACCCTTTGACCATATGAGGTTGGGTCTGAGGAAAAAAATGTGCACCGAGTAAAATCGTGAACACTATGGTTAGGTATTCATCTTTAAGGGAATTATTCATACCCTTTGCCTGAGCTTTCCTAACCTCTGCGTCTGCTTTATCTATTGCTTTTTGTGCTTCAATCTTTGCGTAGTCGATTGAACGAGCAGCCTCGATTTCAGCATTTCTCTGTATTGCTTTCTTTTCCATCGAGTGCTTGACTCCACCGATAACTTTATCAGCGACAATCTTTGTTATTGGATTAGAAAGTAGTGAAAGAAAAGGTATCATCTAATTACCGAATATTCTCATTAGACCAACGACAGCAGCAATAACACCACCAACCCATAGCACAGCTTTGACACTACCATTGCCATAAGACATTCTTATTTTTAGGTCTGTTATGTCCTCGCTGTTCTTTGCCACGCAGGCATGGAGTCTGTCTATCTTCTCTGATAGTACTGCAAGGGTTATTTCTGTGTTATCTGCCATTTTAGTTTTCCTAGTTGATTACATGTAAAGGGTCGTAATTCCAAACGACGCCGTGCAACCCATCAATATCTGTTTCACTCATTTCATTAATCTTCATCTTTTACCTCTATTAAATTATTTGTTGTATTTTTTGTTGCTGAAATCATGTGCATGAAATCTTGATTCCCTTTGACCATTTCGTTACGAAAACTCTCTACTGCACTCCCTGTTTGTCGTGCCTGTATTGCATTTTCAATAAGCAATTTAGGTAACCAAGCTAAACTACAACCCCAATCGTCAAGCTGTTCGCCTGTATTAGGGTCTTTGCCTGCTATATGCATGAACCATGCACAATCGAACTTCTTGCATGGCTCAAAATTATTTAGTGGGCAGTTTTCCTTAACCTCTAATTTCATATTATTCGCTAGGGAATGCTAAGTCATACGCAGCTTGCCATGTTGTATCAACGTTCGACCACCAATCAAGAGTGCTCGTAGCTACGTTTTCTTCATTGCTTGTATGCATTAGATTATCCCTATCCCCTTTCTCTAGTGTACAAGTAACACCATCAGGTGATTGCACTATAAGTACATCTGATGGTAACCATGACAAATCTAAGTCATTAAAAAACGCACCATCTTTACCGATTTGTCCACCATCGTAAGCTATTGTATATTTTGCCATTTTTTACTCCTAAGTTAAATAATACCACCCTGTCGCTATGTATTTATCACAACTATAGACAGGATTACCTCTATGAATATGTGTCCAAGCTGCAGGGAAAAAACATAATAATCCCTTTTTCGGTTGCACCTTGATTCCATATTCCAAAAATTCTGTTTCACCCTCACCATCAGGTATGTCGTTCAAATACATTGTCCATACTAATACTCGATAAGACGAGTTTTCATTATTGCTGTGTTCACTATGCCAAGTATGAAACCCACCCTTTGGTGGTGTTTTCTGCACTTTCATAGCTCTAGATATAGCTGTTTTTTGAGCAAACCCTGTGTACTTTTCTGCATATTTTACGATATATTGGTTTAATATTCCATGCATAGTTACATTCAATGGGTCTGCCATAGCTTCAAAATTAACCGAGAAGTCAACTCTGTTAGATTGACCATGATGGTCTTGACTCCCAACCAAAATTGATGCTGTATCTTTTGCGAGGTATTCTTCTAATTTACCTATTACTTGGTCACAAAAGTCATATTGTTCTGTTTGATAGCTTTCTATAAAATTAGGTGTTTCCATCATACTCCCTTTCTAAAATCAATCTTTTGTTGCAACAATCACATCAACATACTTCACATTAATTGATGTAGTTGCTGACGATAAACTACCTGATAAGTTACCAACACCCGGTGTACCTGTCATTGACCCTGCAAGTGTGTGTGCGTGGTTATGAGCTCCACCACCACCTGCATTTGCATAGTAGGTGGGGGTATAAGTACCCCCGAGTTGGTTATCTCTATTACTAGTACTAGCAATGTGGTCAGCAGAACTGTTAGTCGGGTAAACACCACCATTCGGACTGTTATCGCTTGTGACTAAAATACCATGTTTGTGAGCAGGCATTTGTGTAGTCGTTAGAGTTGTATTACTAATACTACCTGAAATTGATACTGCTAAGTTACCTGAAGCGAGGTCACCTGATAGACCTACACTACCTGAAACTGATGGGGTTGCCATTGCTGTTGCGAATCCTGAACTACCACCTGTCCCAACTGTTCCTGTTGTAACCCTCAAAGCTGAGTCATCGTTCGATGCTGTGTCTTTTGTCCACCCGGTTGGTGATGATGTTTGGTTGAATATCATCTTTGTACCTGCGTCGAAACCACCACCTACGTCAACAAACGACAGCCCACCTGCACCATTCGTTTTTAATACTTGGTCAGCAGTTCCATCTGAATTAGGTAATGTTAAACCTGCAACGACTACTGAGCCTGTTCCATTAGGTGTGATTGTAATATTTCCATTTGTATCTGTGGACGTGATTGCGTTCCCATCAATTTGTACGTTATCGACCTTAAGCATACCAAGTGACGATGCACCTGCGTTCAGGTCTGCTAGATGAGCCATAACGGCTCTAAGAGCATTGTTCACGTTTGATGGGGACATACCCTCATCGATATTAATACTCGCAACATCAGTATTCGATGCTGCTGTTTGACTATAATCTGATATTGCGTTCTTTGGCATTATTTACTCCTATTGTGGTTTTACTGGCATAGTGAATCTATTAGGGAAATCTGTTTGTTGTGGTATATCTCTTAATGCTTGACGATATGTTCTCATAGCATCAGACATGGTTACATCACTAGCACCTGCCCAATCAGTTTCAGCTAAATATCTATTCCTTATTTCTCTGACCTTGTTTGCATCTTCTGATGTATATTCTGTTTCTCCATTTACAACTCTTACTACCATCATATTACTTTTTCCTCATTGCTAATATAAACATTTGTTCCACCATCTGCTGTCCAAAACTCATAGGTGTGTCTACCAATACTTCCCACAGTTTCTAATGGTGTATTTTTAACTGATGATGGTAATGTTAGTGTTGGGATTGCACCTGTAAGATATTGATATACTTCAGCATCAGCATCACCTTGTAAAAACAAATCTCCACCATTAGGACTAAAAGATAGATAATAAATGGTTGTTGATTGTGATGAATAATCTAAGGTGGTACTATCAGAACTCATTGTAGACACGTCCCAAGCAGTTGACAAACTGTATTGAAGTATATACTCATCAATATAGTGATTAACAAATGCTTTTGTTCCATCAGAATTAAATTCCAAATCAAAAGGACTGGTTGAAGTTGTATAATTTGTTGAAGAATAACTGGCTGTAGAAATATCCCAAGCTGTAGATAATTCAACTTGAAAGATACGATTAAGACTAACGCTAACAATATATGCTTTTGTTCCATCAGGTTTAAATTTAATTGACCTACCACTAGAACCACCACCTACTAAAGCACTATAATCGTATAATTTACTAGCATAACTCATAGTAGATATATCCCAAGCTGTGCTTAATGTGTATTGCAAAATACGACCAGTAGTACCCCCAGTAAATTGATTTACATAAGCCTTAGTACCATCTGTACTCATAGTAAATCCTAAATTATAACCCCCTGCTATTGTTCCTGTAGCACCAGTTTTACTAGCATAACTTGCAGTTGATATGTCGTATGCCGTGCTAAGATTGTATTGATACACTAAAGCGTTTGCAACAGTGCCACCACCATATACCATAACATACATTTTTGTACCGGAATCACCTATATAAAAACCATACCAATTATTTGCACTTTGAGAACTTAAATCAAAACTCTTGTTAGTATAACTACCACCACCAATATCATAACCACCTGTTATATTTCCTTCAAAAGTATAAGACCATTGTGCTTCTGTCGGTACATTAGTAAATGAAACTGTAGTATTGCCTGTTAATGTACCTTGATTAAAGAAGTTATAAGTACCTACATCTAATGATGGTGTAGTACCTGTAACTGCATTGTAAGCAAATGGTGATTCTGCATCACCAAAGCTAATCTGACCACTTCCATTAGTCTTTAACACTTGGTCGGCAGTTCCATCTGCTTGAGGGAAACTTAGTCCATCGATAACGACACTACCTGTACCATTCGGAGTGATATTGATATTCCCATTTGTGTCTGTAGAACTTATCGTATTTAAATCAAGTTGTAAGTTATCGACCTTAACAGTACCTAAACTTGTATTGCCTGCATTTAAGTCTGCTAGGTGACTCATCAATTCACGAATAGCATTATTAAGATTTGATGGTAGGCAATCTTCATTTATGTTCACACCACCGACATCAGTATTCGATGCAGCTGTGGTGCTGTATTGTGATATATTGTCTTTTGCCATTTATAATAATCCTCTACGTTGTAGTGGTTCGTAAACTTCTTCTTGTGTTGTTCCTAGCGGTCTAGCATAGGTCAACGGTTCTCTAATTGGTTCTAATAGACCCTCTCTTATTCTTGGTACACCACGTCTTAATCTACCGGCAAGCCTGTTAAGTTCTGTGCCAACTCTTGGACTGAATATAGCACCCGCACCCAAAATACCCGGAAGACCTGCTAAGATTCCTGTACCTGCACCGGCAACACCAATCGTACCGGCAGCACCCGCCGTTCTAAGGTATTGCTCAGGAACGATATCTCTAGCTAGAGTCCCTGCTATCTTATCCCTTATAGCTTGTCCACCGGGTAGTTTGAGTAAGGATTCTTCCGGTATATTATCAACTCTACTTAACGTTTTCTTTAAGTTGTTTAGAACAGTATCTCTCTTTACGTTCTTACCCAACCCTAAATCTTGGCTTGCCATTTCCAAGTCAGCTAAAACTTTAGAATAATCTTCTTTAACCTTTAAAAATTCTTCAGGTAATCCTTCTAACTTATCAAAAATACCTCTTAGACCTGTTTCTTTTCCTAAAACATTATCTATAAGTGCTTGATTTACCTTTCCGCCTTCTATAAAAGAACTAGGTCTCATTTTATTAATTCTTATAATAGTGTTTCTAAGACTGTCTGCCGTCGGTTTTTTGTATAATTGATTGAACTGAGACTCAATGTCTTTTAAAAAATCAAGTTCAGTTTTAATTAACTTATCTTTATTATTCTTTTTAAGATTATCCAACACCTTTCTTATCTTGGTAAGAGTCTTATCGTCGAGTTTCATTGTGTTTAATTTTGCAGCCTTTGCCGCCGCATCAAATTTTTTAGTGTTAGATTCATCTAAGGTTTTCCAAATATTTTCGGCTTCCGCAACAATGTCCGCATCTTTTATTCTGTCCCCCTTGAACCCCTCTCTAAAGTTTAAATTAGGTGCTTCATACGTATCTTTGAAAGCAATCTCAAAAACTTGAGGTTTTACACCTGAACCTGCAGACTGTATACTTCTAAGAACATTAGCACTTGCTGCGTCAGCAAATCGACCCGCTATATCAGCACCCTTACCCGCTACCTGTACAGGGTCTATTGCACGACCTAAAGAAGCAACTTTCTCAGTAGCCGCCCCCGCTTTACCTGCGGCTCTAACCGCACCTGCACCGCCTGTTAAAAGTAAAGATAAATCACCCGCAAATCCAACAGGGTCGTCTCTTAATGTTTTTGCTAGTTCTGATGGTTTGTATCGGTCAGCATAGTATTTACCAACTTCTTTTGCTAAAGTGTCGTCAACATCTATTCCGGGTATAAGACCAAGAACACTCCTACCTAAAGCAGTTACACTTTTAAAAGTGCCTACAGGGTCTACTATAGGCTGTACGATATCTTTAGCAAACCGACCTGCAGAACTAGGTATACTAGCTATGGTGCTGATAGCATAGTTTCCTTCACCTACAGGTCTTGCTTCTTCTCTAGATATCTTCTGACCACCTCTTTTTGCGGCTCTTTCCTGATACTGTTCTAAATTTACTGCCATGATTTACCCTACTATATCTATTGTGTTGTATGTGTCTTTATCCGCTTGGTTCAAGAATAAATATTTTCCGCCTTTCTCCAACAGCCCCATATCGTCTTCATCAAAGATAACCGCATCAACATCTAATAATGAACCTGCAGCAACCGCATCTCTATCGTTAAAGGCTTGACTAAATTCTGCCATAGCTTGTGAAAATGATTTTCCTTCTTCAAATACCATCTCATCAACATAACTCATTCGAGCATCAAGAATTCTGCTTGCAACTTGTATTTTTCGTAAAGTTTTTACATTGAAGTCTTTGGTTTTACCTAGACCGATTGTAGCATCTCTGTACGCATCAAATTCCAAGTCAGAGGTTGAACCTGAACCCGGCATTCTCATTAATGTTGCTAATTGTGTTTGCAATGACTCTATCATATCGGCATAAGTGGCTGTGTCTCCACCGGCTAGTGCCGCTCCTCTTGTAGCAAACTGTGCGAGCTTTCCTGTAGTTATTTTTTCGCTTTCGACTATATCTAAAACCTCATTAACTTTACCCGCTAGTTCCTGAGCCTGCATAACACTTTCTGAAAATTCTTCAAGTTGTTTTTGAGAAGATTCTAATCTTGCTCCCGATGCAGCTTCTAACTGCCCCGATGTTTTATCGAATAAAGTTCCTGCATCTAGTATTTGATATTGACCCGGATTGTTCATGTACTGCCTTAGTCTTGAATCGTCAGAATATCCTGAAAATACTATACTGTTGTTCTTTCTGTCGTACACTTCTACCAAGTCTCCTGAGCCACCCCTACCACCGATAGCACCAATAGCAGAACCAAGTTTTACAGCTTCTTCTACAGGAGTTCCTTCTAGCAATGCAATACCTGTAAGAATCTTTTGAAGATTATCAGGGTTTGATAAGTTACTTGATATAGCATTAAACATATTCGTGCGTTCTGTTTCAGCAGGTTTATTACCTGATGCTCTTAACAATGCTGCATCTAATTCTGCTGAGTTCATTCCACCTGTTTGTTTTTCAAATGGTGGTTTGTCGGCAGTAGGTGCAGGTGTTCTTACTGCAGGGCTAGGAGCAGGTGGTGTTGTTCCCGTTTTTGGTCTGAACGATTCTCCAAGAGCACCGCCGACTATGTAAGACCCTGACCCTATTCCTGAACCTAGTAAAGTATCTTTTATGGGACGATATCCTTTTATTTGAGAACCTGCTCTCGCCAATAAACCTCTTGGCATATATGCTCTTGCTATCGTTCCTAATAAGGGTAGTACAAATGGTGCTGCCATATTTCTCTCCTAATAAATTCCTAATTGATAATCTTTTAGGTCAGGATATTGACTTCTTAAAGTGTCAAATCCTTGCCTTAACATATCCGCTTGCTGTCCTGTCGTTAACAATCCACCCGTTGGTGTATATCCCATTCCCAAATTACCTATGTTCAAAAATTTATTTCTTTCACTATAAGGTATATTGTTATTACCGACAAGATTGACGTTGTAATATTGGTCTGCTAGATTTTGTAGTGCCGTATTACCGCCACCCAATCCCGCTAAACTATATGGGTCAAAACGTGCTAAATCTACACTAAAAGGAAGACCACCTAAAAGACCTCTTGTTGCTCTTTCTCTAGGTACGGTTACACCTGAGTTCAAAAATGCACTATTAAACATATTTTGATAATCCACCTGAGCAGGTGTCCTACTCATTAAGGGCATTGTTGTTCGTGCTCTTTCTGCCAAATCTACAGGAGTCGTATCTGTCACACCTGAGTCATAAGGATTGCTAATAATTCTGTCCATAAAACTTCTTTTATCAGCACCGACATATGGATTTACTGCCATTCTTGCTCTGTAAGCATCGGTAAAAGTTTGACCTCTTGATTGGTCTCCTTCAGCATTTGCTAAATCTAACATTCTTTGTTTGAATAGTTCAGAATTGTCTTGATAACCCATTGCGTTAATTTGCTCGTCTATCAACTGTTTGTTTTCTGAACCACCTCTAATATCACCTAGCAAAGACTGACCAAAATCTTGAGCGGGGGTCATGGTTGGGGTACGGGTTGGTTCTACCGCTCTAGGAGAAAAAAGAGCATCAAAGTCAAAGCCACCTGTTGCAGCAGCATCAGCAACATTCCTCTGCACCTGACGATATCTCTCACCTGCCTGTTCAGGGTATTTCTTTAAACGTTCTATCTGTCTTGCGTCATCTCTTTGGTCTAAACGATTTCCTGCACCACCAAATAATCTACGCATAAAATTATCTTCAAACCTACCACCTGTTCCATATGCAGCAGCACGTTGTTCTCTTTGTTCTCTGCGAGAAAGTTTTGGTTTAGGTGCTACATACCTACTTGTCTTTTTGCCTGTCTTCGGGTCTCTACTAAATACTAATGGCATTTTTATCTCCTATTATGTAAGCAATCCAAGCAGACCATTTTGCCCGCCTAGTCCGCTTGCTATTGAACCAATTCCCAATAATGTCGATGCAAAACTTGGTGGTGGTTGCATTGATGTTGCTGTTGAAGTCTGCCCAATACCAACTGTTCCTGCACCGGCAGCAGATAACAGAGCATTGAGTCGTGCTTGGTCTGCAGCGGTTTGTTCTGCTATAGCCTGTTGTTGCGCAACAATATCTCTTGTTCCCATTGTTCTTTCCAATTCGCCTGCAGCACCTAGTGCACCGAGTCTTTGTAAGTCGAGGGCTTGTAGTTGAGGTATTTGACCTGCGGCTTGTAATTGTAATCCTGCAGCCATACGTTCTGCATCTGTAATGCCTGCGGCTAATCCTGCACGTCTTTGTGCTTCTATGTTTTCCTGTTGTGCGAGTATTGGTGCTATAGAACTACCTATGCCACGACCAAGTGCTGTACCAAACGCATCAGAGCCTAGACGACCTGCTCTTGAATATTGTGAGGTAATGTCACCGGTTACGTCAGCAAGTCTGTCGCTTATAACTTGGTCTAAATAACCACCGCCATAATCTGCTTCATATTGTTGTCTTAGCAAATCAGGACTTCCTATGCCACCACCGGCAATGCCACCAATAACGTCACCGTATTGATTTACCCTGCCCATGTCACCGCCGAACGCACCAAGACCTGATATCTGCTGTGTCTCGTAAACATTCTGCGGAGCAAAACGTGCACCTTGATATACTTGCGGTTGGAATGACTGAGCTGCAGAAAATGCAGCATCTTGTGCTTGTTGCAAGTATTCAGGTATTACAGGTATCTGAGTTGTCGTTTGTGTCGATGTACTTCTACCTTTACTCATCGTCTAACCTCTTTTCATATTGTATGTGCTGTTGTTTCCAACCATACTTGTTAAGATATTTATGCCATGCTCTACGACCATATCCCTCGATATGAGAGCAACCATTGTTTTTCCCTAGTTCTTCTAATGTAGGCATTACCACAGGTAACCATTTTTTCATGCGAGTACCTGCTACGAAATCAATCGATAGTGCCTTAGTTTTAGGATATTGAGAAATCCTTGTTGTTAATACAGCTTGTATATACTGCACGTCATCTCGTTCTTCTGTTACCAACCATATTAAATACGCACCTGCTTTCGCATTGTCGTATAAATCTTTTGTGTCTATTCTATCAGGTGTTAATCCAACTGCTCGTTTGATAATTGGCTCAACGTGTTCCCACATACTATCTATATGGTCTTTTGGTATCGGTATAAATTGCATTTCCCTTGCCCCTCTTTTTAACTTGTTACTGTATAAACAAATGTCGCATCTGTATCTGATTTATTTTGATGTACTAAAGTAAATGTATGTTTACCTCTTGATGATACATACATATGATTCATTTCTGTCGCAGAACTTAATGTTGTTGGTGTCCATGAAATAACACTATCTTCACTCACACGATAATCCTCAACAGTCGTTGTTGTTGCGAAAGGTGTTAAAGTAAATGTGCCTTTAGCATTATGTTTACCATCAATAAGTAAGTTTACAGCACTTGCAACATCTCTTGGACTACCACCCTCAGATGGTAATTTACGATAGTTAAAATCTGACATTATCTTCTCCCTAGTGGTTTCGCATCAACATCTATGCCTAAAGCATAGCGATAATCCCCTGTCGTTTCAAGTTTCACTCTATGATAACGACCACTAGAACGCACGTTGCATAAGTTGTCTTCGTTTAAGGAACTTGCTGTTGTAAACGTTACATCGTCAACCTGTCTGCTACGACTTCCTACACTTACTGTAATAGTTGGTGCTGTAGTGTTCTTTGCCGTTAAATATGGTGTAACAGAATTAATAACTGAACTACGCATAGGTGCAACTTCAAATTCTCTTGATACAATCGTTGCATCAAGAATATCGCCTGTAAACGTATGTATCTTATTGTCTTTTGAACCTGCTAGGGTAAATGTATCGCCTGCATATAATGAACTATCTAAAGATGTTGTCATATCATCTAAATTACTATTTATGTTATCTAACTGCTCTAAACTATAACCCGGTATCAATATAACACCTAAAGAACCATGAGATATGTCTATTAATGACCATCTTTGTACTGCATAATTATATACAAGTATTTTATCAGGCTCACCATCTAGACTTTCGTTTGACACATAAGACCACATAACAGTCTGACTGTTAGGGTCGATAGTTGATGTAATACGATTATGCTTTGCAGCATCTACATTATCGTAAAAATAATTGTCTACTTTTTCTGCCCCAATAGGAACTGAGCGACCACCATCAAACATCATAAATCCATTCTGAGATAGATAAAATACAGTGTTTGCTCCTAATGCAACAATACTACCCGGTATCTCACAACCATTAGTAGTTTCTACTTTTTCTACTGTAAAGACAAGAGGTGTCCCAACATACTCTATTCGAGCAATACCTCTTTCTAAAAATACTGTTCCTGTTTGACCACCAACTATACCTGTAATTTTCCCTGCATCAGGTATATCTTGTATATCGCATTGGTCTGTACCTATTGTCCAAGATTGTGAGTCATTTATAGAACTCCAATACAATCTCTCTTGATGATTGGCACTACTATAATTAACGTTAGCACATACAACAAAATCACGAACAACTGCCATATATTTTGCTGCAGGAGCACCTGTTATATCAGCAAATAATGTACTCGTACCAATCTCATAATATTGCAAAATCTGATTGTAGCCACTTGCACCAATAACATATTCACCAAATTGTGCGAATTTCCACCTGTCACTATTCGCCAAAGTGTAATTGCCTGATTTCGATACGTTATCTAATCCTGAGTCAGTCGCATCGTATTTGTATAGTTTTGTGCTATCACCTGCAAATAGTTGAACCTCATCACTAGCATTATGCGTTGCGTACATACCACGAAGGTAAGAGTCTGCTGCACCTGATATAGCTGACAATCCTCTAAATGGTCTATAACCTCTAATACCGGGAAGAACATTAGTAGCCTGTAAAACCCCACCATTTGCTAGGTCAGATTGGTCAGGTAGCCATTCGCCAAATTCTATCATTGCACACTCCAAACGACATTCGAACCACTTACATCTGCAAATGTTTCACCAAGTTTCTCAGCTGTTATATCCGATGCTGAAATGCTAATACTGCCACTTCCTGATAATGTAGTAAATATCTCAAATGGCGATGTAGTAGTCATTGCTATCTGACGACTAAACAAACTAGGTATTCTAAATGCTAGTCCTGAGCCTGTAGTCGTAATACTTATACTATCACTCGCTGAAACTCCAAAGAACTTATCAGCAGTAGACGTTGTCGTTACAGCAATACTGTCTGATGCAGCAACATTAAATATTTGCGTTGCTGACGCACTTTCAGTTATCGCTATTGAACTACTTGCTGACACTGTAGGAATAACACCTGCACTTGCTGTTTCACTAATACTTATTGTATCACTAGCTGATGCTTCATGCATCACTAAGCTATCAAGCTGTTCTAATGTATAAGTATTAATAAAAGCAGAGTCTATCGTACCCCATGCATCGAGTTGGTCGAGTGTAGCCATAATGACCTACGCAGCAGTTATATCTAACTCACCTGCAGAAATTCTTAGAACATCACCTGTTCCAATAGCTTTACTTGCAGTAAACGCACCATGAATTAATAGGTTTCCACCTGTTGATGCATCGAATAATCCATAATGAGATACTGTTCCCCAACTAGCTGTGGCTGCAGGGAAGTCCACATTTGATGTATTGTCGGTTGCTCCACTTACTGCCGCATCAAAAGCCATTGACTGTCTAGCATACCCATTACCTGTCAATTCAGTACCACTATTGTCATCAGCGAAACTACCTGTAGATAGTCCAATATAAACAGTAGTAGGTGAAACGTAAGTAGTGTTAGCTAGAACATGGTCTAAGACTTTATTCTCTAAATAATCTGACATAGCTGACATTGTTATTTTCCTCTATATGTTGTTTTCATTGATAGCACTCCCCCATAACGTGCTTTTTCGGTATCACGAATAATCTCGTTCATTATTCTTGTGAACAGTTGGTCATACTGTGATGCTCGTGTTTCGTCCATCAAGTATGTATATGCGTTCATTAACGACCCATACAAATATGCATCAGGGTGTCTTAATAATATTGTGTTGTTGGTATCTTCATCGCTTAATGCTTGTACGTTCTCACCATAAACGATTTCTAAGGTGTAGGCAGCATCAGGTGTTGGTTTTAATAGTATTTCTGTTCCAACAATACTGTATGCCTTTGGTTTGCCCTGACCCTGCCCTGCATAATCCGTGTTTATCATTTGGACTGTATAATATTCCAGAGTTTTTACAGGGTCGGTATTTAGTTGCACGTTTCTTATTTCCCTCAAATCTGTTGGCAATGAGATATAGCTATCACCTGCAACAGTTGTAGCAGTCGCTCTTTTTTCCATAGAACGAGCATCGAGCTCACGGCTCATGCGTGCTTCTGCTAATCGTATAAAATCAGGAATCTGTGAAGTCAAATCATCTCTTGCTAAGAAATTAGCAATAGAAGTCTTTAGCTCACTATAAGTAGAAAATGCCATTAAATTAACCTACCATTCGTTGTTCTAAATGCTTGGTTATCTGCGTCCTGTAACCAACGATACCATGCTTTAGGATTCTGTGCAGGACTACCAAACTTCTGTAATAAATCGTGATATAAGACAGCAGGTATTTCACCAATCTTTTGATAATGTTTTTGGGTATTTCCAATCATATCGCCCGGTCTGTGATTGTCTAATTGTGCCTTAGCCAAATCCTTAATAGGGTCAATCTTTTGTTCTGTCTTAATTATATATTCTTGTTTGTTGGCATCATATTCCATTGTTGTCTTTTTGGAAATGCCATCTGTCGAAATTACTTTTTTCATTTTATCCCTCTAAGTGTGAAGTGGGTGCAAGGGAGCAACACCCACTTCTTTTTTAGTTTATTATGAACCTGATAGTCCAATAATTGCTGCGTGTGCTTTAGGTGCTTTGACCATAAGAGCATACTCAGAAATGATTGCAAACTTAGTTGCATCACCTGTAGCAGCAACGTCTGAAACAGAGAACTGTCTGCCCGGTAAGAAACCAAGACATACATAGTCTTTGTCTACGACATAAATTTCACCATCACCTAATTGTCTATCAACAACTGCTTCTAGTGTACCGAAGTCTGATAGGTACAGAGAAACAGAACCAACGATAGATGCTTCTTTAGGTGCTGTTGAAGTGATTTGGTTAGTTGCTACTGAACCTGATGATAGACCACTAAAGTTCACCTTGTTAGATGGTGACATTACTAGCATTGTTGGTGAACCACCATCGATGTAAGCAGCTTTAATAGCTGTATCGATTTTAGCTAGTGTTAGGGCATCAGCAGATGCAGCCGTTACGTCTGCCACGTCTGAACCATCGCCTGTAGCGAATGATGTAGACGCATCGTCTGATACTGCACCATTTGTAATCCAAGTAATCAGTTTAGCTGTTTTTCTTGGGTCAGAAGAAGATTTTGCTTCGTTCTTAAATAGTGATTTTTCAATATCACGTCTTTGCTCTAGACCTTTAATTACTTTAACGTATGCAGTTTCTTTGTCACGACCTGCTTTGTCAACCACATCTAATGTGCCTGACACTGAAGCAGCTTGTGCTGCGATTTGGTGTACGTTGTTAAGTCTTGATGTAGCTGTTGGGTTTACATAAGAATAGTCAGCACCCTCATTTACATAGTTTGTATCTACAGCAGCAGCTAGTTCTTGAACTTGCCACTCAGTTGTAACACCTGAAGTGGTTTCTTTAGCCATAGCTGTTACCAATGGTGTTTCTGTAGGGTCAATTCTGTAAATAATATCGCTAAGGTCTTCTCTTTCACCAACAGCAGCTGAAGTTGTATAAGTTGCCATTTTAGTTTTCCTTAATCAGTTATTTAGTTAATAGATAAGCAATCGCATCTTCTTTGCGACCACTCTTGTTTAGTTTATCAAAAGCCGATTTTCGGTTTTGTTCGGAAACATTAACTTTTGGCTTCGGAGTCCCTGACTTAATCATTTTCGGTGCTTTCTTTACTTTCTTCGTAGCACTCGGTTTTCTCGACTGCAACGCATCATAAAGATAGGCACGTCTTAATAAGTCAACGACACGAGAGTCGTTAGTCGCAGCGATTTCATTATCTGTAAATCCAAATCGCTTGGCATAGGTTACAATAGCATTACGTTCCTTTGTAGCTACATCGGCATCTTTCCATTGAGGAATCCTTTCAATGAGTTTTGCCTGTTCGGATTGTAATTGCCTTTCTGCAAGTACCATTTGCTCTTGTTGCAATGCTTGAAGTCTATCCTGTTGTGCACGAATATCCTCTTTCGCTTTTACATAAGCGACGGGGTCATCGTCGTACAACTGTTGCCATTGCTCATCAGTCATATTACCTGACTGAAACTGCTGCAACTGTTGCGTCAACAGATTTAGATTTTCAGCATAATGCTTCCTTTCCGCTTCAACTTGTTGAGCTTCAGCGAGAATACGTTTCTTCTCCTCTGCTGCTTCATACAATCGCTTCTGTGCGGTCGCTTCGATTTGATAGGATTTTATCAGGTCGTCTGCAGTAACTTCTACCTGCTCTCCATCAACCGTTGCTAAGTAAACATCAGTAGTTTCTTCTTCATCAGATTCTTCACTATCCTGATAGTCTTCTGCTTCTTCTTCATTTTCTGAGGAATAGCCTTCTAAGACTTCCTCGTCATTTTCTGTTTCCACTTCTTCGACCGGTGCTTCTTGAACACCTTCCGACTTTTGAATATCTTCACTTGCCTGACTAGGGGTGTTATCTCTATTCAAAAGTAAATTTATTGCATCAGATTTATCTAACGCAATAGAGTCAGTTCCGTTATCGGGAATCCCAACCATATCTTTTCTCCATTGTTGTTATTTTTTACGGGACAAACCTCTCATCTGTTGGTCTGCAAGTTTACCGGTAGCAACGATAGAATCTATCTGCCCTTTGATATCTTGCAATGCTCTCAACAAATAAAAAGCCTGCTCTCTTTTCTTAGTATCGTCTAAATCAGTCTGAGACCAATCGGCAATATAAGAACTCTCTAACGACTGAAAGATTTCTTTCAGTAAAGGATTACTGCGTAATGTCTCCGCTAACAATCCCCGTTGTCTCTCATCATCTAATGACATAGTCTCCCCCTTTATGCACTAGGTAAATTCGTACTAACGTCTCCACCCAAAGCTAATTTTTGTTCTCTTAAATCAAGTTCTGCTTGTAGTTCTTCTCTGCGAAGTGCTAACTGCTGTTGGAACTTCTCACGTTCGAGTTGTAGTTCCATCATCATTTTTTCACGTTCTAACGCAATATCAGCTTGTAGTTTTTGTCTTTCTAATTCAAACTGTTGCGACATTCCACCCTGCTGTTGTTGGGCAGCTTGTTGCTGTGCAAGTATTTGGTCAATCTGTTCAGCGGAATTAAAGAACTCTGACGTATCTTTAAATCCTGCCATTTCAATAATTCTGTTTAATGTGTTGACATATTGACTTGGCTTGACGACCGGGTTGTTCATTCCTAATTGGCTAATTAGTTGTTCCTGTTTGCCTGCAACCTGTAGAAGCATTTGTAACTTCTCATCTTCTTTGCCGTTTCCTAATCCGACATCAACAGAAATGTCAAACTCTGTGTCCCATGCTCTTGGGTCAACAGATACATATTCATTTCTAATGCGTATAATACGTTCTTTCATCATATGTTTCTGACAAAGAAGTAATACGACCTTAGCTAAATCTTTACACCCTGTTTCAGCAAAAACCCGTGCAATCATCTCTGTTTTTAACTGTGCACCTTGCATAGTGCTTTGAACAGCAGATGCTGTTGTAGACTGTAATACTTTTGGGTCTAAACCTAATGACGCTTTTGAGAAACCGGTACGTTGGTCACGCACTTGGTCAATATACTCAAGCATATTAAATCCTGTTGTGCCAATCTGCGGAACAGCTAACGGCTGCACCATTCCCGGTGCTCTCATACGCACTATATTACCCGGTCTTGATGATAACAAGTCTTCTAAGTTTACCTGACCTTCTACAACACCGACACGGCTGTTATTAGTCAAATACATATTGTCTAATAGCTGTCTAAGGATTGTAGACTTAATTAATTGTAAGTCCTTAACCATTTCAGCAACAGAACGACCAATCATTCTATGTGGCATTAATATCGGTGATAAAATGCAGAATGGAATATGGTCAAAGGCATCATTCTCTAATATGAAGTTACCCTCACCAATAGACAAAACACGTCTTAATTCAGGTATACCATCGCCATCATAATCAGAACGAAGATACATCTCTGTAACCAAACATTCGTGCATTGTTGGGTCATTCTTGCTATCATGCCTTGTGCCCGCTTCCACATCTTGGAATCTCTGTTGCACTTCAGCTTCGTTGTCAATTTCGTTATACCCTGAATGAGCCAAAACAGTATCATAATCATATCCTAAGTCTACAAGGTCACCAACCTTCATGCTTGAACGGTGAGCCACAAAGTCAGCAGTTTCTAATGATACAGAACGTCTTGAAAATAAGAATTCTTCAGGCGGTACGTTCATAATCTTAACGCGACCACTATTCTTACGTCTCTTAACTTCTACATCATAAGTGACCATTAATGGAATTTGACCTTCACCGGTCATTGCATCTTCAGCAATCTCGACTATGTCGTCTTCGTCAATGTCTTCTGACATTTCAGGAGCATCATCTGCAAGTACACCCACCTCATTGACTGACTGTGATATAACTTCTATATCCGGGTCATCTAATAATAGAGTGAGTTCTTCTTCGTTAAGATTGTCGTAAGACTCCTCAACGGTCTGTATGTTTTCTTCCCAAAATACTTTTAATACACCGATTTTAAATAGTAGTGAATCCTTGAACCAATTATAGATATTCACAAAACCGTTGTTGTCATTATTAATAACATAATTCACCAAGTCTGTTGCCTGTTCTGCAGGCTTAACATCTTCCGGCTGCCTTGCCACAAAATGTGCAAACTTATCAGATGATTGAAATACTTTCATCAACTGCGGCATAATATATTCGATTGTATCAGACACTTCTGTAGCGACTACTTGTGACCTGTTCTCGACCTCATTGCCAAATGGTTCACCCAAGTAATAGTCTAACGTTTCAGACCTATCGAGTGCATATTCCGTGTCATAATAATTGACAGCATCAACCATATGGTCATTGATGAGTGACTGAAATGTCTTATCGTCCATCTTTGCCATTTACTTACCTTTTTTCTTTTTCTTCTTAATTGCCTTTAAGTCAGCAGCAGTTATCTTTTTACGATTGCCCGCAACCGCAGCAAGACGTTTTTGTGCAGGACTGTATTTACTGTAAGGCATAATTACTTCTTCTTTTTACCGTAAGAAGACTTTTTAGATTTCTTTTTCATTCCACTTTTTGCAGGTTTTGCTGTCATTTTTTTCATGTACATTTTCATAGCTATTCCTTTTCGCTTGGATAAATAATTTCGACACCGAGTCGTTTCTGTTCTTCACTTCTAGGTCTGTGAATTAACTTACCTTTAGTGTTCTTAAAATGACCATCTTTGGTCACATAATCTGACTGTCTAATACTACGAGCTTTAACATCGTATGCTTTAAACTCACCTGTTTCTCTGTTTAGGGTTACGATATCAACCAACCCTAATCCCATAAGGGGTACGAATACTAAGAGGTTGGGGTTCTTTGTTAATTCAGCTTGAACCTCTAGTTCAGCAACAATTCCCTCGATTGTCCTCTTATCCCTTTGTGACATATCACCACTTCACTTTGTCTGCCCAATATGCTGCTGACATTTTGCCCTTTTTAATGTTTTCTGCGTGTCGTGCTTTAAACGACTTCTTTCTATTCTTTTCACTTTCGGACTTAGGGTTCTTACCTGCACCACTCACACCTTGTTGACCAAAACGTATGGTTTTAACCTGGTCACCTGACTTAGCCACGACAACATGAGATTTCTTAGGGTGGCTCGGTGTCCTCTTGGGTTTGTTATAACCATCAACACCAACTCGTGATAATCTAGGGTCTTTAGCCATTATCTGCCTTGTCCTCTATACTTCTTAAAACTACGTCTTTTCGCCTTATTCATGGTAGACGTAATCGGTTTTCTCCCCTGCGATGTGCCTTTTGTAATAGGCTCATGCAGTTTAATCTCTTTAACCTTAGCCATTATTTTTTCTTCTTCTTAGGAAATCCTTTTTTCATATTTGCATAGGCTTTTGCAGATATAGTGGATTTCTTCTTAGGACGTGATGTTCCTGCTTTTTTTCTTTTATTGATGTTTTCGTATAAACTCATATGCCACCTACATTTATAAAGCTATTCTATAAGGTTGATAAAATGCGTGTTCTTCTGTTAGTAGGTGGCTTAATCTCTGCTGAAAATCATATCCGCAAAATCTTTAATTTCTGCATCATTCATTCCCTGCCCCTTTAGAATACTTAACGCAACGACACAAAGTGCACCGGCAACTTCATGACTGTCTGCAGCTTCCATACGCATCAGCGATAACGACATATTCGCATACATATGGTAAATCTCAGAACATTGTTCCCAAAATTGTTCGTCGTTTATGTCTAAATCTTCAGGTCTTGGAAAGTCGATAATATTCGTCATACAATCCACCCGCTATTACCGTATTCAATCTTTTGATTGAACTTATAACCCGCACCATTCCCTGATGCTCTAATAGCATTACTTGCAAACGTCAACATCAACGCATCAGCAATATCCGGGCTACGCATACCACGTTTTTTCATCTCGTCTTTGCTCTCGACTTTGAACTTACCGTTCGACATAATCGAATACTGTACCGCAGTCAATTCAGCAATTAATTCTTCTTGGTCAGGTATCACGCAGTCTTTATGTTCCAACCATTCACGACACTTGAACCACAGTTCGTCCCTCAGTCTTACATAGCGGTTGGTCAGGCTAGAACTCTCCGCCACGTTAATCCCTCTAGCCGGTATATTCAATTCAACTAACCTGTCGACGACACCTGCACCAAGACCAATAGAGTCCACCAACACTTCTGAAGGGCGGTCTCTGTAAGGGGTAGACTCGTACTCTGCCATGATAATACCAACCGTTTCCATGAGGTCTTTGCCACCCCAATGCTTGATTGGTTCGGTTATCACGTTCCCCTTACGTTTACACAGAGCACAACGGTCGCTGCCATGTCTTGCAACGTCTATTCCCCAAACGGGCAATACTTCTATAGGGTCAACTTCCCGGTCTATAGCGGACTCGACAAGGGCACGACCCATAATAGCATTATCATCGGTTTCAGGGGGCAATCCAAGCACCCTAACCCTAAATACGTTAGAATCCTCTCCATATTGCCGTTTCATAT
>Ga0209425_10001144_pt1 | contig 31049 bp, 29 predicted proteins | sample COG_05_FD_184749 | JGI IMG/M metagenome (GOLD analysis project Ga0209425, IMG submission 184749) | Pelagic Microbial community sample from North Sea - COGITO 998_met_05 (SPAdes) (version 2) | ecosystem: Environmental > Aquatic > Marine > Neritic zone/Coastal water | place: Helgoland, sampling...
GCAGGGTATGCTTTTTTAGGCTTTCCAAGTCCACCTGATTGATACATTGTATTGTCATCTTTGTATTCTTCGTCTGGTGAATTATCCCATCCGTCTTCTTCAACATCTTCTTCAGGCATTGGACCTTTAAGTCCAGCTAATTTTTTCATATCTCCCATGCCGCCTTCATCACTTCCACATGGGGATTCATCTGGCATATCATGATCGTGCGACGTAGGTTTAATAGCAATATCTGGTTGATGATCGCCGTCCATGTCTATATCCATTTTACTATCACCGCCCATAGAGCTGATTGGCATTGGAGTATCCATTGGCATGTCAATTGCTCCTACTGGAGCTGCATTTGGCATTCCTGCATTTTTAAGCATATTAAGTAATTCACTTACTTCACCTGCATTGTCTCCGCTCATTGATATATTCATTGATGCTGATTCGTTAATTGCTTTTTTCATTCCGTAGTCCTTACTTGAGTTAATACCAGCGGTTGCTGGGTTTGTTGGTCTTGGCGGAGGTGCTGTTGGTGTTGGTGTTGTTGGTGTTTTTGGATTTGCAAGTTTATTAGGGTCAACACCTGCTTGTGCTTTTGGCTCTTCTTTACCTGCACCTACTCCATAAGTCTTACCGTCGTACTTGTAAGTTCCGCTAGTAAGTCCTTTTGGCTCTTTAACTACTTCAATTTTAATACCTTTAGCTGCAAAACCATCAATTACTTTTTGTAGTTCAGCTCCGCTAAAGTCATCTAACACTGTTGGTATTAGTTCTGGATTTGCAGTTAACATTTTATCAAAACTAGCTTTGTCAGCTATTTCTGCTACTGCGGCATATACAGCTTCTTCGTCTGTGCCCATACCTTTTACTGCTTTAAGTAATTTACCTGCAATAGCGTCTTGGCTTGCGCCTCCGCCATCCTGTGCAGTAGCACCGTCAGTAACTAGTTTGTTGTATTCTGCTCTAAGTTTAGATAGTTCTGTAAATTTTGCTTGCATTTCAGGCTCTAAACTTGCTTGGTACTCTGGATCATCAATCTTTGCTTGTAGTTCACCTACTATGCCTTTTAGTGTTTCTTCGTCTTCTGGTGATAATTTCTCATCTAATCTTTCAAGTGTTTCAAGCATGTTACGCATACTAAAGTCTATGCTTGTGGTAATAGGCTGTCCAGGAGGAACTGCTTTTGTAGGATCTGTTGATCCTACTCTTCCTGCTGTATTTCCTGTTGGGTCATCACCTCCTTGTGCAGCTGGTTGTTCTCCACCAAATGCAGCAATTCCTTTTTTGAGTAGTTCAATTGCACTATCTAAATCTTGTGTTAAATCAGTATCTGCAATACCGCCTTTACCAGTTGGATCTTTACTAAACTTAACCAGTTCTGCCGCTGTATCTGCGCCTGGATCACCGTCTACTGTGATGCCTGCAAGTCCTTGAGCTTTCTTAACTGCTTCAACACTAGCTGGCCCGTACAGTCCGTCTGCATCAATATCCATATCTTTGTTGCCAGTAATACTAGCAATTTGTTTCATTATCTGTTGTACAGCAGCTGCCGAAGCTGATTTCTTTTTACCATTTTCAGTTGCTTTTAACAATCCTTTTGCATTAGCCTGTGCTAACTCTTTAGGCATTTCGTTTGTAATCCAAAGTGCAGGATCTTTTATCGCTGCAGCAATAGCACTGTCACTATCCGTATCTATTTGAACTCCGCCTTCTGCACCTGGTTCGTCTATTCCTTGTGTAGATTTTGCTTGAAATTCTTTATATTGATTCAATGCTGCTTCTATTTGTTGCTTTACAGACTCATCTGCAATGTTAGGTAGTTCTGTTTCTAATTCTTTTATTAAACCTTGTAATTCAGTTGTTTCTTGTGCTGAAATTTCTTCTAATAACTGATCAGCATAACTTCGTGGTGCCCAACTTTCTTCAGTAGTTTGTTCTATTGCTTTGGCCAGCAATTCTTGTACACGTTTTAATTTTTGTGCAACTGCACCTGCGGCTCCACCTTCGCCATCCATAGATGCCGGATCTTCGCCAGTTTGATCATTCACTGCTTGTTGAAATTTTTCTTTATCAGGATCGCCTTCTTTTTTACCATCGGCAACTTTCTGCATTTTATCTACAATAGGTTGAGGCAATAATTTTAGTTTTGCTAAATCTTGTGATTGTCCTAAACTAGCGCCTCTTGCTCCAGATGGTTGTCCATCTTTCATGAATATAAATCCGCTTCCATCTGCACGGTACATTCCTTCAAGACCTAATGTTTTAGCAGCATATGCAAGAACATATCTAGCGTTGCTATCACTACCTGCTTCCTGCTCCATCTTTGCAACGTCATCTAATGTCATACCCGACTTTGCATATTTTGCTACAATAGCATCTAATTCTTTGTTTCCACCTGCTTGCGGAGCAGCTGTACTAGCATCAAACTTTTCATATGCATTACTACCATCGATAAATTTTTGTGCTTCGTCTTCTGCTGCATGTAAGTCAAATGTATTTCCATCTTTGTCTTTAATTTTTGTTACAGGCAAACTTTTGTCTACATTAAAGTTTACTAAACCACCTGTACTACTTAATCCACGAGCCGGTGCTTCCGTTAATATATCTAAGTATGATCGCATATTGTTCATGTTAACTTCCTATGGTGCTTTTTGTGTTTTCATCTGCACTAATATCTTTTGACTCTCCAGGTTTAATACCTTCTACAGGGTCAATAGCTCTTTCTTTACGTGCCACTTCTAATTCTTTGAGTAGGTCCATAGTCCTATTATTAGCAACTTGATCTTGTGCGCTATCACCGCCCATATCTTCTGTATTTAATAATGGCTCATATGGTGCTTTATCATCTGCAACTTCCATTTGCTGTGCTTCTACAGGATCACCTTCTCCGCGAACAATAAGATTTGCGTGAGCTGTGCCTGTTTCATTAACAAGGTAATGTTCTAATACGTATGCAGTTACCGGATAACTTACTTCTACATCATAATGTGTGACTTCACAATTTGCTAATTGTGGAAAATCTAATGGCTTTTCAGTTATTGGTGTTTTCTTTCCTGTGCTGATTGAAACAACTTCAAACTTTGTCATCGCTTGATCCAGCTTATCGGCAAAGTTTTCTGGTAATTCTCCAGCTACCCTTAGTTTAAATTTATAAGTCTTTTTAGACTCTGTTAGATACTCTTTAAATAATTTCATGGTGCAATCCTACTATAATGTTATTTATCCATATTCTTTAGTTTTTCAAGCAAACTATTGCGATCTGTCACTACGTAACCTTCACCACTTATGACATCGCCTTCAATACCGTTGCTATCTTTATCCTGTTTTTCTTTCTTTAGTTGTAGTTCGATCATCTTTAGCTTTTTATCTAGCTTTGCTGTCTTTGCATCTAGGCTAGTTTTTAACATATTGCCTGCTACTTCAAAAACCCTTCCACTATATCTGCTTTCAACATTCATACCTAAATCCATTAAATCGTCATAAGCAGTCATTGCTTTGTCAGCAACTTCATTTAATTCTTTATCTGCTAATTCGCCTAGTCCTTTTACAGCAGGTAATGCACTAGCAATTTTATCTAGCTCAGATATATCACGTGCAGTATCATGTTGCTCTACAATAGCAGCTTCTGCCTTTTCAGCATTCTTAGATTCTTGAATAATTTCTTTTGAATCAGGTAAATTTAATAGTTCTTCAAGTTTTTTAGTCATTTATAATCTCGCATTAACTACTAATATTTATACTATCTAGAGCCTTGATGAAAAATATCTGTTTCATTTACTACCCGAAATATCATACCTTGTTGCTTACAATAAGAATTCGCCGCTGACCACTTTGCTTGATTAAGTATATAACTAGCTTGATTAGCCCTGCTTTTCCCTAGTTTATCTCTATGTGTTTGATTTGCAGGTTTTACTTCTATTAATTCGACACGTTGTTTACCTGTCTGATCTACATATGAAACAAAAAAATCAGGAACATATATAGTATGCTTGCCGGTAAACGGGTTTTTGTAAGGTATTCTAATTGCTTCACTAGCCCACTTTGCTACGTTAGGATGTTCGTCACAAAACCTCATAAAAGCAAATTCCCAACTACTACGATAGGTGGGTGTTTTTCTTCCTACATATTTGTCTGGATTTTTAAGAGTAAATTTACCCTGTGCAAATCTTGCCATAGCGTTACACCACTATGTTGCGTTTTTCGATTTTATCTACAGTTTGTGGACGTTTAAAACCTACGCTAGATGTTGCATCTCTATTGTAGTTTAGTACTTCTGCAACTACTGTGCTTAATTGTATATCATTTAAACCTTTTAGAGTATCTAAAAGTGTGAAAACATTTACATTATCTATTTTTGCTTGTTCTAAAAGAATAGTTCCGGTGCTTTGTGCGGCAGCTACATCAAATCCTCTTTTAGTAAAAAAACCTATTATAGCATCAACTTCGTTACTAGGAAAATTTAATTTTTTTGTAAAGTATTTGTCAAAAAATTCTGTTGTCTTTCCTTCTGAGGTCTTTGATTTATTTGGTAGGCTTGACATTATGTAGATCCTTTAAGTGCGTTTTGTGCTGAAGTCGATAGTGCATTGTATGCTGCTGTTGCTCCGTTAACTCCGCCTGTGCCACCGTTATTTTGGAACGTTTTAGTATTTGCAAGTCTAGCGGCGCTTTCTTTTGCTGCATCAGTGTTATTTACTGCTTGGGTAAGAGCCTTCAGTCCTGTTATGGCTGCAGTTGCTATAACAAGATCTTTTGCTCCGCCGTTGCCAGCATTTTTTGGAAAAAATGTATTTGCAACACCCGAAACGTCTGTTCCTGCTGCTGCACCAATTGCACCAGTAAGTAAACTAAAGCCTTCTGCTCTAATACCATCACTACTCAAATTTCTTACATTAGATACTAAATTAGCCGCTGCTAACCCTGCTTCTAATGGGCTATTGAATCCTCCGTCATTAGTTATAAAATCATATAAACTAATTCCAGTACCGATAGCTCCGCCTAAACCTAAAGCACCTCCACCTAATAAACTAGCTGGACTAGGAGTTGTATCATAGTGTGATGGATCTGCGAAACCTTTAGGATTATCTACACCAACTTTTCCTCTGTCATACCAAACTGCTTCATAAGCTACAGTCATTTGATTTTGCATTAATCCCGAACCATCTGCTGAATCTACACTATCGTGGCCCCAATTAGTAATTGTAGGATTTACTAGTGTATATGTTGTAAATGTTTTTCGTGTAAGTTGACTAATTTGTATACTATTAAAGAACGGTTCGTTTTGGTTATTATCTAAACCGTATGCATACTTGTTTCTTTCTTTACCGGCATAAGTGTTATCTCCTGCAGCTGTTTTAGTAACATTCCTATTATATGCATCTGTTCTAGAGCCGTAATTTCCGTCTGCAAAATAGTATCTGTAGTATGCTTCCATTAATGCACTTGTTACACCTAAATTATCATCATGAAATGCAATATTTACAGGATCATATGAAATACTAGTTTGTATATTTTTTATTCTATTATATTTCTTTTTTGTTTCTACATTAGCAGTATATTTAGGCAAATCTGCAGATTTTACTAAAAGTCCTATTTCTCTTGTGTGTTTTGATTTAAGCTCAGGTAAAATACTAGCTGGTTGATCATTAATATCAAAATATACATGATAAAGAAATTTTGTTTTTGGCGCTAATCTAAAAGCATCAGTAACAAATGTTTTACTTGCATGTCTAAAGTCTGCAAGGTTACCTTTTGGACTTAATGCTCCACTAGCTAAGTTGTCTAAAAATCCGTTGAACTTTCCCATACTAATATTTATCCATTTTATAAAGTGCGTATTTAAAAGAAAAGGGGATACTTAAAAAGTACCCCCTAAGATTAGGAACTGTTATTTTTGTTATTAAGCGCCGCCGCCTGTAACTAAAGTATTTACAGTTCTGCCAATAGCAGTACCAATACCTGTACCTTGCGGTGACTGCACAGCATTATCGTATTGTATATTTAATGCAATGCTAACTGGATCTGTTGAATTAGAATATGCTAACTGATTATAGTTTGCGGATTCTAAATAACATCCATATAATTCAAATGTTTCTAGTACAGTTGGTGTATTAGCACCGTTACCACCGTCTAAGATCTCAATACGTGATGTAAATTTATAATCTTGTCCTGATGCTGCACTTGACTGCTCGTAGAAGTCAAACTGTTTCTGTAACTGTTCGCCTACTAGTTTTTGTACGTTATTGTTTACGTCTTCACGTAAGTTAAGTGTAATTGGATCCCATGTATGTTTACCAGCAAGGTAAACTCTTGAGTTGTAAATGTCTATAGTCATTTTTTCAAATGACACATTTGGACGAGCTACGTCAATTACTTGCTTTGTTAGTTCTGTTGTTGGTGTTGATACTCCAAAGTTCTCCAAGCTCACTCTAAAGCGGTATTGTAGCTTTGGCATCAACAAACCTTGGTTACTAGCAGAGTCTCCGCTAGCCAAAGGTACTGTTATTTTTGATAGTGTTGATATCGCCATTTAATTTGCTCCTAATCTAAAAGTATTTATCATTTTTTACAATCCTGCAATTTCACCAGTATTCTTAAGTCTTAGTGGAATGTAAATAAACTCAACTGCTTTAACAGGTTCGATAGCAATGTCTAAATGTAGTTCATTTCTATCAATTCTGCTCGGTGTATTATTTGACTCATCACACACAACTAAGAAGTCATAAAGTGCTCTTTGACCAACAAGCTCAAGCATCAAACTTTCAGCAGCGCCTTTGATTTCATCACGTGTAATTTTATCATTTGGTTCAAACAAATATGGTTTAGCAAGTGTGTTAAGTTGACTACGTAAGTAAATTACAAGTCTAGCAACATTAATTCTATCTAACGAACTTGCAGTTAATTGTCTTGTTTTCTGCCCAAATGCTACTAATCCTGCGCCTGTTATGAAAGTTATTGGATTTACTGCATTTTGATACAGTGTATCTCTTTGGCCTTCATTAAGTGCAATTGACTTAAATTCGCCTTCGCTAGTTATAAACCCTGTTGAACTTGCATTAGTTATTCCGCCACGTCTTGTACCTGCTGGTGCAAACCATGGAAACGATACTTGATCGCTAAGTGCAATAGTTCTCATCATCATGTGCGAGGATGGTACAACAACGTTGTTACCAAAGTTATCACTTGTAAATCCACTTGGATAGTATACTGCTAGGTATGGATCTGAAGTAACAAGTCCATTATCGTTATCTTCAACAGCTAGTGCAGTATTTGTTGCCCAGTTGTTTATAGATGTTGCGTCACTTGTTAAACGGAATGGTGAATCACCAAGTACAAATGCTGTCAAGCCTCTGTCATAGTTTAGTGATTTCATTTCGCCTATTAGTTCTGGATACGAAGGACATGACATTAAGTTAAACAATCTTGATTCGTCATCTCTAATGTCTTGATTACTATTGACTGTTGCTTGTAATGCTTGAACAACAACTTTACGCTGTGCTTTACGTCCAAAAGTACCTGACCCATCTTCTTGGTTAGCACTTTCAGTAACCCAACGATCTGCAAAATAACTTGCCATAGATTCGCCAGTACCACTACCGTAACGTGTGTTATTTCCTGCTGTGTTAATATAATTTTTAACATATTTCTTAACATTAAATCCTGAACGTCTAAGGTTCCATAGCAACATACCTTTTGGATATAATGCTGGATCTGGACAATCTGGATCTACATAATCAGTAGCTAGTAAGTCTGATATTAATGCAGCATCGCTTCCTGCACCTGTATCAGAATATCTTGCATCAGCAAATAGTATACCATTTTCTGATGTTTGATCTCCGCTATCAACTAAGATCCATCTGTTAACAATAGGTAAGTCTGTTCTATCTGCGTTAAACTTGTAAATTTTTGGATAGTTCTCTAAGTCGGCTGTGCTAATCCAAATATCTCCGTTTACTAGTGCTGTTCCGTCTCCTTGTACTAACGGTGCTGTTGCACTTACTTGTGGTCCGTCTGCATCTGGAGTTTTAGTTGCGTCTACATTGTAGAATGGACTTGCATTTGAACTTTGTCCTGATGCACCATCATATAATAGTCCACACCATTCACTACCGTTGTGTACCAAGATATCTACTTCGTCAACAATGCTATTGTACCAAAGTCTTCCGTTAGCAGTTGATCCTTTAACTTCTGTAGCACTTGATGTAAAGAAGCCAGTTCCTAAATCGTTTACTGGAGACCAAAGTGTTGCTTGAAATTGTTTTGGACTAGTTGAACTAGAAGTTCCTGGAACATAAATTAAGTTAGGTGTTCCTGCTGTTGGACTTACATATGGTGTAAATCCTGCAGCTAATAGTACACCGTCTGTGTCAACAAAACGCATTTCACCACCTAGTGCATGACTAATTACAACTCTGTTTTGTGCATCAACTGCTGCTGTAATATTTTCAATATTATTACCATTAATTGTAGCTGCTATTACACTTGCGTCTGAAGCGGCACCAGTGTAAGTTTTTGTAATTGTTTTTGGAGTACTAAATGCTGAACTACCGTTGTCTGTTGTACTAATTGTAAAACTTTGGCTTCCTACAGATATTGAACCAGATACAATTTTTCCGCCAGTTATAGTTGTAGGTGCTATTCCTCTACGCTTTTGTAGTTTAATAGTTGCTAATGGTTGTGTATCGCCTGCCACATTTGTTTCTGCATAGACTGCACCAGTAAGTAAAGCTGATCCACCTGTTGTTGGATCTAACTCATATAATGCTGTTTGGTTATCACTATACAATGGCGCTGAAATAGTTTCCCAAAGTTTAGTTGCATCATTCCATTTTTTCAATATCAAACTTGCACCTAAGTTAGGTGTTGTAGTTTTTAACCAAACTGAACCAGTTGGGCGAGTGTATGTATCGCCTGACTTCCATTCAGGTATGCTTGTGTGTTTGTTAATTTGTAGTGCTGGTGGATAATATGTTCCTACTGCTATTCCTAATTCGCCTAATCTAGTTGCATCGCCGCCAATTAGTATTGGGCCGCCTAATGAACTGTCATCTGCGCCCGAACTAGTACCATCACTATAAATGCATAACTGACTGTTTACTGCTTGTGCAGTCACTCCTGGAATACTTAAACCGGTTATTGTTGATGCTACATCAGAAACTGTATCTGAACTGTTTACAGTTACACTTGTTCCGTTAATTGTTATGGCTGCTGTGCCAGCAAATGATGGATTAGAAGCAGTTCCTTTTACTGTTGACCAGCTCTTTGTCCATGCATCACTTCCTACAAGTACCCATGTACCGTATGAATTTCTATAAAAAATTCTAATTAATGTTGTAGTTGCAACTACAGCATATGACCCAACTGATCCTATAGTAGCAGATGGAATTTCCCCAGAGTATCCATTAGTGCCGAGTGATCCTGTGTTTGACAAGTCTGTGCTATCTGTAATTACAATTGGTGCTTTGTTTGTGAAAACCTGTCCGGAGTTTAAAACACTTGCACCGTTCCATTCTTGAATTCCCCATAATGTATTTGCAGTATCTAACCAGTACGTACCGTCTGTTGGATTTGCAGCTGGTGCTGTTGCTGTTGCTTCTAGCTCTGCTAGGTCAACATCTGCTCTTACAACATACGCTCTGTTTGCTATACCTAAGTATGAATATGCAGCTTGCAAACCATATTCATTAAGTTCGCCGCCGTGAATCATATTATTATTAGAATCTGATTTGAATATAGGATCTCCAAATGTATCTGCTAAGTCTCTTTGACTTGTTAGTAAATATGGTGTTCCTGCTGTTGCAACTGTTGTTCCTGGTGCTGTACCAGTTCCTGCTGCATTTGTTTTGTCTTGTGCCGTAGCAACGAAGATCATTGGTGTTGTACCTGGTTCAGCTGGTGTGTAAAAACTTTCGTCTACTACGCTAACCTGTACTCCTGGGGATACTAGTGCCATGTTATTCTCCTATCGTGGACATTCATTTCTTATTATTATTTAGCATATATTTTTAAAACCCAGCTGTTATATGCCATAAAAAAGGGACCATAAAGGTAAGGTAAATACAATATGCGACCATTATGCAAATGTAAACAGCATCCTTGTGCTGTAAATTATAAAAAAGGGACCAAGACTTTTTATAGAAGCCTGTGCGAAAGGTGTTTACGGAATGGAGTTAATCATGGCATACCATTATGGAAGCAAAGAGGATACGATAAAAAAGATTACTGCGAAAAATGTGCGTTTGAAAGCAACTATCCCCAACAGTTTAATGTTTACCATATTGATGGAGATTTACAAAATTGTAGACCTAGTAACTTAAAAACAATATGTGCTAACTGTCAACGTGTGCTACAGAAACAAGGAGTCAAATGGAAGCAAGGAGACCTTTTACCTGACTTCTAAGTTCAAGTAGTGTATTACTATTATCAATAACATTGTTAAAGTTTATATTTGCCCATCTCCATTCTGATTCATGTACATCAGTTGGTTCTTGTCCAAGATCAGTGTACAATCTAAACCAAACCGGATCAGGTCCTCTTCTAACACGCCACACTTCACCGTTGATACTGTGTATCATATTTGCTTCGTTTTGAAAACGGACATCAGGAATAACAAAGTTTTTATTTGGATTATCTAACACATGTTTTTTAATTAGGCTTACCCATATACCATCATAAAAACCTTGTCGCATACAATCTGTACCAAACTCTTGCAATATTAATCTTGGAGTAATACTACGTCCTGTTTCTTTTGACCAAAATGTATCCTCTTTTTCTCGCCAGCTTCTGCTAGAGTCAGTTTTGCCCTCTAGCATTTGTCTATCCCATCCAAATACACTAGCAACACCGTCTTTTAATTTATCTGCAAAGGATAATTTTTCAAAGTTTTTTTCTTGTACGAGTATATCTGCAATAGTGTCTTTACCACTGCCAATTAAACCGCATATTCCAATAATCATAGTTATTCCTTAACTGTATTACATTATTATACAGTAAGAATTTATAAAAGTCAAGTATTTTTTTAGCCGATTGTAAATGTGTAGCCGGTTCCGCCTGCCACTGCTGTAGAAACTTCGCCTTCAAGTTTTTCCATTTCTTGCTGTGCTTCTGCTTTCAACGCATCACCGTTTAATTGGCCTCCGCCTTGTGGGCCGGCAATAGTAGCAAATTTACTACGTGCTTCGCCGAGCATGTACTTGCAAGTAGCAACAGTATAATCTTTTATCCATTGTTTTGCTAGATAATCATCTAATAATTGTTCATCTGGTCGATAATTATAACAGTACAACATAAGTGTTTCTTCTGTACGAGAACGCTGTAATATAGTTAACTGTTTAGTTGTTGTATTCCATTTAAATTCAATAAAAGATCCAAACATTCTACCTACTAGTTCCTGATACTGACTAAAGAAATCGTAGGTTGCTAATCCGCCCATATTCGAACTTGCTAACAAGTATGTGTTTGTATATGCCATATTAAACGGTTCAAATAAAGTTCCGCCATCGCCGCCGCCGGATCTTGAACCTATCGACCTACGAAATATTGTACGGACTTCTACAACTTCACTTGGCAAAGTATAAGTATTCTGATCAGTAACTGTAGGCATGAAGAAATAACTTTCTTCTACCGAATTTTCCGATCTTTGTCTAAACCTTGTTAATGCTTTTGTAAGAGCTGTTTCATAATGTACAGGATCTAATTCAACATCGACCATGCCGCCGCCTAACATAGCGAATACATAGTCGAAAATCTCTTGTTTTTTTGTTTTTAATGTTGCCATAAGAATGTTTTCTCCAATAGTATTTATCGTATCGATAAATATGTGTATGCCAAGACTTAGTTTATATAAACCAGAAAAGGGTAAAGACTACGAATTCATAGATAATCGCATCTATGAAATGTTCACTGTAGGTGGTACAGACGTTTTTATTCACAAATATTTAGGGCCTAAAAACCCAGACGAAGCAGATGCGACTGCTGACCAACCAAAGTATAATGCTGTTGCCGAGACTAACATACAAGATATGTTGTTTATGGAAAATAGAGATCGCAAATACGATCCTGATATCTATAGTTTGAGAGGTATATACAATGTACAAGATATTGACTTCAATATGAGTCAATTTGGTCTATTTTTAACCAACGATACATTGTTTATGACTATACATATATCATCTAGTGTGAAAACACTAGGTAGAAAGATAATGGCAGGTGATGTTATTGAATTACCTCATCTAAAGGACGAATATGCATTAAATGATTATAGTGTGGCATTAAAAAGATTCTTTGTTGTTGAAGATGTCAATAGAGCAGCAGAAGGATTTTCGCCTACTTGGTATCCGCATCTATATAGAGTAAAACTAAAACAAATTATGGATAGCCAGGAATACAAAGAAATACTCGACCTGCCTGCAGAAGAAGGTAATCCAGGTGGCAACACATTGCGAGATTTGTTGTCTACATATGAGCAAGAAATGCAAATTAATAATGCTGTAGTTGCACAAGCAGAAGCAGATGCTGCAAAATCAGGTTACGATACAAGTCATTTTTTTAGTCTTGCTACTGATGACAACGGAGAAGTTGATTTAGTTACTGTAGACACTAACGATTTAGATGCTAGTACAGCAAATGAACTTGCTGATAGAGTAATGCAAACTCCGCAAAGAGAAGGTTATCAAGGTTACTTATTAGGTGACGGAATACCAGGTAACGGAGAAGCATTTGGACACGGTATTACATTTCCAAGCAGTAGTGTAGAAGGAGATTTTTTCTTAAGGACAGATTTTATGCCAAATAGGTTATTTAGAAACGATGGATCTCGTTGGGTTAAACAAGAAGATTCAGTACGTATGACACTTACTAACACAAATACAAAATCTACACAAAAAGGTACATTTGTTAATAACACAAGCACTGATACAATAGGCGGCGAATCTGTAACTGAAAGACAAAGTTTATCTAAAGCACTTAGACCTAAGGCGGATAATTAATGCAACATTTTTATGACGGACAAATACGTAGATATATTACTCAAATCGTAAGACTTATGAGTAATTTTTCATATAAAGACGGTAGTGGAGTGACTACTGAAGTACCAGTAATGTACGGAGATATTACGCGGCAAGTTGGTCATATACTAAGAGATAATTCAGAAAATAAAATTCCTAGCGCACCAAGGATGGCTGTGTATATAACTGGTTTAGAAATGGATACAGCTAGGTTAAGTGATGCAAGTTATGTTAATAAATTAAACATTAGAGAACGTGCATATGATAGCGATGGTAATGAATACCTTAACACTGAAGGTAAGAATTATACTGTTGAACGATTAATGCCAACTCCTTACACACTTAGTGTGAATGTAGACTTATGGACTACAAATACCGATCAAAAATTACAATTAATGGAACAAATTCTAATGTTGTTTAATCCAAGTTTAGAGATTCAAACAACTGATAACTATGTTGACTGGACCAGTTTAAGTGTAGTAAATTTAGATACAATTGGATTTAGTTCAAGGAGTATTCCTGTTGGTACTGAGACCGAAATTGATGTTGCTACATTAGGATTTAAAACGCCAATATACATTTCACCTCCTACTAAAGTAAAAAGACTAGGTGTAGTTACAAGTATCGTACAAAGCATTTATGACGAATCACGAGGTACTATTGAACTAGAACAAAGTAAACCTGAATTAACCGCATATGCTGATACTGCCGTGCCAAGTGCTGATATACGCACGACTGTTGGTATTACTCCTACTGGTGAAATAAGCAGAACAAATAGAAATGCTGGTGCAATAAAAGACAATACTACAAATGTTATCCTCAACACTTTTAAAGATTTTGGATTATTAGTTCTAGGCAACAGTGCAAAACTTATAAAACGTGGTGTTGTTGGTGGAGTGCTGTGGGACGCATACGTCAAATCTTTTCCAGAAATATTTGAAGCTGGTATAACAGAAATACGCTTAAAACGTAAAGATTTAACTACAGAAATAGTTGGAACAGTTGCTATAAACACTGCTAATCCAAATGAATTAATAGTCAACTGGGATGCAGATACTTTACCTAGTGATACTGTGTTTACCGGACCAAGCGGGGATAGTAATAAAATACATTATATTATTGATCCTCAAAAAACAAGTCCTGCTACACTAAAAACTGCTGGATATAGATTTTTGTTACTAGACAATAGTATCGGAGATACTATTAATACAGACGGTGCAGATGACTGGAAAAACAATGACGGCACAGACTTTATAGCAAGTGCTAATGATATTGTTGAATGGAGCGGAACTGCCTGGCAAGTAGTTTTCGATGCAAGTACATACACTGGTACTGCATATACTACAAACTTAAATACAGGTGTTCAATACAAATGGGATTCAGGCGAATGGATACTATCATTTGAAGGTGAATATCCAAATGGCACCTGGCGTTTAAAATTCTAGCATAATTATTTGTATGGAAAAGATTATTTGTAGTGGAGCATTGTTCTACACCTTAGATACTCATAGATTTTTGTTCTTACATAGAACTAAAGGTAAGCAAAACAACCTTTGGGGATTAGTTGGCGGAACAAATGAAGGTACTGAAACACCTTGGGAAAGTTTGAAAAGAGAAATATCCGAAGAAATAGGTACTGTCGAAATTAAAAAAACTATACCTTTAGAAACTTTTGTAAGTAACGATGATAAGTTCCAATTCCACACATATTTGTGCTTAGTAGATAACGAATTTATTCCTATACTAAACGATGAGCATGACGGATATGCTTGGGTATCTTTTACAAAATGGCCCAAACCGTTACATCATGGACTGCGTAATACTTTACAAAATAAGACAAACCAACTTAAACTAGAAACAGTTTTTAAATTGATTGAATTACTATGACGCAAGCAATGTTTTTAGAAAATTTTGGTTTTTACAGAGAAAAAATACCGCAAAATTTGTATTATAATTTATGCAACGAATCTTCGAAATGTAATCAAATAGTTAATTCAGGGATAACTGAAAAAGGTGTTGCAAAACATTATAGACTAAAAGACACTGCACAAGAACTTAATCAATATATAATAACTCTTATTAAAAAATATGAAGTTGACTTTCCAGGTTTAGGAGAAATAGGCATATTGACAAAATCTTTGCCATATAGAATTGAAGAGCAATGGATAAACCATCAAAAGGCAGGCGAATTTATTCCTAATCATGTACATCAGGGTATCTACAGTTATAGTATATGGATTAAGATTCCTGAAATAAATGATAACAAGTATCAAGGTAATTTTGAATTCACATATACTAATGTAGTTGGAAATATTGTTCATAAAAGGTTTCAATTAACAAAAGAAAATGAAGGCGAAATAATATTTTTCCCCTCAAAGTTGCCCCACAACGTATATCCGTTTTTAAACAGTAATGAAACAAGGATATCAGTAAGTGGCAATATAATATTGGATGCAGGATAATGGATAAAAAAGATAATGTAAAACAAACTGACTACGGCTATGAAATTACTTGGGTATCAGAAGAAACTTATGGCGGTAAAATTCTAGTGTTTGATAAAATAACCAAAACAGATTTTTGGTTTAACAGTAAAACTGAAAAATGTTGGTTTGTAAATAATGGCGAATTCCTGTTTAAATGGATAGATACTAGTACCGGTCAATTATTTGAAAAACAAGCCTCCGAAGGTACAACATTTATATCTAAGCCACTTATGCCTTGTGCAATTGAGTGTAGAATTGTTGGTAGTATTACTGAAGTCAACAACGGTAGTAACGACGATCACAATATTGTAATTAAAAAGGACAACTATTAATGAATTTACTAGAAAGTCCAAAGGTTAAAAAAGATTTAAATGCTTATAAAAATGCTGTCAATAAAATAGATGATAGCAAAAATAAACAACATTTCCAAGATATTTTAAATGAATACATATCAAGAGTAAAAATTATTAATGATACTCATAGCTCTAAAACGCCTGGATTAATAAAACCTAGTTCAATTCAAGAACATGTAAAAGAGTTAGGTGATTTAAGAACGCAGTTAGATAATTTAGTTAAGAGTGTCAATTAAATATTATCCATATTCTTGACCTTCATAGTTCCAAACATAGCACTATGTGATGTACACTGATACACATAGTTAGTATTATTAGTTATAGCATCATCTACACGCCAGTATAACATTCCACTTGATTTACCCTGTGCGTTAGAATTTGTGCTGACTGTGCCATCTTCCGCAACGTGAACTAGATTAGTTGTCAAAGCAGATAATGTATTGTCTTGCAGTTCAAATGGATGTCCACCTATACCATCTAAGTCAAATGCTATTGTTGTTCCTGTTAATACTGTGATAGTAGGATTATTTCCTGAATAATGGCTATTAATTGTGTATGCTGTTGTACCTACGTTGCCCATTCTAAGTGTTGCAATAGCATGTTCGTATATATCATGTATATCAATACCTGCTGTTTGTACATCGCTAAGTGCATCAAAAGTTGCCGCGCCAGCAACTTGACTGTTGGTAATTGTTAACGAATCTCCAGCCGCATTAGTTGTAATACCAATTCCGGTACCTGCAACTACTGTGAGTGTATCTGTTGTAGTGTCAGCTTCTATATTAGATTGTCCTGCAACAGTTATAACACTGAATGCATTTTGGTTGACATCTCCACCACCGCCTCCAGTTGCTGGATCTGCAGGAACCCAATTTGCGCCGTTCCAGGCAAGGACCTGATCATCAGTAGGTGCCGCTGTAGTTGTATCTACATCACTTAATGCATCTATACTTAAACTACTAATACCTGTTAAATAAGTTCCTAAATCACTAATTTGTGATTCTGTGATTGATAATGCAGCTTGATGCTGTGTAATACTGCTTTCTGTGATATTAGCATCTGGAACATTTGCCCATACAACTGCCGCACTAAGATCATTTGTTTCTGTGAAACTTGTCAACGCACCTATACCAGCGGCTGTAGGTGGTGTAAATTTAAATTCACCTGTCGCATTATTGTAACTTATAGCACCGTTGCCACTAGGTGTATTTTCAATACCAATACTAAAACTATCTAGTGCAACGACACTAGGTGTGTTACTTAAATTGTTATAGTTTAAAAAATATGCACTGTCAAATCCGTCCAATGTATCAGCATCAGTGCCGCCTCCACCTGTTGTTGCATCAGCGCCAGGTGCCCAATTAGTTCCGTTCCATTTTAAAACTTGTCCTGTAGTTGGTGCACTACTTGTTGTGTCTACATCGCTTAAAAAATTAATACTAAATTCACTCATATTAATTGTTACAATATCAGTATCTGTAGCAATAGCAGTTGCTATGTTTGTGCCACCTACAATACTTAGTGAGTCATTAATACTTGCTGCTGTTGTTGAACCTTGGTCTGCTGTAATAGTGTCAAAAACATTTTGTGTTAAGCCGCCACCACTACTATTAATAGTTAAGGTTTTACCTGAGATAGACGTAGTAACATTTGTGCCGCCTTCTACTGTCAATGTATCGTTAATTATATTAGGAGCAACTGATCCAGTATCTGCACTAAATGTAGTAAAAACATTCCTTGCTACTGTATTTGTAACAAGATTCCATGCAGTCCCGTCCCACTTCCAGGTGGTGTTACCTTCTGTAAACGTATCGTCGTTTGCTGGTGTATTTGGAAAATTTATTGCCATTGTTTACCTCTTACTGTATTTATTAATCTGGTACATATCCTGATGGACCTGCAACTGTCGGATCGCCTACGTCACCGTCTTGGAATATATTTCTAATTGTTGTCAACGAAGGCTTACTAATAACAGGAGCAATATATGTATTATGTAATGCGTAACCTAATGGGTTATTTGTTTGTATACCAGACTGTGTACGCATATCGTCTGTCCATTCAGGAGCAAGGCTTCCACCATCCCATAGACTTGAGTATTCAAACATACCAAAGTTTAGTAGGAACAAATATTCCTTAGCCGCTACTTCAAATGCATCTCCATCAGTCTTCCAAGCGTTTCCGCCATATCCTGATGAATCCCATTTGCCTGCATCGTATGCTTCTTCCATAGCCGCATATAGTGGACCACTTGCCCAGTCTGCACTAATGTAGGAATACATCTTTAATGATACTGCGTCAAGACCGTGCATATGTAGTGTATGGAATACATGTTCAATTACTTCTTGTGCATCGTTGTCACCGTCGCCAGGTGGATCACCGGTTGAATTTAGATACCATACCATATCGTTTTGTACAGTGGCGTTTAATAATGCTGTTAGATTCCAAAATATAATGCCGGCGTCTGTCAAAAAGTTTGTGCTATAGTCTGCACCAGCACCCCTTGCTACTCGTTGTAATGTTGGTCCTTGGGCTGCGTGATAAGTTCCTGCGTCACCACTTAGCGTTTTAATAAATGTACGCTGTGATGCTTCGTTGATGCCTGCGCCATTTGGATCTGTAAACAATTCAAACATACGTGCTACCTTTTCAACAAAGGCATCAGGCACTGCTGTTTGGCCGCCGACAGTTCCTGCCGCCACAATTCTTACACCATTAACTGTAACTTCTCTACTAAAGAAATTACTTCCGTCGCCGGTAAGATCAATAATTGCACCGTTGTTATATTCTGGATCTATTGCAGGTGATGCTACTTCTGCTGAAGTAAAGTTAGGGAAAATTCCCTGTAATTTAAGATTTGCTCCGTTTACTTCTACAGGCTGTCTACCGTACTTGTCGAATAACACTTTGTTTGATGCCCCTAATAAACTTGTAGTAAAAGCAGCATAATCTGTGTCTGATGCAGTATCGTACATTACTGGTTTAGCTTCGGCTAATAACTTTGTTTTTAATTGTGCTGGTGTACTGTTTGCATTTACTTGCAAATGTAGTGCGGCTACACCAGCAACTTGTGGTGATGCAAAACTTGTGCCAGACAATGATACAATTTTATAGGCAGCATCTACTGGACTATCTAGTGAAGTATAAATATTAGTAGTACTTGTTGCTCCTACAATGTTGGTTCCAGGTGCCCATATGTTTACTCTAGGACCTTTTGAGCTTGATCCTTGTGTTCTGTCTTTGTAAATTCCGCCATCATCATAAACACTCGTACTAATATTACCTACGATAAAAGCATCGTCGCTATGCGGACTAGAACCTCTTCCATAATTAAAAGTTAAGCCTCCAAAAATTACAGTATTATTATAATCATCACCGCCCGATATATTGTAAACATCACCTCTGGTTATTGTAAAGGTTTTGCCTGCCATGTCGTACGTATCTAAAGAACTGTAGACAAGTACTAAATCCCTATAAAGTGTTCTTCCAGGACCTCCATAGTTTGCGTCTCCATTTAGCTGAAAAACAATAATTATATCATCATTTTCAAGTTTGATATAATCGCCGCCGACGCTGTTGTCTATTGAAATGCTACCTGGAACCAAAGGTACATTTAATTCGTCCTGATGAAAGTTTATTGCCCAAGTCAGTGAACTATTAAAAGTAGAAGTATAAACGTAGCCACCTGGGGTATCGTATTGTATCCAAAAACCGGTGTCGCCTGCTCCCGATTGATTAACTTCTGTAGATGTAAATTGCCAGTATCTGTCACCGCCCGATACATCGCCTTTGTAATAATCATTTCCAGCAGCAATCGCAACATGCACTCCGGCGGCTATAAGTTCATCTACATCTGCATCTACAGAAGCAATCCTAGCAGGAATTTTTCTTGTAGTTCCTGCTAAAGGAATTACCACTCCAGTTCCTTGCCATAATGCTACGTCAGTAGTATAATCAACTCCCCAAACCCAACCTGTTCCTCTATATGTACCACTAGTAGGATCGCCAGTTACTGTACTTGAATATCCCCAACTCATATTTACAACAGTTGGCCGGCCATTTGTTTTTGCATTATGCCATTCTTTTATAACATCAAAACAATCTGCTATAGGTGTTCCTGTTCCGGTATCCCCAGCACCTTCTAAACCTGCAATTTTCATAGAGTATATATGAGCGTCTTTAGCAAAACCGTATATATTTCCTGCTGTAATACTTGCACACAAAGTTCCATGTCCGTCAAAATCTCTGTTATAATTTGCGTTTTGTGTCCCACTTACAACTGATTGTGCTGTATACCAGTCTATTGGTTTGACTCTGCTAATGCCATTGCTATCTATAAAATCAGGATGGTCTGGTTGTATACCGCTATCTTGAATAACTATGTCTACGCCCTTACCTGTGAGTGCATAAGGAAATGTATTATCACTTGTATTTGAATTTTGGTAATTATTTTCTTCCATTATACTTCTACGTAATCCCCAATTTACAAGACTGTTATCTGAAAATGTAACTGGTTTTGTAAAGTTAGCAGTTTGTGTAGAATTTAATCCTATTTGGATATCTGTTCGTTGGTCGGGAGGAATTTCAACAGCAAGCACCCTACTATCCGCTTCAAGAGCAGTTGCTTCTTCGTCTGTAAGCATAAAATGTGTTTGTCTTTTTGATCCAGGTCTTGGATTAGCTATATCGACACTCCTATTTGGAATAGGTCCGGCACCTGAACTTGCTGTAATTTCAGATTCTAATTCTACTAAATTTACACCTTTATGTACAACTACTGTGTATTCTTTTTCCATGTTAGACTATTCCTGAATCGTCTAATCTACGCCATGTTCCATTTATATATGCTTGGATTTTATTGTCTTGGGTGTTGTATATCATATCGCCGTTGACAGCTGATAACGCATCTCTCTGAGAGTTTGTATAACTAGGTAACCTAAATGGTCCGCCACTAACAATAGTTCCGTCTTGACTATTTAAATTTATTACAGTAGCACTATCTATTGTAGGCGTACCATTTGATGTAGATACAAAATTATTTGCATATGCAGTGTTACGTACTGTTAAATCATTTTGTACAGTTAGGTCTGATGATGTAGTTACTGGAGGAGTTATTGTTATTCCACTACTATCGTCTGTATCAATAATACTAGAACCTATTGTAAAGTTGCCATTAGAATCACCTGCAGCAGGGTCTTGAAATGTAAATGCTCCGCTACCGTCTGTTGTTAGTATTTGGCCATTAGTTCCATCTGAAATTCCTAAATCTGTTATTGCAGTAATATTTTGGAAAGGTGCTGTAGGTTGTACCCATTGGTTGCTGTCACCGTCTGCTACATAGACATAAAGAATACCGTTTGTACTATTGTACCAAATTGCTCCACTTTCTGGGCTATCTGGTACTGTATCGCTGACACTAATACTTGCGGCGCCGCCACCTGCACCCGGGTCTGCACTAGTAAATGTATTGCCCATTCCTACATGTGATGTGCAATAATAATAAAGAGTTGCAGGTGTTGCACTAGTAACTGTAATTTGCACACTACGTTGTGTACTTTTTGCAAATCCTATGACATACTGTGCTTTTGTAACAATATCGTTTTCTAATTTATAAACTACATTTGTAAGATATGGCGTTCCGGCGCCAAGTTCTCCATTTGCATCATCTGCTGAAAAACTTAAAGGATGTATGTTTGCAGTTGACCCTTCTGCATTAGGCCAAAATTCGTTTGTTTGATCGTTTTGGTTAAACACATATGTAAAACCTGTAACTAAATTTAGTTCTGGTTTGTATTGTCCGTCAATGTTATATACATTTCCGTGATCTCCGTTTCCGTGTACACCTGCCTGAACAGTTACAGCATATTCAACTACACCTACACCTGAGGAAAGTATATGCTCACTAATATTTTTATCAGTTAGTACACTATATCCCCCTGCTAAATTACCAGAATATAATCTAAGAGTATTAGACTGCTTATCAAAAAATACCTCACCACTGTTGCCAACATTTCTATCTAAAAAGTCGTCTGGCCTAGGTATAATCCTAATTCTATCTACTATTGGTGCTTGATTTGATGCCATATTAAAAGTCCTTCACAATACTATTTATCGATATCGTGAAGGACAAGGTTCTTTAGTACGTGTCGCCGTTACCTTGGTCGTATTGTGGTGGTAATACCTTTTCGCCTGCACTAGGTGACGGGCCAATGACAGTTATATCTTCTTCGTCATTGTCTTCGTAAATGGCGCAATCTGTAATTAAAAGCAAACCGGCAATACTTGCTGCATTCATAAGAGCTTTTTGTACAACAGTGATAGGATCAATAATACCAATATCAAACATATTTCCGTATTCGCCTGTAGCGGCATCATAACCAAATTCGGCATCACCTTTGTTTACTTCATTTGCAACAACATCAGGGCTATCACCTGCATTTATAACAATTTGTCTTAGCGGCTCTTGTAATGCTTTGAGAACAACTTGTATACCTGCATCCTGTTCTGTATTTGCACCTTTGAGATCTTTGACTTTGTTCATTGCACGTATTAATGCAACTCCGCCACCTGGCACAATACCATCTTTTAGGGCTGCTTTTGTAGCATGAAGAGCATCATCAATTCTGTCTTCTTTTTCGCGCAATTCAATTTTTGTTGCTGAGCCAACTCTAATAATACTTACAGCACCAGTTAGATTACTAATACGCTTTTCTTGACCTTTGTCGGTAAAAACATCATCGCCTCTTGGAGCATTAATATAGTGTTTAATTTTTTCGTCAATATATTTTGCAATAGTGTCTTTGTTGCCGTGACCGCCAATAATAGTTACCTGGCTATCAGTAATTTCTACTCTATTTGCTACTCCACAATCATCTAATTCAGCACTTTCTACTTTTTTACCTGTTTGATCAGAAATTACATTTCCACCTGTTAGTACAGCAATATCTTCACAGTATTTTGTACGCATATTGCCTTTCCATTCTGGTGGTTTAACTGCACAACACTTAATAGATCCGTTTAAGTTGTTTATTACTAATGTAGCAAGTACATCTTGCTCTACTTCTTCGGCCATAATTAAGAATGGACGTTTTGTTTCTACTAGTTTTTCTAATATAGGCAAAATATCATTCATGTTTAAGATTGGTCTGTCACAGATTAAAATCAACGGATTTTCTAAAATACACTTTTGCTTATCTGCATTAACAAATTGTGGAGATAAGTATCCGTGTTCATATTGGAATCCGTTTACATTAACAAGTTCGTCATAATAATTCATACCCGGTTCAACTGATACTAATGCTTCGTGGGTTGCATTGTCGCCTCCAAGAGATTCGGTAATTAGTTTACCTAATTTAGGATCATTGTTGGTTGCAATAGTCGCAACAGCTTCGGTTGATGCTCTATCTTTACAAACTTTTGCATCAGATGTTAATTCTTTCATTACTGCTTCTACAGCAAGATCCATACCTCTTTTTAAATTAATACCACTAATGCCTGCTGTTAGGAATTTATTGCCTTCATTAATCATTTTTTGGGCTAATAATGTTGCTGTGGTTGTTCCGTCTCCGATATCTTGAAATGTTTGTGTAGCCGCCTGCTTAATCATACGCACACCAGTATCTTCAAGTTTATCTTTTAACCAAATTTCTTTGGCAACAGTAACTCCGTCTTTTGTTACATGAGGTGGACCAAATGTTCTTTGACAAATTACGTTTCTGCCTTTTGGGCCAAGTGTTACCTTAACTGCATTTGCAAGAATGTTTACACCATCAATTATCTTTTTACGTCCGGGTGCACCTTGGACAACTACTCTAGGAATTATTTTAGACAATATCATCTCCTTTTAATTTTCCAAGAATTTCATGTTCTTCTAAAATTAAAAATTCTTCTCTGTTAATTTTAATTTGGTGTCCTGCATAGCGAGGGTAAACAATCATGTCTCCTGCTTGTACAACCATATCTAATAACTTACCGTCATTATTGATCTTCCCTGGTCCTACACTAATAACTTCACCTTTAGTAGGGCGTTCCTTAGTGTCATCAGAAAGAACAAGACCTGACTTTGTTTTATTTTCGTCTTCGACTTTTTTTACAAGAAGTCTATCTCGTATAGGTTCAAATACCTGCATCATCTTCTCCTTAGTAACGACATTGCATGGTATTTATATTAGCAGTTTAATACGAATATTTAATTGTGGTTTATGACGGCTTAGTTGGCCAATTAGGATCCCAAGGGAATCTAGTTTGTGATGGAACATCACGTAACGCTGTTCTATATGTAGACCACTCTGATCTTTTACTAGCAGTCATTGCCGCAGATACATCAGGTAAACCAGAAAAATCTGATTCTAGTAATAGCTGGTTTCTAGTAGCTTTTACTTCTGCTTCTCGCTCAGCTTGGGTTTTTGGCTGTGTTCTATAGCCGTCTGTTCCGTGTGTTAATTCACCGTAGTCACCGTTTTGTAATTTTGTGTAAAGCTCTACTGAAAGAGGTTCATCTGAATCAGGTCTAGCAATGTATTCGCAGAAATTTTCACAATCTGTAAATCTTATTCTACACCAAACTTCTTCTACACCCATCACATAACATGCATCTTGAACAGCAACTACATCGCTTGCGGGGACATTTTTAATAGCCATTCCAACTCCTTTAATTACAATAGTATTTATACAAAATCTAAAATTCTTTATAGCCTAATCTAGGACGCTTGTCATATACCCATTCGGGATAAAACGGTCCGTCTTTGTCTATATAATGGAAAAATCCTTGTATATGATAACTATTTATTCCTGCTACAAAAGGATCTCTCCAATGTTCAATATCAACACCTCTATATATTAAAATATCGCCGGGCGACTGTTGTACTGGAATGCCTGGATTACCTGCACTTACAAAATTTCCGAGGACAGGAGTATTTACAGATTCTTTATCTACATACATGCTCCAATGATAATCTTCGTCCGTATCATTATATTTAAAGTCGAAGCACACTGATGTGCTTATTTCGCAACTTTCTCTATCTTTATGCCTTTCAAGTTCCATTCCGGGCCTGTATACTCTATAATAACTGTAAGTAGGAGCTAGTCGTAGTCCGGTATTTAATTCCATGTAGGGTAGCAAGAAAAATTCTAACGTTTCCATTAGGGTATCACCATACACACTATGAGAAAATGGTACTTGACCGTCTGCTTCTTCAGGCGAATCTAATTTATTTTCTTCTCTCATCAAACAGTATTTAGATACTAGGTTGCATATGTCTTTAGGTACAACTGATTTACAGTCGGCATATAGATTTTCTTTAAAATGATCTGGATTTGTCATCTAAATGGGTATCCTAAGTTCCAGCCTACTAAGCTATACCTTGTACCTTTTGTGACCGGTGTTACTTGGTGGTAGACATGTGATGGAAATACTATAACACTGCCTTGTGGTCTAATTTCTGTGCATTCGTGAAATCTTTCATCGGCATGCGGTCCAAAATCAAATTTTAAATTTCCACCTTCGTATTCTTCAGGTTTATTTAAACTGATTGTGACACTTAGCTTTCTTACCTTACCAATTAAACTGGGATTAGAAGTTGCTAAATTATCCTCAGTCAAAGGATTACCAAATGTATCTAACATAGGAGTTCCATCAGGGTTAAGTTTCCACTTATCTTCTTGAGGTTTAAATTCACGATAAGGTTTTGACCCCATATCAACATGCCATCCATAAAATTGTCCTGGGCCATACTTTGTAAATTGGAATTCTTCGGTATAATCCCAATCAAAATTCCAACCTGCTTGTTTGTTGGCTTCACCAACAAAAGATTGTACCATTTCAAATAGAGGTTTGTCGTCTAGCCATGTGATGTTTGAGTCTCTTACATACGCTTCGGTAGGATCTAATCCTTCTTGTTTTAATTCTTCTATAGATTTATCATTTACTGCTTTTTCGTAACCTTGAGACCCTTTGTGTTGCCAGCCACCTGTAGTAGCAACAGATACTTCTTTACCAAATTGCTCTTCTTGCAATTTCATTTTTGCAAGACCTTTTTGGATTATAGAATCACAGAGAGCAGGATCTATTGCTTTTTCAAAATACCAATAATCGTAATCTAATATCAACGGAAAACAGCCCCATGCACATGACCAACAATAAGTTTCTTTTCTCCTTTAGTAATTTTATCAATACTATAGGGTATAAAAGATGGAAAAATTAAAATTGATCCTTTTGTGTTAGTATTTACTTCGTTAGTGTCAATATTTAAAAATGAAATATTTCCGCCTTCGTATTCGTCTTCATCTGATAAATTTACCATCCAAGTAATTTTTCTTGTCGGTGCAAGAACATTTAAATCAATATGAGTTTTATAGTAACATTCTTCACTGTACCTGTAGACTTGCGGAAAATCTTGATCAATAATCCCTAATAGATCAAAATTGTAAATTTGATCGTTTGCAGCTTTTGTTATGTCTCTAATCTTATCGAAAGGAAACGCTGCAACATCTCCTCTTAACTTTTGTCTAAATCCTTTGTGCAAGTCATCGTTGCCCATAACTTTGATAGGCATCCAAAGTTCATCAATAGTATTTTCGCATATAGTTTTGACTTCTTCATCGTCAAACAGAGAATTAAAGTTTACTGAAGTAATCTGTAAACTTGCTTCTTGTTCTGGCTTATCTGATTCTGTGCGTTCCATAGCAGGCTGTGTAAATCCGTTTGAGTTTTCTGTGTTCATTTTTTCCTCCAGTTAGCATACACATTTACTTATCTACGTACATTACTATTTAATAATTTTTTGATTCGTATTTCTCATGCTATGTGCAAATTATCGTTAAATATATGTATGATTTTACCAAAAGATACAACATATTCAGATGGTTTACTTAGCGACCAACACAAAGCAATTATTGAAAATGATGTTTTAGGATTTCATTTTCCTTGGTACTATGTAGGTAAACAAACAACTTATATTCCGCCTGAAAATACTCCTGAAAAAATAAAACAAGGATCGTATGTGAATGGTCCTTTCTTAAGCCATTCACTTCTACGCAGAACTGAAGAAGAACATGTTAAACACACTGATAGGCCAACTGAAGATTATAGTGACGGATATGCAGAATTCTTTTTTGAAATTTTTCATAACTGGATGAGACAAAATAATAAACCTTATCATAATATTTTTAGAGCTAATGTAAATTGTAATTGGTATAATGGCGAAAGTGCTGTAACAGTACCTCACGAAGATCATACTTGGCATCATTATAATTGGTTACTATATTTGACAGATAATCCAACAGCTCCTACATTAGTATGGAATGAGGAAATAAATGATTGGAACGAATTACCTGCACAAAAATGGCAAGTATCACAGTTCAAAGGTTGTTATCATGCCCACAAATATCCAGCATTGCACGAAAGACGAGTGGTAGTGGTATTTACATATGCATAATTTTAATGTTATTGATCAAACAATTATATTACATATGGAAAATGAAATTCCACAAGCTATGTGTGACAAAATAAGTAATCAAATTAAAATGTATAAAGACCAAACACTTAATGCAGATAAAAAAATGTTAAAAAATAGTCATTTTGGATGCTGGAGGGGTAAACCTCATTTACATAATGGTTTTGATCAGCAAACACAACAGTACCTTGTAAATAAGATTTTAGAAGTTTCAAACCAATACATGTCAGTTTTGCCTAAACCTAATAAACTAAATATTCAAGATGTAGAAATATCAACTCAGTGGAATGTAGATGCTTGGTTTAACATGAATGAAAAAGGTGCAGAAAACCGAGAACATGCACACACATCAAGTGCAAACTTAGTAAGCGGAGTTTTTTACTTTCAAGGCACAGGAACAGGAGTGATTGAATTTATCCCGCAACATTATATGCATCGAACAACACATGTTTCTTGGCCTTATCACGGCACTTCGTACTATGAACCAAATGATGGAGATATACTATTATTTCCAAGTTATTTAATACATAAAGTACATAATAATCCTATTGATAGACAAAGGATTAACATGGCTTTTAACTCCGGATTAGCAACAGAGGATTTTTAATGAAGATTGTAATTGTAGGCGGTGGCACAGCAGGCTGGGTAACTGCAATAATTGCTAGTGCAAGACATAAAAATCACAATATTACTGTGATAGAAAGTAGTAAAATAGGTGTTGTCGGTGTTGGCGAAAGCACTACTGGGCACTTTACTGATGTATTAACTAATTGGGCATCAAACTTTGGATGTGATCAAAATGAATTTATAAAGGAAACAGGTGCAACTTTAAAATACGCTATAAAGCACAAGGGGTGGACTAATGATGTTGATGATTACTATATAGGACCTATTGATGGTACTACTACTGCTGGTGCAGTACCCGATTGTATGTTTAATTACGGCTTGGATAAACTACAACGAAAAGAGTTATTAAATTTATCTAGATGCGGGCACTGGATTCATGATGGTAAAAGTAATTTTAACAAACATACTAACCAGTTTGCAAATAATCATCATGCATATCACATAGACGCTCATCTTGCTGGACAATATTTTAAAAAGGTTGTTCTACGTAGGCACAATACTACCTATATAGATTCAGAAGTGTTAGATGTATTATTAAATGAACAAGGATTTGTTAAAAACTTAAAATTATCAAACGGAGAAATTGTTGACGGTGATCTCTTTATTGATTGCTCTGGATTCAACAGGGTAATTATGAAGCACTTACCGAGTAAGTGGGTAAGTTACCAGGAGAATTTGCCTCTTAACACAGGTATGCCGTTTCATTTAAAATATAAAGAAAATGAAACGCCCGAACCGTATACAACAGCTTGGGCACAAAAGGCTGGATGGATGTGGCAAATTCCCCTAATGGATAGAAAAGGTTGTGGGTATGTATACTGTGATGCATACACTACTCCTGATAAAGCACAACAAGAAATTGAAACAATTCTAGGGCAACAAATTGATCCTATTAAAACAATTAAGTTTAATGCAGGTAGACAAGAATCAGCTTGGATTAAAAATTGTGTAACTATTGGTTTAAGTAGTGCGTTCTTAGAACCTCTTGAAGCAACTAGTATTCACTCAACTATTGTACAAGCAAATAATTTATTCCTCGAGTATGTACAAAATACTATTGAAGATACCCTTAATCCAGGAAGTATTTCTATCTACAACAAGCGTACTAGAAAACTATACGATGATGTAAGAGATTTTCTTGTATTACATTATATGGGCGGTAGAAAAGATAGTGAATTTTGGAAATATATTAATTCTGGTGTCACACAAACTGAATTTGTTAAAGAATTACTTGCAATGACAAAAAATAGAACACCAACTGTAAATGATTTTCCGCACTATCAAGGCAGTGCCGGATGGCCTTTGTATAGCTATGTTATGGAAGGCATAAATTTACTAGATAAAACAAAAGCAGGCAAAGAAATAGACTTTGATATGGAAGGGGGGTATAATCTTTATGAGTTAACACAAGACAGTTTTTATCATCAAAAAAACATGTGGCGTGATGAAGATCAATATACATACAGTTACAAAGAATTTATTGATTATTTTAGAGGGTTAAGAAATATATGAACATTGTTATTGTCGGAGGCGGGACAAGTGGTTGGACAACTGCCTTAATTTTAGCAAATGAGCATCCGCAACACCATTTCACAGTTATCGAATCAAGTAAAATTGGAATAATTGGTGTTGGAGAGAGTACAACTGGTTACTTTACAAATCTATTTGATGGTAGATATGGACTACATCTAAAAGAGTTTATGTTAGCAACTAACGCTACTCCTAAGTATGCAATTAAACATCAAAATTGGTCCAATAATGTTACTGATTACTATGTTGCACCTATTGACGGAAGTTACACTAGTGGACTTGACCAGGATTTGTTTTTCTCCTGGGGTATAAACTTTCTTGAAAGGAAAGAATTACCTACTGTTAGTAGACTAGGTAATTTTTTGCAAAAAGGTTATACATCTTTCCATAAACAAGACAAAGATTTCATAGATTTTAATTTTGCTCTGCATATTGATGGACAGAAAACAAGTCAATATCTAAAAACACATGTGTTAAAATTACAAAATGTAGACTTAATAGACACAGAAGTAACTAAAGTAATATTAGATGAAAAAGGTTTTATAAAAAGTCTTGATTTAGCGAACGATAACAATTTAAAAGGTGATTTTTTTATAGACTGTAGTGGATTTAAAAAGGTTCTTATAGGAGAATTAGAAAAAGATAACTGGATCAGTTATAAAAAATATTTGCCTGTAGATACTGCAATACCATTTTTTACCTATTATGAAGAAAACGAAATTCCAGAAATGTATACAACAGCCTGGGCACAAAACAACGGATGGGTATGGCGAGGTCCACTAGCTCACAGAAGAGGAAACGGATATGTGTTTAGTAGTGATTTTTCTACTGTAGATGATGCTATAACCGAAGTTGAAAAGGTATACGGTCACAAAATAGAACCTATTAAAATTGTAAAGTTTGATGCTGGTAGATTAAAACAATCTTGGATTAAGAATTGTTTTGCAAATGGATTAAGTAGTCAATTTTTAGAGCCAATGGAAGCTACAGCTATCCATCATACTGTAGTTCAAACACAAATATTAAGCAAACAATTTTTAAAAAATACATTAGTAGACACTTGTAACGAACACTCGCAAAAAATCTATAATGAAACTAACGGAAAGGCGGTTGACGATTATATGAATTTCTTGAATATTCATTACATGGGTGGTAGAATTGATACTGATTTTTGGAAATATATAAAAAATGAATGCTGTACAGAATTTAACAAAACTTTAATTGAAAGCGCAAAGTCAAGGGTTCCTAGCAGATATGATTTTCCTACCTATTACGGTAGCGGTGGCGGTCCTTTGTACAGTCATGTTATGTATGGACTAGGCTTACTAGATAAAGATGTTGCATTTTATGACATTAATAGAACATATAAAATGCAAGACATAAAAAACAATCTATTAGATTTACAAGATGAATGGATCAACTACATGTCATATTGTATGACTAGTGAAGAATTTCATAATTACAGATTAAAAATTAAAACTTAGTGATATTCTTCCATCACTTTCGTCTTCAGTAACATTTTGCTCTACATAGTGGCTTACGTGACTAGGGAATAGTACTAGCATACCTTCTACAGGATAATACCAATGTGTATTATTAGTTTCTGGGTTATCA
>Ga0209425_10001146_pt1 | contig 31019 bp, 26 predicted proteins | sample COG_05_FD_184749 | JGI IMG/M metagenome (GOLD analysis project Ga0209425, IMG submission 184749) | Pelagic Microbial community sample from North Sea - COGITO 998_met_05 (SPAdes) (version 2) | ecosystem: Environmental > Aquatic > Marine > Neritic zone/Coastal water | place: Helgoland, sampling...
CGAAACTTAGTTTCGGACATATTAGCCTTTTGTATTAATTATAAAATTTAGTACTGACTACATAAAAACATTTAGATAATCTAATTCAAGATTTTTGAAATTTGAATTAAAACCAGGAATATCCTCTGAAATAATTGAATTATATTTTTCAAGCTGAATATTTACTTTTTTAATTAATTCATTTTTAACCATTATATCTTGAGCTGTTGGGCCAAAATCTCCACCTCGAAATGCAGAATTCAAATTCCCTAAATTATTAGTTAGTTTAACTCCATAATTAAGAGGGTCTTGATTACTCTGATTTTTAGTTTGATAAAGTTCATTTTCGATTAGATCTATAGATTCTAAAATTAATTTTGATTCATTAATTAAGTTTTTTGCTGATTCATCGTCAGCATAATCTGATTGAAACTTAGTAAGATCTTTTTTAATTTTTCTAATATTTTCTATTGCATTATGAGCTTCATCAACTACACCATTTATTTCATTTACAAATTCAAATTGAGCTTTTATATCTTCTATTGAACCTTCTGATGTAGGATCTTTATGAATTGTAAAATCTTGAGTTAATTCTGAATCATTTACACTTAGTTTTACAATATAATCTCCAGGAACTGTCTTTGCTCCTGAAAAATCTGCACCCCATAATACCATATTATCAAGCCTCTTTGCTCCAGGATACTTCATATCCCAAACAAATGAATTACCTCCCTTTTTTACTTTAATTGAATTCTCTTTGCCTTTATTTGAGAACTCTTTAATTAATTCTCCATCTGAAGAGTGGATTGAAAGATTTACTTCATCACTTTCATCGTTGTAGTTTGGAAGAAAATAGTGAATAATAACTCCATTTGGAAGATTTGTTCCAGCAGTTAATGATTTTCTTCCTCCAGCACCTCGCATTCTATAAGAATCTTTTGGCTTATAAAGTTTTTCTTCATCAATTGAACTAGATAACTGATGAATAACAGTCAAGTCATCAAGCATCCATATGCTTCTTCCCTGTGTTGCAACAATTAATGAATTATCTTTTATTGTAAGATCAGTTATTGGAACAATTGGTAAATTCTTTTGAAATTCATTCCAACTAGTACCTTTGTCATAAGATATATACATTCCAGTTTCAGTTCCTGCATACAAGATGTTCTCATTAGATTTATCAGCTCTTAATACTCTTGTAAAGTGTTCTTCATCAATTCCACTAGTTATAAGTTTCCAGTTTTTACCATAATCTTCAGTTATATATAAATATGGTGTGAAATCACCTAGTTTGTATCTAGTTCCAGCTACGTAAGCTGTACCTGTATCAAATGATGATGCATCAATGCTATTTATCATTAACCATTCTGGTATTTTTTTTGGAGTAACATTCTCCCAAGTTTTACCACTATCTTTTGTAAGATGAATCATACCGTCATCACTTCCTATCCACATAAGACCTTCTTGAATTGGAGATTCGTCAACTGCAAATATCGTAGCATAGTATTCAACACCAGTATTATCCTGAGTAATTGGTCCACCAGAGGAAACAAGTTTAGATTTATCGTTTCTAGTTAAATCTGGACTTATTGTTTCCCAGCTTTGACCTTCATCAATTGAAAGATGTACTTGATTTGAAAAAGTATAAAGCTTTGACGAATCATGTTTACTAAATGCAATTGGAAAATTCCAATTAAATCTATATTTCATTGCTTCAGCTCCTTCACCAAGTGTTGTTATTGGCCAAACATTTATTGCTCTAGATGTTTGTTTTTCGTGATTTCTTCTTTCAAGAAAACCAAGGTAGCTTCCACCATAAACAATATCATTATTAGTTGGATCAATCGCTATATGACCAGATTCACCACCTGCAGTTCTTTCCCAATCATCTTCACCTATGCTATATCCAAGGCTTCTATGATTTACCCTTTGAGTTGAATTATCTTGTTGTGCAACATAAATTCTGTAAGGAAATGAATTATCAGTAGTAACCCTGTAATACTGAGCAGTAGGTTGGTTGTAATAAGTACTCCATGTTTCACCTTTATCATAAGAAACCTGAGCACCGCCATCATCACCAATTATCAGTCTATTGTTGTCTTCTGGTGCGATCCATAAATCATGATGATCTCCATGAGGTGCATTGGATGATTTAAAAGTTTTACCACCATCATCGGAATAATGATAAGCAACATTCATCACATAGACTCCATCAATATCTTGAGTGTCAGCATATATTTTAGAATAATACCAAGCTCTTTGTCTTAATGATCTACTACTATTTGTGTAAATCCAATTTTTCCCACCATCATCAGATCTATAAACTCCACCTTTTTCCTGATTCTCAACAATTGCCCATACTCTTTCTGAATTTACAGGTGATACAGTAACTCCAATTACACCTAATATTCCGGATGGGAATCCTGAATTTGTACTAATTTTTGTCCAATTTTCTCCATTATCAATACTTTTCCAAAGATCAGAGCCATCACCACCACTACTTAAACTCGAAGGTGTTCTTTGAACTCTCCAAGTTGAGGCATAAAGGACCCTTGAATTATTTGGGTCTAACACAATTTCAAAAGCACCTGAAAGATTATTTGCATAAAGAACTTTTTTCCAATTTTTTCCACCATCTATAGATTTATAAACACCTCTATCATCAGTAGGCTTATATAAGTTCCCCATTACAGCAGCATAAACTATATTATTGTTTGATGGGTCTATAACAATCCTTGGAATATGTCTAGAGTTTGGTAAACCTGAAAAAGACCAAGTTTTCCCAGCATCGACACTTTTAAATACTCCATAACCTGAGGATACATTTCCTCTAATAGTAACTTCTCCTCCTCCAACATATATTACATTTGGATCATCTTTAGCTATGGCAATAGCACCAATACTTCCCCCAAAGAATCCATCAGAAATATTTTCATATGTTTCACCTCCATTTTCAGTCTTCCATATTCCACCCCCTGTTGCTCCAAAGTAAAACAGATTAGGATTACCAGGTACACCAACAACTGCAGCAGACCTTCCTCCTCTAAATGGCCCTATCTCTCTATATTCAACAGATTCATGAAGAACCTTATTGAATGTGGTGGAATTTTTTTTTGATTTTTTTTGCGAATGTAGACTTGTATTACTCATTAAAATTGCAAGCCCAATAATTGTAAAAAGATTAAATGTATTTTTTATCTTCATAATTGATATATTTATAAAACCAAATTAAAATAAAATATTTGAATATCACATATAGATAATACAATTTAGACTTAAATTACCCTAATGGACACCTACGCCAATATATTATTAATTACTATTCCTATTTTTCTTGTCTTGATTATTATTGAAATATCATATGGGGTATGGAAAAATGACTTAAAGCATTCTTACATGGATACCATTTCTAGCTTGAGCTCTGGGTTTACTAATTTAATGGTTGATATTTTGGGATTAGGAATAATTATTTTGTCCTATCCATTTTTTTATGAAAGATTGAAAGTAATAGAGTTAGAGGAAAGTGTACTGCTATATTTTATTGCATTTGTTTGTGTAGATTTTGCAAGTTACTGTCATCACAGGCTAAAACATTCAATTAATATTTTTTGGAATATGCATGTAATTCATCACAGTAGTGAAGAGTTTAATCTTGCATGTGCACTCAGACAGAGCATAACTAATAATCTTGGTATTGGAATTTTATTTTTAATTCCTGCAGCATTATTAGGTGTTCCTCATCAAATGATAATTATTTTAGGTCCTTTACATCTTTTTGGACAATTCTGGTATCATACTAGGCATATTGGAAAGTTAGGATGGCTTGAATATATATTAGTTACTCCTTCACAACATAGAGTTCACCATGCAATCAATAAAGAATATATAGATAAAAATTTAGCTGCTATTTTCTGTGTTTGGGATAGAGCTTTTGGAACATTTCAAGAAGAGTTGGATAATGTGCCCTGTGTTTATGGGACACTTAAACCTGTTCAGACTTGGAACCCTCTGTTAATTAATTTTCAGCATTTAAGTTATTTGATTGAAGATGCTTGGCATACTAAAAATATTGGTGATAAATTTAAAATATGGTTTATGCCAACAGGATGGAGACCGAAAGATATTATAGATAAGATTCCAAGAAATATAGTTGAAAATGTCTATGCCCAAGAAAAATATAAACCTAAGTATAACCTCTTGCACAAGGTTTTCGTCTCCTTTCATTTCCTTATACTAAATATTGTTCTTTATATTTTTTTAAATTCATTTGGCGATTTAACATTAGCTGATAAAATGGCTTATTTAATATTAATTTTTTCAACAATTTTTAGCTTTTCTTCAATTATGGATGGCTTTAAATGGTCAGTTTTATTTGAGTTCATTAGAATTAGCATTGGAATACTAATTATAATTTTTCAAGGAGAATTACAATTAACCTATAACCAACCAATTTTAATATTCCTTTTTAGTTATCTTGTAATCTCTATTCTGTTAAATTTTTTAGTGCTTAGATCAGTTCCAGCACGTATTTTACAAGAAATTCGATAAATATTTTTTTAGAAAAAAAATTAAATTAAATTTGCAGTTAATTGGCCTATGGTGTAACTGGCAACACGTCTGTTTTTGGTACAGAAGAGTCTAGGTTCGAAACCTAGTAGGCCAACAATTTTATTATATCAATTATTTATAATAAATTTGCCGAGCATTTTGATACATCAGAGGCGACGTTTTGTCCCTCTTTTTTTTTTAAATAAAGTTAAGTAAATGGAAAACATATCACTATTAGACTCTTTTTCTGAATTCAAAGATGAAAAGACAATTGACAGAGTAACCTTAATGGTTATACTTGAAGAAGTATTTAGAAACACTCTTGAAAGAAAATTTGGTTCGGATGAAAATTTCGATATTATTATTAACCCTGATAAAGGAGATCTTGAAATATGGAGAAACAGAATAGTTGTCAAGGATGGCGAGGTTGAAGATCCTAATGCAGAGATTGAATTTAAAGAAGCAGTTAAAATTGAGCCTGACTTTGAAGTAGGAGAAGAAGTATCGGAGGAGTTTAAGTTAGTTGACTTAGGTAGAAGATCTATTCAATCACTTAGGCAAAACCTTGTTGCTAAGGTCTTTGAACATGATAGCAATAATATATTTAATCAGTTTAAAGACAGAGTAGGACAGATATTCACCGCTGAGGTACATCATGTCAGAGCTAGAGAGGTAATTCTTCTAGATGATGATGGAAATGAATTAATAATGCCTAAAGACAAACAAATACCCAAAGATTTCTTTAGAAAAGGTGACAATGTAAGGGGAGTGATTGAGATGGTAGAACTAAAAGGAACAAAACCAAGAATTATTTTTTCAAGAACTTCACCTTTGTTCTTAGAAAAATTATTTGAACAAGAGATTCCAGAAGTTTTTGATGGTTTAATTAGTATTAAGAAAGCTGTAAGAATACCAGGTGAAAAAGCAAAAGTTGCTGTTGATTCTTATGATGATAGGATTGATCCTGTTGGAGCATGTGTTGGAATGAAGGGTTCAAGAATTCATGGAATAGTAAGAGAGTTAGGTAATGAAAATATTGATGTTATAAATTATACTAATAATATTCAATTATTTATTACTAGGGCTCTTAGTCCTGCAAAAGTAAATTCTCTTAAAATTGATGAGGAGAAAAAAACTGTTCAGGTTTATCTTCATCCTGACGAAGTCTCAAGAGCAATAGGTAAAGGAGGGCATAATATAAGATTAGCAGGAAGGTTGACAGGATATGAGATAGATGTTTACAGGGAAGGAGCAGAAGAAGATGTTGAGCTTTCTGAATTTAAGGATGAAATTGATGCATGGGTTATTGAAGAATTTAGAAAAGTTGGATTAGACACAGCAAAGAGTGTTTTAGAGTTAAGTGCAGAGGATTTAATTAAAAGAACTGATCTTGAAGAAGAGACAGTATCTAGTGTCTTAAAAGTTTTAAAGGAAGAATTCGAAGACTAAAAAATATATATGCCATCACCAATAAGGTTAAACAAAGTTCTTAAAGAATTAAATATATCTCTAGATAGAGCTATTGAATTTCTTAGTTCAAAAAATATTGAAATAGAGCCAAGGCCAACCTCTAAGATTGATCAAGTTACTTACGATCTTATGCTAGATGAATTTCAAACAGATAAATCTGACAAGGATAAGCTTGAGGAAATTAATGTTAAAAAGAGAAAAGAGATAGAAGATAAGTTAGCAGCAGAATTAAGGCAGGAAGAATTAAAATCTGAAAAAGCTGCTGAAAAAGCTGCCGAAAAAGCTGCCGAAAAAGCTATTGAAAAAGATCTTAAACCAATTGAAAAAAAGGAGACACCTAATAAAGAGGCATCTGATTCTATTCCAAAAACTAAGGAATCTTCTACTGATGTTAAAGTAAATCCTGAAGATCCATCTAAAATTCAAACAAATTTCCGAAAGCTATCGGGCTTAAAGAAAACTGGAGAGGTAATTGATTTAGATTCAATTAAAAAGAAAGAAGATAAGGTAAAAGATAAAGTAGAGGAGTCTAAAAAGAAAAGAAGAAAAAGAATAAGTAAAGATGTCTCTAAGCCAAAAGATTTAGCTAATAGGTTCAATAAAAATACCAAACAGCCCACTACTGCTTCTCAAAAAGTAGAGCCTACGGCGGACGAAATAAAAAAACAAATTAGGGAAACTCTTGAAAAACTTCAAGGTAAGTCTTCCAAGTCGAAGAGTGTTAAATACAGAAAAGACAAAAGAGATCAAAGAAAAATTGAGACTGAAGAAGAAGAAGCTTTACAAGAAAAGGAAAGTAAAACAATTAAGATTACTGAGTTCATAACTGTTGGAGAAATTGCAACGCTTATGGATATAAGCTCTAATGATATTATATCTACATGCATGACTCTTGGTATAATGGTTACAATGAATCAAAGATTAGATTCAGAAACCCTTACTGTTGTTGCTGATGAATTTGGATACGAGCTAGATTTTATTAAAACTGATATTGAAGAAGAACAAGAAGAAGAACAAGAAGACCCTAAAAATCTTGAGGAAAGACCTCCAATAGTAACTGTAATGGGGCATGTTGATCATGGTAAAACATCTCTTCTTGACTTTATAAGGAGTTCATCTGTAACAGATGGAGAGTCTGGTGGAATTACACAACACATAGGCGCTTATTCTGTTTTAGTTAATAAGTCTAAAAAAATTACATTTTTAGATACACCTGGTCATGAAGCTTTCACTGCAATGAGAGCTAGAGGTGCTCAAATCACAGATATAGTAATAATTGTAATTGCTGCTGATGATAATATAATGCCTCAAACAAAAGAAGCAATAAGTCATGCTCAAGCAGGAGGTGTGCCTATAATTTTTGCAATAAATAAAATTGACAAAGAAGGTGCTAACCCCGATAAAGTTAAAGAATCTCTTGCATCAATGAACCTAGTAGTAGAAGATTGGGGTGGTAAGATTCAATCTCAAGATATTTCTGCATTAAAAGGACAAGGTGTTGATTCTCTTCTTGAAAAAGTTTTACTTGAGGCAGAGATAATGGATTTAAAAGCTAACCCTAACAAGAACTCTTCAGGATCAGTTGTAGAAGCATACTTAGATAAAGGTAGGGGCTATGTTTCAACTATACTTGTTCAAAATGGAACTTTAAAATTAGGTGATTATCTTTTGGCTGGAAAAACTAGTGGAAAGGTTAAAGCTATGTTTGATGAAGCAGGAAAGCCAGTTAAGTTTGCACCTCCATCAACTCCTGTATCTGTTCTAGGATTGGATGGCGCTCCTCAAGCAGGAGATCCTTTCAAAGTCCTTGAAGATGAAAAAGAAGCTAAAATGATCGCTTCTAAAAGGACACAATTAGGAAGAGAGCAGAATGTTAGAACACAGAAACAATTAACTCTTGATGAAATTGGAAGGAGAATTGCGATTGGAGACTTTAAGGAACTTAATGTAATTATTAAAGGTGATGTAGATGGATCAGTAGAGGCTCTGACAGATTCTTTTGAAAATTTATCAACTGAAGAAATTCAGGTAAATATTATATTTAAAGCTGTAGGGGCAATAACAGAGTCAGATGTTTTATTAGCTTCAGCCTCTGATGCAATTATTATAGGTTTTAATGTTAAGCCAACTGTTAGTGCTAGAAAGTTATCTGAGAAAGAGCAAGTAGACATAAGATTTTATTCAATCATTTATGATGCAATTAATGACTTGAAGGATGCTATGGAGGGGATGCTTTCGATTAAGTTTGAGGAGGAGAATACAGGAGATGCAGAAGTTAGAGAGACTTTTAAAATCTCCAGAATGGGTACTATAGCAGGTTGTATGGTAACTTCAGGAAAAATATTTAGAAACTCGAAAGTTAGAGTATTAAGAGCTGAAGAAATACTTTTTGATGGTAAGCTACTTTCTCTTAAAAGATTTAAAGATGATGTTAAAGAGGTAGCTAAAGGCTATGATTGTGGTATTCAGATTAATGAATTTAATGACCTTCAGGAGGGTGATATTATTCAGTGCTACCAGGAAGTTGAAGTAAAGAGAAAGCTATAATTCAGAAAGTTTTATAATAAAAGATCCAGGGTATATTCTTCTAATACCTTCTAATTTTTGAGAGGCAGTATCAATATTTTTATACTTTCCAATCCTTACTTTATAATTTGGTGTTTCAAAAATTAAATCTGTTTTGATTTCCTTAAAATTTTCCTTAAAATCATTTAAAATTGAATCTGCTACATCTAGACTTCCAAAATATATTTGAATTGTATAATAAGTTGATTCAAATATTCTCTTACTATAGTCTTTTTTAATTTGAAAAAGATTTTTTGTTAATGTATCATTATATATCACATTTTGATCTTGAGCATTCAAAGAAGAATTACACAAAATAATTAGAGATAATAATGTAAAAAATTTATTTAATGACATAATATATTGCATCAAATTTACTAAAATGATATAACTTGTTATTTAGAATCATTATAAATTAAATATTTGTTTAATCTAGAGTTTTAAAAATGGCGTTTATGACTTAAATTTGTGCTGTTTAAAAAGTGTTTTAATCCGCTTTGATCTAATGAATAAAAACTTTATCGTCCCCAACTAATGTTACTGTTAAAAAGAATACTTTTAGTAACGCTGCTTTTACCTTCTATAAGCATTTCACAAGAAGCGGATATTCAAGCTGGAAAAAACTTATTCAATGCTAATTGTGCTGCATGTCATAAACTTAATAAAAAGGCTGTTGGCCCTGCGCTTAATGGTGTAACGGAGAAATATGATAAAGACTGGTTGTACAGTTGGATAAGAAAAGGATCACAAATGATTAAGGAGGGTGACCCTCAGGCTGTTGCAATTTGGGAAGAATATAATCGTGCAGTGATGACCAATTATCCTCAGTTCAATGATGAACAGATTGATAATATTTTAGCATATACAAATTTTACTCCTCCTCCTCCTACTAATGTTGCATCAGTTTCTACAGAATCAGTTGCTCAAGGCTCAAATATATCAGTGAATATTATACTAGGTGTAAGTATAGTAATTTTCACAATACTTGTTGTGATGTTATTTTTGGTTCAAAGAACTCTTATCAAGATTGCAAATGCAAGCGGTGTAAAGATTGAATCAGAGAAAAAAAATATTACCCCCTTATGGCAGACAGTAATTAAAAATCAATTTTTGCTTATCATAATGGTTGTAGGTCTCTTATTGTCTAGTGCCTATTTTACTTATGGTTATCTTATGCAAATTGGAATTGATCAAGGTTATGCACCTATTCAACCAATTCACTATTCACATAAAATTCATGCAGGAGCTAATCAAATAGAATGTAAATATTGTCATTCTTCTGCAAGAGTATCTAAACATTCAGGTATTCCAGCACTAAATGTTTGTATGAATTGTCATGAGTATATTGCTGATTACAACGGTGAGGAAGACTTAGAAAATGGATACACAAAAGATTTCTATACTAATGAGATTAAAAAACTTTATTATGCAGTTGGATGGGACGAAGAAAATCAAGTTTATACTGGAGATACTAAACCTGTAAAGTGGGTAAGAATACACAATCTTCCTGATTTTGTTTATTTCAATCATGCTCAACATGCTCAAGTTGCTAAAATTGAATGTCAAACATGTCATGGACCTGTTGAAGAAATGGAAATTATGTATCAATATTCTCCATTGACTATGGGCTGGTGCATAGATTGTCATAGAGAAAGTACTGTTGACAAAGACAATGAATATTATCAGAAGGTTCACGATCAACTTTCAAAAAAATATGGTGTTGAAAAACTAACTGTAGCTCAGCTTGGTGGAATAGAATGTGCAAAATGTCATTACTAGTTTAATATGGGAAAAAAGAATATTTATTGGAAAGGCTTTGAAGAACTTAATGAACAAAGTGAAATTGTTAAGAACCTTGAGAACAATGAATTTGTAGAGAAACTCCCAGTTGGTAAGTCAGAGGGTGAAAAAAATCATAATAGAAGAGATTTTCTAAAATATGCTGGATTTAGTACTGCTGCTGCTGCTTTAGTTGGTTGTGAAGGTCCGGTAATTAAATCAGTTCCTTATGTCGTTCAGCCAGAGCAAATAATTCCAGGTGTTGCGAATTATTATGCCACAACAATTGCTGATGGTTATGATTTCAGCAGTATAATTGTCAAAACTAAGGCGGGCCGCCCAATCTTTGTAAAAGGGAATAAAGATGCACAATCGATGAATTGTACAAATGCACGTATTAATGCATCTGTTCTTTCTTTGTATGATATCTATAGACTTCAAGGCCCTAAAGTATCTGGAAAAAATATTAGTTGGAAAGATTTTAATTTATCTGTAAAAGCAGATTTAGACCGTCTTTTGAATGAAAATAAAAAAGTAGTATTGCTTACACAGTCATTTGCTAGTCCAACTACTGAAAAGATTATAACAGATTTTACTAAAAAATATTCTAATATTCAGCATGTAGTTTATGACTCAATATCAAATAGTGCTGCTCTAGATGCATTTCAAAATTCGTATGGGAAAAGAGCGTTAGCTGATTATGATTTTTCATTATCAAATACTATTATCTCGATTGATGCTGATTTCATGTCTGATTGGCAAGGTGGTAACTATTCTTCGGGATGGTCTAAAAATCGAGTGCCAAATAAAGAAAACGAGTATACGATGTCTTATCACCTTCAGTTTGAATCAAATATGACTCTAACTGGAGCTAATGCAGACAACAGGGTTATGGCTAGACCTCATGAATTAAAACAAGCACTTCAGAGTATCTATCTTAATTTAAGAAATCAAAAATACAATGGTCCTGCATTAGGTCCATACCTAGATAGATATGTGAAACTAGCAGTAAATTCTATTAAAAAGTCTGGAAAAAAAGCTGTTGTGATTTCTGGTCTTGATGATGTTGATTCTCAAGAGATAGTATTAATGATTAATGAGCTTATAAAGAGTGATGCATTTAATATTAAGTCACCAAAATTAATTTTTCAAGGAAGTGATAAGGATATATTAAATACAATAGATGAATTAAAATCTGGAAAGATTAGTGGTTTAATCACTGCAGGAGTTAATCCTAGTTATTCACTCCCTAATGCTGATGAATTTTCAGAGCTATTAAATAAATTAGAATTCTCTTTATGTTTTAGTATGAAAGAAGATGAGACAGCTATGAATTCTAAATATATAGCTGCAACTCCTCATTATCTTGAATCTTGGGGAGATTATGAGTTTAAATCAGGGGACTATTATTTAAGTCAACCTACTATAAAACCACTTTTTGATACTAATCAATTTCAAGATATACTTTTAGTTCTCTCCGATTCTGAGAATTCTTTTTATGATGAAATTAAAAATAATTGGAGGACTAATATTTTAAAAGGTAAAACTTGGGGAAAATCTCTTCAAGATGGATATTATTATTCATATGATAATGTTTTACCAAAGAGGATAAAATCAAATTTAAATATAAATAATCTTCCTTCGTCAAATGATAGTGATTTAGATCTTGTCTTGTATACAAAAACTGGCTTAGGAGATGGTCAACAATCTTCAAACCCTTGGCTTCAAGAATTCCCTGATCCTATTACAAGAGTTACTTGGGATAATTATCTTACTGTGTCATATGAAGATGCAGAAAGATTAGGTCTTGAAAATTATAATGTATCAAATGGTGCATTAAACGGAAGCTATGTTAATTTAAGTAATGACAATTTTACAATAAAAGTTCCTGTTATCATTCAGCCTGGACAAACACCTGGTACTGTTGGACTTTCTTTAGGTTATGGAAAAACACAAGCAATGAGTGAGGAAATGAATGTTGGTGTTAACGCTTATAGATTTTATGATGATTTTAAAAGGGTTCATAAGGTTACATTGACTAAAGTTAAAGGTGACCATGAGTTTGCTTGTATTCAGCTTCATAATACAATGATGGGGAGAGATGAGATTATAAAAGAAACTTCTTATGAAGAATTCATTGAGGAAGATAAATCAGTATGGAATCCAACAGTTATGGTTTCCAAAAACCATATAGAAACTAAGGTAACATCAAAAGAAGTTGATATATGGAGAGAATTTGACAGATCTACAGGTCATCATTTTAACCTATCAATTGATCTAAATAAATGTAATGGTTGTGGAGCCTGTGTAATAGCTTGTCATGCAGAAAATAATGTTCCTGTTGTGGGTAAAGAAGAGGTAAGAAAGTCTAGGGATATGCATTGGATAAGAATTGACAGATATTACTCATCTCAAGATACTATAAGAGGAGATATAGAGGCTAAAGATGAAGCGTCTGGTTTTAGAGAGTACAGAGCAACTCAGACTAAACTTGAGAAGGCATCAGCTAATCCACAAGTTGTTTTTCAGCCAATTACATGTATGCACTGTAATCATGCTCCATGTGAAACTGTATGTCCTGTTGCGGCAACATCTCATGGAAGAGAAGGTCAAAATCAAATGGCATACAACAGATGTGTAGGAACAAGATATTGTGCTAATAATTGTCCATATAAAGTGAGAAGATTTAATTGGTTCCAATATTCAGACAATGACGAGTTTGACTATAACATGAACAATGATCTTGGTAAAATGGCTATAAACCCTGATGTTAATGTAAGATCAAGGGGTGTAATGGAGAAATGTTCTTTATGTATTCAAATGACTCAAAAAGTTAAACTTGATGCAAAAAAAGAAGGAAGAAGAGTAAGAGATGGAGAATTTAAAACTGCTTGTTCAGAATCTTGTGATGATAATGCAATCGTATTTGGTGACATCAATGATAGAGATAGTGAAATACTCAAGGTTAAAGATGGTGATAGAACATATCGAGTTCTTGAAAGTATTGGAACAAAGCCAAATGTTATTTATCAAGTTAAAATTAGAAATAGTAAAAAAATCTAGATATGTCATCACATTACGAAGCTCCTGTTAGAAAACCCCTTGTCCTTGGAGATAAATCTTATGGTGATATTTCTAACGATATAGCCAGACCTGTTGAAACTCCTCCAAATACTGATTGGTGGATAGCTTTTTCAATTGCAATGGTAGCATTTCTTTGGGGATTAGGATGTATGGCTTATACTATTGGAACAGGAATTGGAACTTGGGGTCTAAACAAGACAGTAGGTTGGGCCTGGGATATAACAAACTTTGTTTGGTGGGTTGGAATAGGTCATGCAGGAACTTTGATTTCTGCTGTACTTTTATTATTTAGGCAGAAATGGAGAATGGGAATAAATAGATCAGCTGAAGCTATGACTATATTCTCAGTTATTCAAGCAGGATTATTTCCTATAATTCACATGGGTAGGCCATGGCTTGCATATTGGTTGTTCCCTATACCTAATCAATTCGGATCATTATGGGTTAACTTTAATTCTCCTTTATTATGGGATGTCTTTGCAATATCAACATATTTGACTGTTTCTCTTGTTTTTTGGTGGACAGGATTACTTCCTGATTTTGCAATGATTAGAGATCGAGCAGTTAAACCATGGAGAAAGAATATATATAGTTTATTAAGTTTTGGTTGGTCTGGAAGAGCAAAAGATTGGCAAAGGTTTGAGGAAGTTTCTTTAGTGCTTGCAGGTTTAGCTACTCCATTAGTACTATCAGTTCATACTATTGTTTCATTTGATTTTGCTACATCAGTAATTCCAGGGTGGCATACAACTATATTTCCTCCATATTTTGTAGCAGGTGCAATATTTTCAGGATTTGCAATGGTTCAAACACTTCTTATTATAATGAGAAAGGTTTCAAGACTTGAAAGCTATATAACCATTCAACATATAGAGATGATGAATATTGTAATAATGATTACAGGGTCTATTGTAGGATGTGCATATATTACTGAGCTGTTTATTGCATGGTATTCAGGAGTTGAATATGAACAATATGCTTTCTTAAATAGGGCTACAGGACCTTATTGGTGGGCATACTTTTTAATGATGTCGTGTAATGTGGTTTCACCACAAATAATGTGGGTTAAAAAAATCAGAACTAATATAATTGTGTCTTTTGTTATTTCAATTGTTGTAAATGTGGGTATGTGGTTTGAAAGATTTGTGATAATAGTTACTTCTCTTCATAGAGATTATCTTCCTTCATCATGGACAATGTTCTCTCCAACTTTTATTGATATAGGAATATTCATTGGGACTATTGGATTCTTCTTTGTATTGTTTTTGTTATATGCAAGAAGTTTTCCGGTTGTAGCTCAAGCAGAGATAAAATCTATTTTAAAATCTTCAGGTGAAAATTATAAAAAATTAAGAGATAAATAATGAGTTTAAAAAGACTACATGTTTTGTTTGACGATGACGACATCTTATTAGATGCTGTAAAGGAAATCGTAAAGAGTAAAATATATATTCATGAAGTTTATACTCCATTTCCTGTGCATGGTTTAGATAAAGCAATGAAGCTTAAACCAACAAAGATATCTGTTGCAACGTTTATTTATGGTTGCATTGGTTTTACTGTCTCTATTTTAATGATGAATTATATAATGATTGTTGACTGGCCGCAAGACATAGGAGGAAAACCTAGTTTCTCTTATATAGAAAATATGCCGGCATTTGTTCCGATTATGTTTGAATTGACAGTTTTTTTTGCAGCTCATTTAATGGTAATTACTTTTTACTTAAGAAGTAAATTATGGCCTTTTAAAGAAGCTGAAAATCCTGATCCTTCAACTACTGATGACAAATTTTTAATAGATATGAACTCCGGGTCAAATCTATCAAAAACAAAATCTATGCTGAAAAAAATGGGTGCAATATCAATTAAAGAAGTAAAAGAATAAAGTGAGAAATAATCTATTTATAATATTATCCATTAGCTTTTTGATAGCAGCTTGTTCTGATCCATCAAAGCCTAACTTTCAATATTTTCCTGATATGTACGAATCCTTAGCTTATGAAACCTATGCAGAGTCTGATGGATTTTCAAATGGTATTGTAGCTCAAGTACCTCCAGAAGGAACTATTGCAAGAGGTTGGGATCCTTATGATTATCCAGATTCAACTGATGGATACGAGATGGCTAAGTCGGACCTACTATCCCCATTAGAAAATAATGATTCTAACTTAAGTCAGGGTAAGGAGTTGTATGAGATATATTGTTCAGTTTGTCATGGCGATAAAGGTGATGGAATGGGTATTCTAGCTCAGAGAGAAAAATTCTTAGGTATTCCGGCATATATTGACAGGGAGATTACTCCAGGAAGTATTTATCATGTTTTGATGTATGGAATAAATGCTATGGGATCTCATGCAGGTCAAGTTAATGAAGAAGAAAGATGGCAAATTGCCCAATATGTTATGAAATTAAGAGAAGAATCTAAAAAGTAATAAATGACAGATTATAAATTTTCTACACAGATTAAAAGACTTGCAATAGGTTTAATTATCATTGGTGCTATTGGAATTGCTTTTGGTTTTTATTCAGCTCCGAGTAATGTAGAAGAAGCTAAGGAAATTGTAGCTAGTATGAGTCATGGAGATGGTCACGATGGAGATAGTCACGAGGGAGATAGTCACGAGGGAGATAGTCATGAGGGGGATAGTCATGGTGAAGAGGATCATGGAGATAAGTCAGAAGTTGGTCACGAATATGATCATGATAAACACGTTTTTAATCAACTTCAAAACAAGCCTTGGGCAGCTATATATGTTCCAGCATTATTTTTTATGATGATTTCACTTGGGGTTCTTGCATTTTATGCTATTCAGAGAGCTGCACAAGCAGGGTGGTCAATTGTGTTATTCAGAATTATGGAAGGCATAACTAGTTATTTGCTGCCTGGTTGTATTTTTGTTATTATAATTCTTGTGTTTTCTGCTCTTAAATTCAATCATCTTTTTATTTGGATGGATCCAGAAGTTGTTGCACATGATGAAATTATCAGAAATAAAGTTGCATATTTAAACACTCCTTTTTTCTTTGCAAGAGCAATAGTATACATAACAGGTTGGGTTTTATATAGGAATATATCTAGAAGACTTTCTTTAGAACAAGACAATAATAACGATATAAGTATTCACAAGAAATTATTTAGATTCTCGGCAGGGTTTCTAGTGTTCTTTTTAATATCTGAATCAATGATGTCTTGGGACTGGATTATGTCGATTGATCCACATTGGTTTAGTACTTTATTTGGCTGGTACGTGTTCGCGGGAATGTTTGTCTCGGGAATAACAACCATAGCCCTCATAACCATTTATCTTAAATCTCAAAACTATTTAAGTTTTGTTAATAACAGTCATATTCATGACTTAGGAAAGTTTATGTTTGGTGTAAGTGTTTTTTGGGCATATTTATGGTTTTCTCAATTCATGCTAATCTGGTATTCTAATATTCCAGAAGAGGTAACTTATTTCATCACTAGAATTGAGGATTATAATTTCTTATTTTTTGGTATGGTAGTGTTAAATCTTATATTCCCATTAATTGTTCTTATGAATAGTGATTTTAAGAAGACTAACTTTATTGTAATTTTGACTGGAATTATAATTATTATAGGTCATTATATAGACGTTTATAATATGATCATGCCATCTGCTGTAGGGGATATGTGGTCATTTGGTCCTGGTGAAATCGGTGGATTCTTATTCTTTTTAGGAATATTTATCTATGTAGTTTTTAAAGAAATTTCTAAAGCACCAATTCTTGCAAAAGGTGACCCGTATATCGATGAAAGTAAAACATATCAATATTATAACTTAGACTAAAATGACATTATTACTAGTATTAACATCATTAATTTTAATTTCTATTGCAGTTTGGCAATTAACTAAAATTCTTGAGCTTTCTAAACCTGTAGATTTTGAAAATAGTGAAATAGCTACCGACAATGATAATGATATGCAAGGAAAGTTTATGTTTCTTTTCTTAATATTCATTTATGCATTAACTATTTTTTCTTTTTTCCAGTATGGAGATGTAATTCTTCCAGAATCTGCATCTGTTCATGGAGAAAATTATGATAGGTTGCTTTGGTTTTCATTTTCTATAATATTTGTTGTTCAGACAATTACTCAAGCATTACTTCACTACTTTGCATTTAAGTATAGAGGGAATAAAAAGCGAAAAGCTTTATTCTTTGCTGATAGTAATTTCTTAGAAGGTGTGTGGACAATCATTCCGACTATAGCTCTAGCTGGACTAATTCTCTACGGATTATTTACTTGGGTAGATATTATGACTATTGAAGAAAATGACGAAGCTTTAGTTGTTGAGCTATATGCTCAACAATTCAATTGGAAAGCCAGATATGCTGGAGAAGACGGTGTTTTAGGTGATGCAAATGTTAGATTTCTTCAGGATTTTGATGGAAAAAATTTAGTTGGAATAGATCCAACTGACAGGAATGGTGATGACGACATTGTTGTGCAAGAGTTACATCTTCCAGTTGGTCGTGAAGTTGTTTTTAGAATAAGATCTCAGGATGTCCTTCATTCTGCATTTATGCCGCACTTTAGAGCCCAAATGAACGCAGTCCCAGGAATGATTAATCAATTTGCTTTTATTCCAAACACAACTACCCAGGATATGAGACTAAGACCTGAAATTGTTAAAAAGGTTAAAAAAATAAATAAAATTAGATTTGATAAAAGTGAAGAGTTAACAGCTAATGGTGATTTTCCTCTAGATCCTTATCAATTTGATTTTTTACTTTTATGTAATAAAATTTGTGGTGCGTCACACTACAACATGCAAATGAAAATTATTGTTGATACAGAAGAAGATTTTAATAAATGGATTGATGAACAACTTACATTTAAAGAATTTGTTCAATAGATAAAGATTAGATTATGGCAAAAAAAAATAATAGAAGAGCTAAAATAGTTGGAACTGATATTGAATTAGATATTACCGAAAAAGAAGATGTTTTAATTGAATCTCATGATGAACATCACGACGAACATCATCATCATAAAGAAACTTTTATTACAAAATATATTTTCAGTATTGATCATAAAATGATCTCAAAACAATATCTGATTACTGGATTGATTATGGGTATAGTCGGTATTGCAATGTCTTTACTATTTAGACTTCAGTTAGCATGGCCAGAAGAGTCATTTGGTGTATTTGATGTGCTTTTAGGAAAATGGGCTACAGATGGTGTTATGGATCCAAACGTATACTTAGCTTTAGTTACTATTCATGGTACTATAATGGTATTTTTTGTTTTAACAGCAGGACTTAGTGGAACTTTTAGTAATTTATTAATACCTCTTCAGATTGGAGCAAGAGATATGGCTTCAGGATTTTTAAACATGATTTCATATTGGCTATTCTTTATTTCATCTGCTATCATGCTTGCATCACTTTTTGTTGAAGCTGGACCTGCTGCTGCAGGCTGGACAATTTATCCACCTCTTAGTGCACTTCCTCAAGCTCAACCTGGATCGGCTGCTGGAATGACATTATGGTTGGTATCAATGGCATTCTTTATTGCTTCATCTCTTTTAGCTGCACTAAATTATATAGTTACAGTTCTTAATCTTAGAACAGAAGGTATGACAATGACTAGACTACCATTAACAGTTTGGGCATTTTTAGTTACTGCTATAATTGGTGTTGTATCGTTTCCAGTTCTTTTATCTGCTGCACTATTATTAATTATGGATAGAAGTTTTGGGACATCATTTTTCTTATCTGATATATTTATCCAAGGTGAGGTACTTCATTATCAAGGAGGGTCACCTGTTTTATTTGAACACCTATTTTGGTTTTTAGGACACCCTGAGGTATATATTGTTCTTTTACCAGCTCTTGGAATAGCATCAGAGGTAATATCTACAAATGCACGTAAACCAATCTTTGGATATCGAGCTATGGTTGGATCTATTCTAGCTATTGCATTTTTATCAACAATTGTTTGGGGACATCATATGTTTATAACAGGGATGAATCCTTTTCTTGGATCAGTTTTTACATTTACAACACTATTAATTGCAATACCTTCTGCTGTAAAAGCTTTTAATTATATAACTACAATATGGAAAGGTAATATTCAATTTAATCCTGGGATGTTATTTGCTATTGGTCTTGTATCTACTTTCATAACTGGAGGACTTACTGGAATAATCCTTGGAGACAGTGCTTTAGATATTAACCTACATGACACATATTTTGTTGTTGCTCATTTTCATTTAGTAATGGGTATATCAGCACTATATGGATTATTTGCAGGTGTATATCATTGGTATCCTAGAATGTTTGGTAGAATGATGAATAAAAATTTAGGTTATATCCACTTTTGGATAACAGCAATTAGTGCTTATGGAGTCTTTTTCCCAATGCACTTTGTTGGAATGGCTGGATTACCGAGAAGATATTATACAAATACTAATTTCCCATATTTTGATGATGTAGCTAATATAAATGTGGTTATCACTTTATTTGCTCTATTGGCTGGTGCAGCACAATTAGTTTTCTTATATAACTTTATTAGTAGTATGTTCTACGGTAAAAAATCAGTAATGAATCCTTGGAAGTCAAACACACTTGAATGGACAGCCCCAATTAAGCATATGCATGGAAATTGGCCTGGAAAAATTCCACATGTTTTTAGATGGCCTTATGACTACTCTAAGCCTGGAGCAAAGGATGATTTTGTGCCTCAAAATATACCCCTTAAAAAGGGAGAGAAAGAGCTTCAACATTAACTTGTATCTATACCTCAAATTTCTCAATTAGTGTATATTTGAACTAATGGATGTTAATCAAGAAAGAGACAATGATTTTGATAAAGCGCTAAGACCTCTTCGCTTTGATGATTTTATTGGTCAACATTCAATAATTAGTAATCTAAAAATATTTGTTGAAGCTTCTAATCAAAGAGAAGATGCTTTAGATCACACTTTATTTCACGGACCACCTGGATTGGGAAAGACCACTTTAGCTCATATTTTAGCTAATGAATTAAAGGTGGGTTTAAAGGTGACTTCTGGCCCTGTAATCGATAAACCTGGAGATCTTGCTGGCCTTCTCACTAACCTTGAGGAAAGAGATATACTTTTTATAGATGAGATTCATAGATTAAGCCCAATTATAGAAGAATATCTTTACTCAGCTATGGAAGATTATAAAATTGATATCATGATTGAATCTGGCCCAAATGCAAGAACTGTTCAATTAAATTTAAATCCATTTACTCTTGTAGGTGCAACAACTAGATCAGGTTTCTTAACAAATCCAATGAGAGAAAGGTTTGGAATATCTAACAGGTTAGATCATTATGATGACAACTTATTATCTAAAATAGTTGAAAGAAGTTCAGATATTTTAAAACTAGAAATTGATAAGAAATCTTGTTTTGAAATAGCTAGAAGAAGTCGTGGAACTCCAAGAATTTCAAACTCTTTATTAAGAAGAGTTAGAGATTTTGCTCAAATAAAAGGTGATGGTAAAATTGATTTAGAGATCACAAAATTTGCCTTAACCTCACTCAATGTTGATAAGAATGGATTAGATGAAATGGATAATAAAATATTAGAGACAATAATTGATAATTATAACGGAGGTCCAGTCGGTATATCAACACTTGCTACTTCATTGTCTGAAAATTCAGAAACTATAGAGGAGGTTTATGAACCATTTCTCATTCAACAAGGTTTCATAATGAGAACTCCAAGAGGAAGACAGGTTACAGATAAAGGATATAATCACCTAGGAAGAAATAAAAATAATGAGAATAATTTATTTAATTAATAATTTATATTTGATCATAATCTACCTTTATGGGAAAGAATAAAGAAAGAAGAGAGTCATTAGTTTATCATGCAAAGCCTAGGCCTGGAAAAATTGAAGTTGTTCCCACAAAAAAATATAATTCACAAAGGGATCTAGCTATTGCTTATTCTCCAGGTGTTGCAATTCCCTGTCAAGAGATTGAAAAAGACCCTTCTAATGTATATAAGTATACAAATAAATCAAATTTAGTAGCTGTCATCTCAAATGGCACTGCAGTATTAGGTTTAGGAGATATTGGGCCTGCTGCTTCAAAACCAGTTATGGAAGGGAAAGCTCTTCTGTTTAAAATTTTTGCTGACATTGATGTCTTTGATATTGAAATAAATGAAAAAGACCCTGACAAATTTATAGATGTAGTTAAAGCAATTTCAACAACTTTTGGTGGAATAAATCTTGAAGATATTAAAGCACCAGAAGCCTTTAAAATTGAAAAAGAATTAGTAGATCAACTTGACATCCCAGTTATGCACGATGATCAACATGGAACTGCAATTATTTCATCAGCAGCTCTTTTAAATGCTCTTGAACTTGTAGATAAAAATATTAAAGATGTAAAGATTGTTGTATCAGGTGCAGGAGCTGCAGCAATTGCCTGTACAAAGTTATATCTATCATTTGGGGCACAACTGAAAAATATTTTGATGACTGACAGTAAAGGTGTCATTAATAAATCTAGAAGAGGTCTAAGTAAAGAAAAAAAGTTTTTTGCATCAAATAGAGATATTGATACTCTTGAACAGGCGATGGTTGATTCTGATGTTTTTGTTGGACTTTCAATGGCTAATATAGTATCAGAAAAGATGCTTAAGACAATGTCTAGAGATCCAATAGTTTTTGCAATGGCTAATCCTGATCCTGAGATTAGTTATGATAAAGCAATGTCAGCAAGAGAAGATATAATATTTGCTACAGGTAGATCGGATTTGCCTAATCAAGTAAACAATGTATTAGGGTTTCCATTTATTTTTAGAGGAGCTTTAGATGTAAGAGCTACAAAAATTAATGAGGAAATGAAAAAAGCTGCTGTTGTTGCCCTAGCTGAACTTGCTAAAAAGCCTGTTCCTGAACAGGTTAACATTGCTTATGATGAAACAAAGCTGAACTTTGGAAAAGACTATATTATTCCTAAACCCTTTGACCCTCGATTAATATCTGAAATACCACCAGCTGTTGCTAAAGCTGCAATAGATTCTGGTGTTGCTCAAGAACCAATTACAGATTGGGACAAATACACTGAAATACTTGATGAAAGGTTGGGGAATAATCAAAAATTAATAAGGATTATTCATAGAAGTGCTAGAAAAGTAAAAGAAAAAAAACTCGTATTCACCGAAGCAGATCACTTAGATGTTCTAAAAGCAGCACAAATTTGCTTCGAAGAGAAAATAGCAGAGCCTATTTTATTAGGAAGAAAAAAAATAATTGAAGAATTAATGGAGTCTCTTGATTTTAATGAAAATCTACAAATTATTGATCCAACGGATAAAGCAAATAAAGAATTAATCGAAGAATATTCTAAAGTTCTATTTAAGAAACTTAGGAGAAAGGGTAAAACCCTCGATGATGTAAAAAGACTTCTAAGAGGGAGAGATTATTTTGGATCTATGATGGTTGAAAATGGAGATGCTGATTGTATGTTATCAGGTTATTCTAAAAGTTATCCTTCTGTTTTCATTCCTTTGATAAATTCGGTTGGAAAGGCACCGGGCGTGGAGAAAGTTGCAGCAACAAATTTAATGATAACAAAACAAGGTCCATTATTCTGTTCTGATACTTCTCTAAACATCAACCCTTCTTATAAAGAAATTGCAAAAATTGCTGTTAACACTGCTAAGATTGTAACTATGTTTGGAATTGAGCCAGTAATAGCAATACTCTCTTATTCAAATTTTGGTTCTTCTGATTTTGATGAAGCAAAAAAAATATCTAAAGCAGTTGAAGTTCTTCACAATAAAAATCCTGAGCTTATAGTAGATGGGCCAATACAATCAGATTTTGCATTGAATAGAGAAATGTTGAAAAATAGATTTCCATTTTCAATTTTAAACGGTAGAAAAGTTAATACGTTAATATTCCCAAACTTAGATTCAGCAAATATCACATATAAAATTATTAAAGAATTAGATCGTGCAGTTTCTGTTGGTCCTATTCTTATAGGGTTAAATAAACCCATCCATATCCTTCAACTAGGTGCGTCAGTTGATGAAATAGTTAATATGTCAGCAATAGCTGTAATTGATGCGAATCAAAGAAAAATTAAGAAAAAATGATAACCTATATAAAAGGAAGATTAATAGAGAAAACCCCAACAAAAATTATAGTTGAATCTAATGGAATTGGTTATGAAATTAATATATCACTAAATACTTTTGAAAAAATTCCTGATGATGAGAATATTAAAATTTTCACATATTTACAAAGAAAAGAAGACTCAGATATTTTATTTGGCTTCAGTTCTCAAAGCGAAAGATCAATTTTTCAGCAACTTATTTCAATCTCAGGAATTGGACCTAGTACAGCAAGAACAATTTTATCCTCAATATCTCCGACAGAGATGCAAGAAGCTGTGTGGGCTGAAGATGTTGATAGAATAAAATCTATTAAAGGAATTGGTTTAAAGACAGCTCAAAGGCTGATAATAGAATTGAAAGATAAAGTAGAATTATTTGACAAAAAAGATATAGATTTATCCGGTGAAAATCTAGATATAAAAAAAGAGGCTTTGCTTGCTCTTTCAGTTTTAGGTTTTAATAAATCTAAATCCGAGAAAATTGTGAGTAAAGTGTATTTTGAGAATAAAGATATAGAGCTGCAAGAATTAATTAAAAGATCATTAAATAAATTATAATCATGAATATTCCAGAAGAATTAAAGTATACAGAGGAACATGAATGGGTGAAAATAGAAGATAATATTGCTACGGTTGGTATAACAGACTTTGCTCAAGGAGAACTCGGAGATATTGTTTATCTTGAAATAGACACTTTAGACAGTGAAATTGCTACAAATGAAGTGTTTGGAACTGTTGAAGCAGTTAAAACAGTTTCAGACTTATTTATGCCTTTAGGTGGAAAAGTAATTAAAACAAATCCTGAATTAGAGGATAAACCAGAGTTAGTAAATGAAGATCCTTATGGAGAAGGTTGGATTATTAAAATTGATATTTCTGATATTTCAGAGATAAGTAGCCTTCTAAGTTACCAGGACTATAAAAATCTAGTTGATAGTTAAAAAAATATAAAGAATAGGTTAACTATATGAAATAATTATAATTTTTTATAGTTTAGCAATTAAATCTCGATTCATGCAACCAAAGAAAAATCCAGAAGCTGACTTAAATAAAAACAGAAACCTCTATTTTGTTATTGGTTTGACTTTTGTATTAGGTATTACTTGGGGTGCCGTCGAGTATAAAACATATGATAGACAATTAAATTTTGATGGTGTTAATATGCTTGAAGATGATGAAGACGATATTCCTATAACAGAACAGTTAAAAACACCTCCACCTCCACCTCCACCTCCACCTCCTGCTCCTGAAGTGATTGAGATAGTAGAGGATGAAGAGGAAGTTGAGGAAACTGTAATTGAATCAACTGAATCAGATGAAGAAATGATAATTGAAGACATAGTTGTAGAAGATGACTTTGAAGATATAGATGTCCCTTTTGCTGTGATAGAGGATGTGCCAATTTTCCCTGGTTGCGAACGTGTAGCTAAATCTCAAAGAAGAACTTGTTTTCAGGATCAAATGAATAAGCATATTAGAAAAAACTTTAGATATCCTGATATAGCTCAAGAGATGGGTATTCAAGGTAGAGTGTATGTTAACTTTATAATTGCAAAAGATGGTTCTATCACTAATATTAGAATGAGAGGTCCAGATAAAAATCTTGAAAACGAAGCAGCTAGAATCATAGGAAGACTTCCTAAAATGACTCCTGGAAAACAAAGAGGAAGAGCTGTAAGAGTTCCATTTAGTATTCCAATCACATTCAGACTTCAATAATAAGGGTACTTCCTAATTAAAAATTAATGTTGGACACTTTAAATATAAAGCAAAAGTCTTTATTTTCTGAAATTCTAATTCTAATTAAACATAGGCTGTCCTTAAGTGTAGTCTTTTCATCTGTTGCATCTTATTTGATTGCCTTTGAAGTGTTTTCATTATATACACTTATGCTTTTAATTTTTGGAGGTTTTTGTGTAGTTGGAGCATCTAATGGGTTTAACCAGATTATTGAAAGAAAAAGAGATGCTTTAATGACCAGAACACAAAACCGTCCCCTTCCGACCGGAGGTCTAAGTTTAAGTCAAGCTATTTTAGTCTGTGTCATTCTGAGTTTTTTAGGCTTATTTATTTTATATATTATAAACTTTAGAACTGCCTTTTTTGGCTTCTTATCAATGATAATATACTTAGCTATATATACACCTTTAAAACCTATAACTCCATTATCTGTATTTTTTGGAGCAATTCCTGGAGCAATTCCTTTTATGTTAGGTTGGGTTGCAGTTACTAACCAATTTTCTATAGAGACAGGTATATTATTTATGATTCAATTTTTTTGGCAGTTCCCTCACTTTTGGGCAATTGGATGGGTATCACATGATGATTATTTAAAAGGTGGATTTAAGATGTTACCATCTGGTAAAAGAGATAATTCAACTGCATTTCAAATTGTATTCTATACTATTTGGATGATTTTAGTTTCTACTCTTCCTTATTTTAGTTTTACAGGAGACTTCACAATTAGTTTCTACTCTCTTCTTTTAATTTTAGTTTCTGGTTGCTTTATGTTATTTCAGGCAATAAGATTAATGAAGTATAAGGATAAACAAAATGCTATAAGACTTATGTATACAAGTATTTTTTATTTAAGTTTTATTCAAATTATATTTGTTGTCGATAAATTTATAACATAATGGGTATTACAGATTCAATTGAGGTAAAGACTAGTAAGGCAAAGAAGATGATGTTGTGGTTTGGATTGATTAGTATTACTATGACTTTTGCTGGTTTAACAAGTGCATTTATAGTTAGTAGTTCAAGGCCTGATTGGTTAAATTCTTTTGTTCTTCCTGTTTGGTTTACAATTAGTACTGTCTCAATTGCACTAAGTAGTGTGTTCTTTCAACTTGCAAAATATAGACTAGATCAATATGTTAGAGTCTCACTTCCAGAGAATATAAACATATACCTTCACAGAAATAACGTTAATCTTTTTCTTGGTCTAACTATTCTAATGGCGATTGTTTTTATTATCGCTCAGTTTTTAGGTTTTGGAGATATTATTTCTCGAGGTTATTATTTTACAGGTCCAGAAAGTTCTATCACAACATCATACATATATGTTCTTGTATTCCTTCATCTTGCTCACTTACTGGCAGGAATAATTGTTTTGACTGTTGTTACTGCTAAATTCAATAGACAAAAATATGAGAAGAATAAATTAGGTTTTGAGATGGCATTAATATTCTGGCATTTTCTTGGAGCATTATGGATATATTTATTCTTTTTTATTAAATACTTCGGTTAAAAATTAATAAATTTGTAATCAAAATTGCCCTAGATGCAAGCATCTACATTAACAAAAACAAAACAAAATTCTTGGGGAGGAGGAGGAGCTAAACCTCTTGACGCAGGCTATGGTAAACTAATGATGTGGTTTTTCATAGTTTCTGATGCTCTTACATTTTCTGGTTTCTTAGTATCCTATGGTTTCTCTAGATTTAAAAATATTGATTCCTGGCCAATAGCAGATGAAGTTTTTACACACTTTCCATTTTTACATGGTATTGATGCTCCGATGTATTATGTAGCACTGATGACATTTGTTCTAATTTTCTCATCTGTAACTATGGTTTTAGCTGTTGATGCTGGACATAACAATGATAAAAACCGTGTTGCATTTTATATGCTTTTAACTATAATTGGGGGAGCAATTTTTGTTGGATCTCAAGCATGGGAATGGAAAAATTTTATTAAAGGAGAATATGGAGCTGTCGAAATTCAAAATGGAGAAATTTTACAATTCTATAATCTTGAAGAAAGTAAAAGAATACCTATAGACGAGTTTGCTTATTCTTCTCAACAAGAAAGAGTTACTCATGATGATAATGTTGGTATCTGGTATGAAAGTGAATATAAACTTCCTGAAATTACTCTTGATGAGGTTATGACAGGATTTAATAATGATTTAGCTCTAACTGTAAGATTAGAAGCATTAGATGATAGAGGTCAAAAAATAATTTTAAGTCGAGAAGAAGCTGAGATTAAAATGTTATCTGCCACTAGAGTAGTTAAAGGAGCTAATCTAATTCGTAATGAATATGGAAATCCTTTATTTGCTGATTTCTTTTTCTTCATTACAGGTTTTCATGGTTTTCATGTTTTCTCAGGGGTAGTTATAAATATTATAATATTTATAAATGTACTTCTTGGTACATATGAAAAAAGAGGTCATTATGATATGGTTGAAAAAGTTGGTCTTTATTGGCACTTTGTTGACTTAGTATGGGTTTTTGTATTTACATTTTTTTATTTAGTATAAGCTATGGCAGGTCATAATCACAAACTAGAAATTTTTAGGGGACGACTAAAGTTTAAGTCTAATGTTCAAAAGATATGGGGTGTCCTTGTCTTTTTATCAATTATAACTATAGTTGAAGTGGCTTTAGGTATAATTAAGCCTGAAATATTATTAAACTATTTTTTAGGTATAAAACTTATAAACTGGATTTTTATCATTTTGACTATTGTAAAAGCATATTATATAACATGGGATTTTATGCATGTTAGGGACGAAAAACCTTTTTTAAAAAATACTATAGTCCTTCCGCTATTAATCCTTATACCTTTTTTATTATTTATTCTTTTGTATGAAGGGTCTTATATATTTAATATAATGTTTGATGGCTTAAAGGCTTGGAACTTTGATATATATTAATGAGTAACGACTTTAAAAAGTATCTGATACTAGGCTTTCTGTTTTTCTTTCCAATATTTGTTTATGTGTTCCTGTCTACAGGTATTAATAATTTTGCAAGACTTCCAGTATTAACAGAAAAGGTAAATGATATAAAGAATCTTGATGGTAATGAATCTGAAGTATCATTTAAAGATAAAATCTCAATTGTTGGATTTTGGGGAGGAGATATAGAGAATAAAAAATCAGAGGCTCTAAACTTAAATCAAAAAATTTACAAGAGGTTCTATGAGTTTCAAGACTTTCAGTTTATTATTATTTATAATAAAGAAGAATCTCAATCAATTACAGACCTTAAAGCAGAGTTAATTAGTGGGGTTGGTACTGATTTAAAAAAATGGAATTTTATTCCAACTACTCAAGCAAATATTAAAATGATTTTTGAAAGTTTCAAAACCAATCTTGTATTAGATAAGAACTTTAGCACTCCCTATGTGTTCATTGTAGACAGAGACCTTAGTTTAAGGGGAAGAGACGATGATGAAGATATTGGAATGCTATATGGTTTTAACTCTCAATCAGTCGCAGAAATTAATAATAAGATGGTAGATGATGTAAAGATTATTCTTGCTGAATATAGATTAGCATTAAAGAAAAACGACTCTTTATTTAATGAATAATAATATAAAATATATTGGATTACTAATAGTTATAATTCTTTTTGGAATTTTTTCTTTGCCTAAGATTTATGAAAGAGTAGCTAACTCCGATATTAAAGACTCTAATAGACTTAATACTAATCAGAGGCTATCATATTTAACAATTTCTGATGAAAAAAGAAAAGCTCCTGATTTTGTTTTAACTAATCAAGACTCAATATTAATCTCAAATGATGATATGTTGGGGAAGGTATATGTGTTAGAGTTCTTCTTTACCAGATGCCCTGATATTTGTATTGAAATGAATAAAAACATGAAGTCTCTGGATGAACAATTGGGAGATTCAAATGATTTTGGAATTATCTCCATAACCATTGATCCTAAAAATGACACACCATATATTTTAAAGAAATATTCTGAAGCGCTAGATATTAAATCTCAAAACTGGCATTTTTTAACAGGTGAAAAAGACTACATATATGAGCTTGCAAATATTGGATTTAATATTTATGCAAATCAAAATGCAGATTTTGCAGGAGGTTTTGAGCATCAAGGATATTTTGCACTTATTGATAAAGATGGTTATATTCGATCTAGAAGGGATAGTTTTGGCAACCCAATAATGTATTATTTAGGTATTAATGATATCAATGCTAGTATGCAAGGTACCGATATGCTAAGCTATGATATAAAAAAATTAATTAATGAGTAAAATTGAGAATTCAGGTCAAGGTTTAAAATATAAAACTCTAATAATTATAGTTTCTATAGTTATTCCTGTTGTAGTTTTAATTCTATTTAATATAAGAATAACATCTCTTCCTCAACTAACATTTTTACCACCTATTTATGCTTCAATAAATGGTCTGACTGCTATACTTTTGATTAGCGCTCTTAATAGTGTAAAAAATAAAAAGATCAAACAACATGAGCTTTTAATGAAGGTTTCAATATCCTTATCATTAGTATTCTTAGTTATGTATATACTTTATCACATGACTACGGATCCAACTCCATATGGAGGAGAAGGATTTATAAGATATGTATACTTTTTTATTTTAATAACTCATATAACATTATCAATATTTATTGTTCCTATGGTTCTTATCACCTATGTGAGAGCTATCTCTAAAATGTTTGATAAACATAAAAAAATAGCTAGAATTACATTCCCTATATGGCTGTATATTGCAGTCTCAGGTGTTGTGGTTTATCTAATGATCTCACCTTATTATATTCACTGATGAAGAAATACTATCTTTTATTTGTTTTATTTTTCTCAATGACTGTTGACGTTCAGTCACAATGTTCCATGTTAAGTGCTATGATGGAAACTGATCAGGGTTACGAATCAGCCAAGGGGTTAAATAGGGGTATTGTTTATTTGATGTCTATTCCATATATACTAATAGGATTGATTATTTGGAAAATATATAAAACCAACAAAGCAGGATAATTTTTTTCATCTCTTTAAAGTCATATGAGTTAAATAAAAATGATTTATGAATTGTTTAATAAAAAATTTATTCGGTACTTTGTATAACATAGTACTTAATGTTTTTATATACTTAAAATAAACTTTACTATTATTTTATGTTCTAATATTTAGAATTTAGGTAGTTTTGCAAAATATATGATAGAAATTAAAAATTTACATAAGTCTTATGAAATGGGTTCATCTTCATTACATGTTCTTAAAGGCATTGATTTTTCTGTTAATGATGGTGAATTAGTTGCTATAATGGGATCTTCAGGTTCTGGAAAATCCACATTACTTAATATTTTAGGTATGTTAGATACTTTAGACAATGGAACTTATGACCTTGATAAAATTCGTATTGCAGATATGGATGAAAAAAAGGCAGCAAATTATAGAAATAAATTTTTAGGTTTTGTTTTTCAATCCTTTAACTTAATTAATTATAAGGATGCACTTGAAAATGTTGCACTCCCTTTATATTATCAGGGTATTTCAAGAAAAGAAAGGCAAGTAATAGCACTTAATTACCTCAATAAAGTTGGTCTTAAAGAATGGTCTACTCACTTACCAAGTGAGTTGTCGGGTGGTCAAAAACAGAGAGTTGCTATAGCTAGAGCATTAGCATCTAACCCAAAAGTTTTACTTGCAGATGAACCTACTGGTGCACTTGATTCGAAAACC